>Ga0164294_10002987_pt1 | contig 15139 bp, 18 predicted proteins | sample GEODES005metaG_FD_111479 | JGI IMG/M metagenome (GOLD analysis project Ga0164294, IMG submission 111479) | Oligotrophic lake water microbial communities from Sparkling Lake, Wisconsin, USA - GEODES005 metaG | ecosystem: Environmental > Aquatic > Freshwater > Lake | place: USA: Sparkling Lake...
ATTTGTTATCTTTTATCTTATGTATATAGTTTACCACAATTCCTGCAAAAGTCAAATTATTTCTTCAATTTGTTTTTCGTTGATTATCATAGAGTTATGATGAGCAACTTCAACTTTGTGTTCGTATTTCGAGAAACTTTCATCGAGTCTCTTTTGTGATTCTTCAACGGCTTTTTTGAGATCAGCCGAGGCTTTGTCTAAATTTCCGAGGAGGATTTCTAATTTGTTTTTTCTTTTCATACCTATAATTTATCACATTTTAGAAATTTTGCAAGATATTTTTTCATTTAAATCTCATTCACCATCAACGAGTTACAACGCAAGGGAGGAGGCTTTTACAAGTCATTGATACTCAAAGGTTTAGATTTTTAACGTTTCATCAGGTTTTGTCAGAAGATCAGACCTGATCTTTTGCGTTCATTCAGTTTTTGTCCGAAGATCGAGTATGTGTAAGTCGTTACATATCAAGTACTTAGAGAAACGTCCTCCCTGCGTGTGCAAGTCGTTGATAGGTAGATACTTACAGGCAGTAGGTAAACTAATCGTTACAGCTTATAGAACTTATGATGTTTTATGACTGCCACTAGCTTAGTGTCCTTCGCCCACTTGGGCGAGACGCTTACAGCGTGGTAATGGTTAGCACCTTTGACAATGTCGGGCATCTGCTTATGCACTACAAGGTCAGCAAGGTATAGAGCGTCCTTGCCTTGCGTTGTAGCTAGTAGTTTCTTCTTAGTAGCCTCAGTCACTCTACCATTCCAGAAGCTAAATTGCTTGGGTGATAGGCAGACTTGGCTAGGCGTTTGCTTACGCTCTATGGTGCGTGTCTGTATGACACTAGCAACACCTGCCATACCCTCGAAGGTTTCACCCCTCGCTTCACCAAGGATTGTTAATGCTACAATGAGTAGTTCTGCTGTCATAGTATTAGTCCCTTCCGTTGCTTACTGCACCGCAGTAGTCAGAGGGTTTCTCTGCACTGATAGTACCAAGGCTGTATCCCTCAGAGCTAGTAGCACCCCAAAGGAAGCAAGTCTGACCCATAGCATCCACGATGCTCTGTGCCTTTGCCCTAGCAAGGTCAATTAGTCCACCCTTACGCCCCTTGGCGTTGATCTTATTGACCAAGCTATGTAACGCAACCTTGGTGAGAGCGTACATCACATCATCTGGATGAGCGTAGAAGTAGAACGCTTTGCCGTTGCCCATATCGTGCAACTTGCCGTTAGTTCCTTCCCAATTATAGATACTATTGAAGAAGTGATTGATTTGTTTGATGCTTCCTTCGAGAAGGTAAGCATTGTTTTCGCCGAAGGTTTGGTAACTGATTTTGAGGTTTTGTTTCATAGGTTCTATATTGCCTTTCTGTTTATGTTTAGTCAACGATTATTTTTTAGCTGTTGCCATACCATAGATGCCGATGATAAGACACACAATGGTAAGAGCGAAGATGATTTCTATTTGATTCATTTGCTCATCGCTTCCTGATGGATAGTTTCCACCTTGTTAGCGTGAGCGTCAAGAGTAGCGATAGCCCTTGTAGAGGCATCCTTAAGCTCTTGGCTAGCTTTGTTGAGGTTGGCGATTAGTTGTTCGTATTTACTTAATTTCTTCATATAGGTAATCTATCACAGAATAGGAATAGTGCAAGGGATTTTTACTATTTAAATTTCATTGATAGACAACAACTTAGAACAAAAGAGTTATTTATTTTACCGTAGGGTAGCCCATTTTTGAAAAAATCAAACAAAACAGATTTTACAAACAGGCGAGGGGGTACTATCTTCAATCTCCACACTATTTTAATATATTACTTATTTATACCTAATTTAAATACAATAAATAGCTTATATCTTATCTTATGTTAATTAAGCTTACCTATATACCCCCCTACCCTTTTTTAAAATCTATAATAAATAAAACCAATAGAAAAACATCAGAAGTAAAAAAATCGGACGGGGTATTTATGTTAGAAACTCTTTTTATATATACTCTTGTGTAATAAACTGATATGAACAAAAAACAAGCCTATTGTTGTTTAAATTGCTCAAATTTATCTCCTTGTAATGGAGCTATAGACTGTGATGTTTGTTGCGAAGATTGTGGAGATATGAGTACATGCAAAGGCTCTGCATTTTTAGATAAAGATGATAAATTTTATTTAAGTTATAATTATACTGCAAACTATTCGGCAAATGAGATGGGTTCTGGAAGTGATGACATAGATTGCATCAATGTTAACGAACTACCTTCATATAATTCAAGTTTTGCTATTGAACTTGAAATACTTTCTGGAAACAATCCATTATATAATGGGAGTTATGATTTTTCAAACAGTAAAACTTGTTGTGGAATAAGTTGTTGTACGAATGAAGATCCTATATCGCCTAGTTTGACGCAAGAGAGTACAATTAAAACTATAATAAAAGATAACTTTTTTACAACTGTATCTATTAGTACTCCTGCTCATGACTACGACGGCGAGTGTGGCGTAGAAACTACCACTAATTCAAATGGGATTTATCAAGGAAATCTTGCTATTATAGATGGTAGTTTTTGTCCATGCGGTTATTGTGAAGATATTGATACAGAATCTGAAGGGGCCGCAGGTACAATTGAAAAATATAGAAAAAAAACTAAAGGATTTGGAAGTATAAGTTTTTCAACAGAATTAAAACTTTACAATTCAAATGGAGAAGAAGTTGAAGATCCATGGTCTATTTTAAATCCGCCCGACCCCTTTGATTCATGTAATCCGATAAGAACAGCAACTGCCCCAGGCTGTCACTTCTTTGCACCATAAATATCAAGTGTATTTTTTATAAATATGAAAATAAATTTAAAAACAATATCATTAATAGCGATCCTTGGTAGCTTATTCTACTTCTTAAGTCACAAGAATAAAACTATCAAATCAACAGCGCCAGTCATTATAGAAGAAACAGTACTTGATAAAAAAACAAATAGCGCAAAATCAATAGCGCCCAAGGTTTATATTTCTACTCTGTCCACGCAAAACGGTTTAGAATTAGGAAATAATTGGAAAAGTAGATGATAATATCTAACCAAGACCTTTTAATACCTTTTCAAAGAAATAATAAGATACCTAGAAATTTTGTTCTTTCAGATAAAGATTATTTCTGTCCAACAATTGATATAGTAAAAAATGAAATATTTCCAAAATACTGGCAATGGCTAAAATCATTAAAATTAACAAAATGGGTTCATAAGTGGGATTGTGATAACTTCGCAGACGCTTTTAAATTATTTGCTTGTGGATATTATAATGAAGTTATTGAAAGTGAAGCCAATGGGATATCTGTTGGAGTTATTAACTATATCGCTAATAGCAAAGCAGAAGATGGAATGAAAGGTGGCCATGCAATTAACATAGTATATATTGATAATGGAAAAAATGATGATGGAAGTGATAGTTTTTATCCACTTTTTATAGAACCTCAAAATGGAACAATATATAATTTGACCGCAGAAGAGTTTAATAGCATCTGGACAGTTTATATATAATATGGTGTAATTTTAACGATGGCTTACCTAAACGCGAATATTCCTCCGATTGAATGTTACGTTAGAGGAAACTACTTGAGAAATCAAGAGGATAGTTTTGATAAAAAATATAAATGTTTAATTTTTGGTGTCACAAGTCTTCCTAGTCAAGTTCCTCTTTTTAATTTTCTTATGGAAGATGGAGGAATTTGGTGGCACGCTCCAATAAGTGCATTTTGCTCAAAAGAAGATGCTCTAAGCATGGAATTAGATGAATTAGAATTATGGGATAGTTTTAGTTATCATATAGCTATAACAACCTTTTATCTTTTAGAAAATAAAATAGTTAAATATACTGGAAGAAGTGGAAAAGAATATATGGGTCGTTACTTGTTTACTCTTGATTGGGCTCATAGCGATTATAATGAATTAAATTTCGGATTCAGTCAAAAACCTGATCAACATAAAGCTGGTCATGTTTTAAAACTTGATAATGGTAATTTTGCTATTCAACCAAACAATAGAATAAAAGTTCTTGATCCAAGTTTCGCAACGAAACCAAACGAATTGGTTTTGCAAAGAAAAATAAACAGTCACATTTATACTTCTGAAAATAGTCCCAAGTGGGTTACTGAAGATAGCGATAATTATGACTATAAAATAAAGGAAACAAAAAGTGAATAAAAAAATAAACATAACAGAAAGAAACATTCTCGAAGGAGAAAAAGCAAATCCACAAAACTGTGCAATAGCCAGAGCACTAAAAGAACAAGTCAGAGGAAAAATAACAGCAATATCTGTTCTACCATCACATGTGGTTTTTTCTAAAAAAGGTATCAGTTACTTTGCTGAAATGCCAAAACAAGGTGCTTCATTTATTAAAAGGTTTGATGAAGGAAAGTCTGTCAATAAACTTTCTTTAACTTTAAAATTTGAAGAATCTTATTCATTAGTTTAATAGCTATTGAATAAATTTATTTTAAATTAAGACAATACGGGTGTAATCATTTATAGAAACCTCATGTCCAAAAAACATAGAAAAGAACAAAAAGAGGACAAGTCACCAGTGGTTCCTCAAAGAGATAAAATTCAACAACCTTTGAATATCAGGGACCTCAATTGGACAGAAAATCAAAAGAAGTTTATTCAAATGTTGCAAGATAAATCCACCAAGATGGTTTTTTGCAAAGGTCCAGCAGGAACAGCTAAAAGTTTATTAAGCGTTTATTGTGCTCTTCATGCAATCAATAATAAGAAGGTAGGAGAGATATTTTATATTCGTAATCCTGTCGAAAGTAGCACTCATAACTTGGGATTCCTTAAAGGTGATCTTCATGAAAAATTAGATCCATATTTACAACCTTTAATGGATAAACTCCATGAATTACTACCAAAATGTCAAGCAGAAATGCTTTTAAAGCAAGAAAGAGTCAAAGGACTTCCATTAGGATTTTTAAGAGGACTCAGCATTAATGCCAGTTATATCATCTGTGATGAAGCTCAGAATTTAAGTATTCATGACCTTTTATTAGTTAGCACTAGAATGGGTAAGTTTAGTAAGTTAATATTTATTGGAGATATCCGTCAATCAGATATCAAGAATAGTGGATTTGAAAGAATATATCAGCTCTTTGATGACGAAAAAAGTAAAAACAAAGGTATAATAACATTTAAATTCGGCACAAGTGATATTATGAGAAATGATATATTAGCTTATATTATTGAAAAGTTTGAAGAGTTAGACACCAAGAAATAAAAGTGTAATACAGAGTATGTCGAAATATTTCTTTAGAGATAGCGGATTTGAAGCAGAAGCATTGGTTGCAAATATCAATGGAAATGGAGTAATTTTAACTTTATCAGAACCAGATAAAAGCATATATATATTAGGAGTTAGTTGTCACAAAGACGCTGTTTTGAAACAGAATGATAATAGCGGAAGCATAATATTATCTGTAGGATCAGGAAATTATAACTTACCTGCAACAGTTAAAGTTGGAAATGGTGTTAGTTTATATATTTCTAGCGCAGAACATGTATCCGTAATCTATCATATAAATTAGTTTTTTAACTCATTATGATATATAATACATATATATGAAATTCTATTTAATAAGCAGAATCTTAATTGAAAACGAAAAAACCTTTAATTTATTAAAAAGCAAATATAAAGAAATCCTTGCAGATTTAATAAGCGCAAAAGACAAACCCAGTTGCAGTTGTAACAACAGGATAATTAGCTTCTTAGAAGAAAAGTATAAAAATCAAGAAGACAAAGAATTCATAGACTCTTTAATAGAAGATGATTCTGTTAAGGACGTAATAACTGAAATTTTAAACGACGATCAAGAGATTAATCAAATTTTAAATACCCCGCATTTAATTAAAAAAGAAGAGGGGTATTATGAAAAGTTTTTAAAATTTTTAGTAGAAAAAGGGGCAGATAATTACGTAAGGTCTTTATCTGTTATAGATAGAGGCGAGTCAGTAGAAATTTTTGTTTTTGGATATAAACAAGTATAAATAAGTGTAAATAGCTTTGCCCTTACTGGGAAAATTCGGCGAAAGTCCTATACAAAAAATAGTTCTTTGACATAACATAGGATAACGCCGAGCCGAGCCTGTCTTGCGTAGCACTTAAGACAGGAAGGTGTAGAGACTAACTCTTGACTTAACGCAAGAATAAAAGAGACACGATCACCCAGTTTTATTTTTATAGAAAAATAAAAAGACATAGTCCGATCTTAATAGTAATATTAAGTTTAATTTATAAATAAATTAAAAAAACTTCAATGAATTCCTTTTTTTAAAGAGGGAGGCCACGAACGGCCAAAGTCTTTAAAGAAATAGTGAGAAGGTAAGGTGAATTAGAACAAGAAATAAAAAAAAGACGCTTTTTTCTTCTTAAACCCAAACTATCAGCCATGAACTTTCTCCAGGGTAAAAAATGATTGATCCAAAATTAAGATTTAATTTAACAGCAATAAAAGATAAAACTTTCGTAGATTTTTCTAACCAAGAGCTTTTGTCTGAAAACGTAAAAAACCTTTACACTGAATCAGAAAATTTAAATTTTATAGTAAAAGGCGTATCTAAGAAATCAGAATCTTATAAAAACGCTTTAAAAACATTTAGGGAAAAAAATTATGATGGCAAGTGGTACGAAAGTGGTTGGTATGAAGCAGGAAAAGAAAAAAGAAATTTAATTGATTTTTATTATTCATCAAAAGTAGATAAGGGTCAATCTTGGTTTTATCAAAGAGATAAACTGCCCTATACAACAAGTACATCCACAGGAGTTTACTATAACGTAGTATGGTCTGGTTTAAAAGATTATAATTTTCCCACAGGAGGAGGACCAGATGCTTTGTCTAATTTAGTTTTAGGCGGATTTATGAGCACAAATTACGACAGAGAGACTTTCGTTTTTCCATATAGAAATTTTAATGAGTTTTTTGACCATGAATTTATTCAAGTAGGAGACATGGGCCATAAGATGTTTTACGATAAAGTCAATGCACTCAAACCTGAAAATGCTATAAGTTACAATAGAATATTTTTTACAGATGGGCTCAATAGAGATAGCATCAACGAAAATACAAAAATGATTATATTAAGTCATGCAAGCGACGGGCTACCATTCGCTGCAAGAGGAGTAAACATAGAGACAACTGGGACGTTAAATAATAGAAAATGGTTTCAAAGGTTTGAAACTCCTGATAAGCCTCGCTTTGATATATTCTTCTACAAAGAAGATCTTGAATTAACTTACACAAACAAAAAAGAGCAATCATTTTTTGGTTATGGCCCTAAAATACAATTAAATAATCCTAAATACGGTTTATTAGCAAATGAAAATTTTTCTTTAAATTTAAGTGGAATATACCCAGAAACACTAAGTAGCACCATTTGTTTTTTTAATACTGGACTAGCAACAGAAGAATTTTATCTTAATACTAGCAATGATACCCTATTTAATATAGTAGATCCATTAAATACAAAAGTCTTAAATACTGACCCCAAAATGAAAAAATATATTTGGACAAATGAAGAAAACTCGACATCAGGGGAATTCATAAAAAGTTATAAACTAGGTAAAAATGCTAGTTCAAATTTTGAAATTAAAGTCCTAACTGAACATTTAACTGGATTTTTAAATCAGAAAAAGATAGAGTATATAAATGTTTATAGAATAACTGGCGAAAAAAATATACAAAATACAAATTTTCTTGGAGCATTAAGTCAAAAATTTACAGTCCCAGTAAATATTAAATCTATTGACAATGGAACTAAAATATTTTATTCAGGCTTTTTAGAAAAGACGGGAACGCTAGAAGATTATCAACATCTGGGATTTAGGTCTTTTACTTTTGATCAAAGCCAAATTAAAGATAAACAAAACAATTTGTATGCAATTAATTTTTATAGCACAGGACAGAATATCAAATCCATAGAAGTTATGAATGACCTTACTGGTAGAATAAATAATCAAGACATTAAACACGTCTATCCAATACAAAGTGGTGAAGCCTACTTGCTAGCAAAAACAAACTCAGCATGGATAAACTTAAAGAATAACGAAAAAAGAATTTTTAAATGGATACAAGATAACGATAAGTCTTATAGTAATTCTTTAGAAGGAAATCTTAAATGTAATTTTGAATTTGAAATTGATACAAAAAAAATGTTGCCTAATTTTTCTAATTTGAGTGGATCAAATTATACAGTAAAAATGATAAATAATAATTTACTATTTAATAACAGTCAAGAGTCACCAAAATTATTTAAAAATAAAAACTATAGATTTTTATTTACAAACTTTTCAAATAATAATTTTTCTATTTTTAATCTAGATTATGGAGAGATGAAAGTTTACGAACCTGAATATAACAAAACATTTTTAAATAATTTTAAATTAATAACCTTAAGGTTAGAAAAAGAACAATATAGAAACTTATTCTGGTCAGGATTAATAAATAATAATTCAGTTACGGGAGAATTTAAAATCGTACATAATCAAAATATTAATCCGTATCATCTATCAAACGAAAATTCAGAATATTTAATATACAATATTGCCCCTAAAGGAAAGACAGATATAAATGACTTTATTCCTGGATATAATCAATTAAATCAAACCATAAATTCATCTTTTTATACAGAAAAAAAGCTAAATGAGGCTTCGGTTATTAATTTTTATCCTTATATTAGTAATAAAATAAAAATTCTACATTCTAAAGATGACATTAATAATCCATGTTTACAAAAAGATAATTATTTAAATAATAATTTTTGGCATATTGCAACTCAGACAAATGATGGAGCAATTAGCGGTTGCTATTCAAACCAAGAATTTTTAAAGATGTTAGATCTTCAATCCTCTACAAAAAAAATCAACCCACAAATTGTATTGACAACAGGAAAGTACTATCATTTTGTAAGATCAGCTTCTACTCAAAAAGAAATAGACTCAACAGAACTTAAATTTTTTACGTTAGACCCCACCCAATCTCCACCAATATTTAGTAGCGGTTTAGATCAGATTACAATAACTCGCGATACTCATTTAACAAATCCAGACTATTTAAAAGAAACATTTCAAGATTTTAAAACTAAGTATTTCGATCATATTTATTTCTATGTTCCACCAACCATTAATAGAAATAATCGTTATTATTATGGTAAAAAATATGCAATAGATGGAGGCGTAGGTACCCCTTTGAGTTATATAAATATTCAAGACGTTTCAAATGATACCTATTCTAGACAAGACTATCTTGAAAAAACAAAACCAATATTTAGTGGAAATTTAAACTTTATTACCTCAGACGTAAAAAAAGAAAATATTAATATAAAATTAATTTTAAGTGGAGAAGGTACATACGATTATGTTAACTTTTAGGAGTAAAATTATATGAGTCATATATTTAGACCATCGGTAGGATATCCGTATGAGATAAATTGCAATGAATGCGATGTTAATGCCCGAATTGGTAATACCAAGAAATATTGGCCAATATTACCTTGCGTATGGCCCAGTGCAAATGCAAAATTATATAATCCAACATGTAAAAAAGGAGAAACTAAAGTAGTTTTAAGGTGCGAAAGAATTCCTTGGTACGGTTGGCCTAGCCCGCGTAAACCTAATCTAGAGCCGCTGTATCCTTTGATACCTTGTGATGAGCCAAGATGCCACCAACCTCAGTCGCCTTGTTGCAAAGTCTATGTTTGTAAAAAAACTTACACAAATAAACTTGCAAGATCTAAAAGTTTAAATGATATTACTGAATACTCAAAAATAACCCAAGAGGCAAATCCAGATTTTAATTTTGATTTTGATCTTGAAATAATAGCTTATATAGCTAGTTTAAAATTAATAAATAATTATTCACAATGAGAGATCCAGACGTTCCAGATAGAGACGATGATCCACCAGAGTGGTGTACTAGCTCCGCTGGCGATTGTAATCAGGGTGATCCTCCAGATGGTAGTTGTTACAACGGTGGTTATTGGATACCTCAACCACTAGGAGGCGCTAACGAGTGTTGTTACTACAGGACAACAACGAAATGCTGTAAATAATATGGCCCAAGATCCAGACCTTCCAGATAGAGACGATGATCCACCAGATTGGTGTACTAGCTCCGCTGGCGATTGTAATCAGGGTGATCCCCCAGATGGTAGTTGTTACAACGGTGGTTATTGGATACCTCAACCACTAGGAGGCGCTAACGAGTGTTGTTACTACAGGACAACAACGAAATGCTGTAAATAATTTTTATTATCGGTAATATATAAATTAATTTGAAATCAATATTGAATATATATATGATATATAATGCGATTTCATGTATTAGGAATACCCCACACCGTATCTAGTAAAGAATTTAACGCTTGCGCTTATACTCAAAAAGTAGTTAAATTTTGTAAAATGATGAAGGGCTTGGGCCATTATGTTATTCATTATGGTCACGAGAATTCAAAAATTATCTGTGATGAGCATGTAAGCGTTTTAACTCAAAAAGATTTTGAAATTTCTTATGGAGATTATGATTGGAAGAAAAACTTTTTTAAATTTAATACAAATGACCACGCTTATCAAACTTTTTATAAAAATGCTATTATTGAAGTTCAAAAAAGAAAACAAAAATTAGATTTTCTTTTGCCATTTTGGGGTAGTGGAGTTAGGCCAATTTGTGATGCCCATCAAGATATGATAACTGTTGAACCTGGTATTGGGTACGCTGGAGGTCATTGGGCAAGATTTAAAGTATTTGAATCCTATGCAATATATCATGCTTATTGCGGTTTAAGTAAGGTTGGATACTGTAATCAAGACTGGTACGAGGTTATTATTCCGAATTATTTTGATTTAGATGATTTTGAATATTCAGAAAAAAAAGATGATTATTTTTTATACTTGGGTAGAATATCAGAAGCAAAAGGGGTACGTATAGCTGTTCAAGTTTGTGAGCATTTAAAACAAAAATTAATTATAGCTGGCCAAGGGTCTTTAGAAGAATTAGGAATAAAATCTAAATATGTAGAATATGTAGGATATGCAGACACAGAAACAAGAAAAAAATTAATGTCAAAAGCAAAAGCTAGCTTTCTACCATCTACATATATTGAACCATTTGGCGGAGTTCAAATAGAAAATCTATTAAGTGGTACCCCAACAATTACAACTGATTGGGGAGCTTTTACGGAAAATAATATTCATGGATTAACAGGATATAGATGCAGAACATTCCAAGATTTTGTAACAGCAGCAAATGATATTCATAATATAAAATCAATAGACTGCAGGTCTTTTGGGGAAAAATTTTCTCTTCAAAGCGTCGGTTTGATGTATCAAAAATATTTTCAAGATATTTTGAATATATATACTTCAAAAGGGTGGTACGAAATAAAGAGCTTAAATTAAATAATTTTTATTTATATTCTCTATATTAATGTGTAATATCATTTATGGTTAATGTACAAGATCCAAATTTTAATAAAAATGTATCAATGGTTTACATTTCAGAGCCTGGTTTTACTGGCTACAGAGGATTAGATTTTACAAAAATTGATGATATTGAAATAAAATTAGACGATCTTCAAACATCGATAAGTAGTGGTTTAGCTTTTGGAATAAACGTTCATCAAGATGATTTAAGTTACTTGGCTGATAGCGTTAATGCTCGCGGGCCCATTTTAGAAAGTATAGATAGCAAATTATTCGTTACAGGAGACGCTTTTCCAGCTGGAGTTAAAGGAACAATTGTATTTCAAGCAGATTTAAGCCCACAATTTGATGGAGTTACCACTTTTCCAGAACAAAGCACTGGAATTAGTAATTTTACTGCTAGCCAAAGCAACGGTACAATATTAGCCGCAAACTCATCTCGTAAAGAATTTTTTGTACAAAACTTAGATACTGGCGTACTTTATGTTAAGTATGGTTTAGCCGCAAGTAATAGTAGTTTTAATTTCGTTCTTTCTGCAAATAGCGCAACAAACGCTGGTGATGGCGGAAGTTTAAATGATCAAAGTTACATTGGAAATGTTAGCGTTAGTGGATTGGTTACTCCTAGATATATTAGCTGGGAAAGAACTTAATTTAACTTTATATTGACTATATGATAGTCAAGAAAACTAAACAACTAGGAAGCTTCAAAAGAGGAATAAATTTATATAGTGCAAAAAGATTAAATCTTAATTTAAGTGGAAATGGTTTAACTTCACAAACCGCTGGAATTAGCGCTTATCAAATTAAAAGAGATTTTTCTAATAGTACAGACGGGCTTTATTGGATTAAAAATATTAATATTAATAATGGGATTCCATTTCAAATATATGCTGACATGACAACAGATGGAGGTGGTTGGACATTAATAATGTTAAATAATTATAGCTCTGGATGGACTTATGAAAATGCAATTTTAAGAAATCAATCTAATCCACCAGCGTCTCCAGATAATAGACTACGACATGGCGAAGGAGCAGATGGTTCTGATAATTATAGCATAATAGCTTATGCAGATTATATTAAAAAATCTTCTAGTGGATTTCAATATATGATAGATGCATATTCTAGAAGAAGGTGGGGAGCAATTTGGACAGCAAATGATAGCTATACTTTTATAGCGACAAATAATACTCAAACAAATATTACTATAAATACAAAATTTGATAATTGGGAATACTCTCAAGGTGGAGGAATAGATCAAAGAATGCCTTGGCATGCAAATTCTTCAGGTTTAATTACTACAGATGATGTTGGAGGTGGATATTGGTGGGGAACATTAATAACTAATGAAAGTTGGTATCCAACCCCATGGATTGATGGTCAAATGCCAGATCCTGGAATCATTTGGTACTGGGTTAGATAATTTTTTAAATAGTGTAATTTAATTGCTAATGATTATTAAAGACACAAAACATTCAAATAACTTTAAAAAAGGAATAAATTTATATATTCCAAAAAAAAGAATAGTCACTACTACCGCAGATACCAATGGTTTTTAAATATATCATTATATGATAGTCAAAAATCCATACTCTATAGCTTTTGGTAGTACTAGGCGCGGAGTTATTGTAAAAAATCCTAAAAGAAAAATAATTAACAATGGTCCACCTCCCCCACCTGAACCAGAAAATAGCAATGTAGCATGTTTGACTTTAGAAGCTGGATTATACAAGAAAAAATATGAAGGTTATTTTTATGAAAATGATGACTTTTTTAATACTAGATTAGTAAGCACGTTTGCTAATGAATATCAGACTGCAAATTATAGAATAAGTGATCTTGGAACTGCAACGGAACAAGATTGGATGAGCTGGGGCTTTATTCCGCAAGGTCAATACGATACAATAGAAGCTATGGGTTCGCCATTTCCATCGATAGGCAAAGGCGTTACTTATTTTGGTGGTTTTATCAATAACCCAGGAACTGCAAGCGTAAGTCCTGTTGCTGTATCCGAAGAAGTTACTTCTCAGATTGATGATAACTATTCTTCAGCTCAAGGACAAAACAATAAAAGTCTTATTATTAAAGGTTACTTTAAGCCTACAGTAAATGGAGTATATAAATTTAAATTAACATCAGATGATGGCAGCTACCTGTGGTTTGGAACGAATGCTCTTGACGGAAATAGAAGTATCACTAGGGATGCCGCATTTCCACCCAATGTAACTGCTACTAATGCTGTAGTATCCCTACCTGGACTTCATGATCCTAGCCAACCGCAGATAGGAGAATTTACTATGACTGCAAATTCTTATTATCCATTAACAGTTGAATTTGGTAATGGACCAGAGGGCGAAGGAGTTTTAATCTTTGATTATATGCCTCCAGGATCAGACACATTCACTTCAGATTTATCTGGTAAATTATTTTATGATACTGTTAGCAAAGGTCATAGAGCATGTCCCGCATAAAATAGTGTAACTATATTAAATAATATGGAAATCGATCTCTCAAAAGATATACTAGCAGCAAAAAAAGGCAAAGCGCCACTTAATAAACCATTTCGTCTTCCATCTGGAAGCAAAAAGAAATTTGGCGTTTATGTTAAGAATGATAAAGGCAATATTGTAAAAGTTACTTTTGGCGATCCAAATATGTCTATCAAAAGAGATAATCCCGAAAGACGCAAAGCTTATAGATCAAGACATGGTTGCGATAATCCTGGCCCAAAATATAAAGCTAATTACTGGAGTTGCAAAATGTGGAGCGCAAAACCAGTTAGCAAAATCACAGGATCATGCGGTAAACCAAATTGTGGTTCAGTTGAAAATGAAAAGGAAATAACTTTAGAAATTGATATTCAAGCTAAGAGTAAAGGTCTTTGGTACAACATTCAACAAAAGAAAAAAAGAATGGGTAAAAAATATCGCCCAGCACCAAAAGGCTCAAAGGATCGCCCCACTCAAGAAGCACTTAAAAAAGCTCAAGGATCAGATTATCTAAATGAAGAATACGAATGGGATGGCGAAACAGAATTTGATCAAGTTGAAATTCTAAAATTAGATTCATCTCTAAGTCAAGTAGCAGAACTTCCAAATGATCCAGAAGAAATGCAGTACCATATAGAGGATACAGCTGATATGGCTTTGGCTCAATTTGAAACAATAAGGGATTCTGCAATTGAAGTTATTGAAATGCTGAAAAATAATCCAGAAGCAGTTTTAGAAGTAACAGAAGGTTGGGTGACAAGCAAAATAACTTTAATTGAAGATTATATATTAACAGTAAAAAACTACCTTAAATATCCTTTAGAAGAAATGCAAGCTAAACAACTTGAAGGTGAAAAAAATATTAAGTAAACTCTGGATCTGGAAAACAAAAACATTACTTGTTGGGGCTGCATTAATCGTATCTTGGTTCTCTTGCTTAAAAATTGGTTTTGAACTTAAAAAATATAACAACATAACTAACCTTCCAAATTCTTGCTTTGTTGATGCAATGATTTATGCTTCTCAATGTAATCTTCTTTTAACAACAAATAGCGAAGCTTGGAATAACGTTTATGGTTTTACATTTTATTACAAAGACGACATAGATAATATAATTGGTCATGCAGTTTGTGTTTTTGAGTATAAGAATAACTTATGGATCTATGATCCAAACTGGGGAACATCACCAATA
>Ga0164294_10002988_pt1 | contig 15136 bp, 6 predicted proteins | sample GEODES005metaG_FD_111479 | JGI IMG/M metagenome (GOLD analysis project Ga0164294, IMG submission 111479) | Oligotrophic lake water microbial communities from Sparkling Lake, Wisconsin, USA - GEODES005 metaG | ecosystem: Environmental > Aquatic > Freshwater > Lake | place: USA: Sparkling Lake...
ATTTGGTTTTACATCTAAAGCAGCATTACCAGCGACTGCCTCGTAAAACTCCGTAAACCCTTGGTAATAACTTTTACTTAAAGTACCTGAAGCAACCATGCTTAACACGGTCATGGTTAAAGCATCGCCTAAGTTTTCTCTTTGCTCTTTAGTTAAGTTGCCTTGTATCTCAAAGTAATCTGCTACTGCGCCAAAGACAGTAGTAAAAGGTTCGCCTACTCTGTAGCTTATCCATGGCGTATCTCCAAACCGAATTGAATATGGCTGCTTGCCACTATCTCTCCACTTTTGTTTAGCGGCAGGTTCTTGTGGGCCGCCGCCAGTCATTTCAACTATCCCTGCACTTAAGCCAACCATGGCTAAACCTATTGCGGCTGAACCAACAGCTACATCGCCAATAACCCTGTCCCTAGTCATTGCATCCATAGAGTTTAAGTCTCTGTAAGCCGTATCAACAAAAAACGCAGCAGGCGTCATGCGTATAGCAGATTTAATAATGTCGGCAGGTGTTCGGTTAAACGGTTGGAGAACAGAAAATGCAGGGTGCAAATCAATTAGTTTCTGCCAAACCATTGGCATGGCGCTTGAGGCTTTAGTAAAGAAAGGTATGTCTTGTTTTTTGTCTACCCATTCTCTAGCCCAAACTTCTGCTTGTTTGCCTTCAAGTTTTTTGTCTTTAGCTATTTCCATGCCTCTATCAAAAGTTCTAACTTCCATTTGCGCGTCAATATCATCAGTAAATGTGGCATACCTCATAGCTGTTTGAGCGTGAGGGCTTGTCATTATTGCGTCTAAAATAGTTCTGCCTTCTACGGTCGCATGTCTTGTGGCTTGCTTAACTGCTGCATCAGCGTATCGTTGAGCGTAATCCATGGCTTCTTTGCTGTTACGCTCTAAGCCTTGCGCAACGGCGTTATCCATCCCCATAGGCAAGTTGCGTACAAATTCAAACGACTGTCCTGCTAACACTTTGAATAAAGTGTCAACTGCAATTTGAGCGCGGATTGGTGATGTAGCTGTTTGCCACAATCTTTTTTGAGCTAAAGCCCAAGGAGTTTTATCTTGTATATCAATCCAAGGCATTGTGCTTATAGTGAAACCTTTGTCGGTAGTTGGCAAAATTACTGGGCCAGTTAATGGAATCAATTCTCCTTGGTCTTTATTAACTTGTTGATCTAGAAAATCAAGACTTTGATTGTCTAGGTCGTATAAGGTGCGGCCAGCTTTGTACGATTCTTTGGCCAACGCAAACGCATTACCTAAATTGCGCACGTATTGCCCATAGATTTGAGCACTGTATCCTGCGCGTTCAAACTGACCTTGCAGCCCAGCCCCTACAATTTGGGATAATGGCATTTGTATTAATCTAAAAACTCCATTTAAAGTGTTACCCCAAAAAGTTAAACCTGACGACAATAGCTGGGCAGATCGGTACATAACCAATCCGTTCAATCCAATCTTACTTCCTTTGTTTATTTCGCTCCAATAGCTTGGGGCAAAACTAGGAGTATCTCTTGTTGCTTTTAAGTTGTAAGCTATTTGATCTATCATTGCATCTAACTCTGGTGAAAATTCGTTGTTCTCTAATGCGTCATTAAAAGCTGGATCTATTTTGTCGCTAAGGTATTCTGGCAATGGCACGGCTTCTTCCTCTTTTGCTCCGTTTACTAATATTTCATCTATCCTGTATTCTTCTATAGTGTTCTTAAAATCTACGCTGCCAGGTTGTGGCCGTTGAATTTGGGGAGTTCTAAGTAATTGGCCAAGTGCCCTTGTAGTTTTAACGACAGGAGTATTAATGTCAGATGCGTGTTTGTAAATTGCAAGTAGTTCTTGGCGTATAGCGTCTCTATCAACGTTTGGATCGTACTTAGAATTAAGCCATTGGTCGGCAATAATAGCGGCTTTGTTGTTTGTGTAGTCGGCTAGCTGGTGGCCCAGCATTAAGGCTCTTTGTAATTGCGCAGCGTTTGCAAGGCCGCGAGATCTGTATTCCAATTCTGCTAAAACTGCGTTGGCTTGATAGTCATGCGCAGTAAGCCAACGTTCAGCTTCCTGCCTAACAATGTCGTCAGGAAGAACAGGCAAGCCAGACACCTCTTCTCTTGTGCCTCCAGCGTCCATCCAAGCCCTCATAGCAGTTGAGGCTCCTGCTGCAGTCTCAGGGTCTGGCACGTAAACAGTCTCACCACTAGGGCTTTGCATAGGCTGTACGTTGCGATCAGAGACCACATTGGTAATCAAATCTTCTAGGGTTATTTCACCGCTAGCTATCTTGGCTTTGTTGTTTTCGTATTCATCAACAAATCTGTCGGCACTACTTTTTAAAGGAGGTAGATTTAAACTGCCTCTTCTGGTTGTTTCGTATTCCATAGCTTGCGCTTGGAGCAAATCAAGCCTGTCAAGTTCAGAAGGAACAGCTTGACCCGCTTCATCTACAACACTTCCTAGCTCGCCACGTTTAGCTAGCTTGCCGCTGTAGGCATCTTCAAAGATAGATTTAATTGAGATAAGGCCGCGTCCCTGGAAAGCATTGCCTACCCTTTCAATAAAATCATAAAGGGTATCCATTACAGCAAAGGCTGCTGTTTGCAACCCAGAGCTTGCTTCTAATTCAGCGCGGGTAGAGCCTAATAAAGCTTGAACAGGATCTAAGTTATTCTTACGAGCCCAAGCATACGTTTGGAAAGATACTGCAGCTTTTTCAATTGGCATTAAATCTGCGCGACCTGCCTGTGCGTTTGCTGTTCTGTCTGCAATTGAGCCAATGTCTAATTTAAATCCCGCAAGAAATTGGTTGAAGACTTTTATCTCTTCTGGCTTTAAAAAATTAAATTGAACACGGTGAAAAGCTTCGTGAAACGCACTTTGCTCTAATTTATCAACTAAGTCTCGTAACAGCTCTGGTGGTTGCACATCGCCCGACAAAAGTTCAACATTATTTACTTCAATAATATCCTTTATAGGATCGTACTCGCCGCCAATTTTCATTGTTTCCCCTGGCTTGTATCCCCATGCAGCATCGCCTTCTTTAGTTTCCATAAAGGCGTTGTTAAAACGAATAGCTACCTCGTCTCCTGCAACAGTGCGAATATCCTTGGTTAGCTCTTCCGCTAAAGCGCGAGTGGCTGGCTCGTCTACTTGCATATTTAATTCGTTTGCTTCTACCCGCTTAAGCAGCGCGTCTATTTCAGCTAACCGTGTTTCAATTTCCTCCCTTGTTGGGATTGGCTTCTTAGGTAACTCAGGTAGCTCAGGGCCTCTGCTGCGTAAAGGTGAGGGTGGTTCTGTTGCTGCTGTGCGAGCTATCCGCTCCCGTAGCTGATCAGCCAGTGCCGTGTTCCCAAACTTTTCGGCAGCGGCCAGGCGGATTTCGTCAGGCGTTCCCGATTTAAGGCCGCCTTGATCTGGCAGGTTAATAACACCTGGTTGTGAATTTTTAGCTAGTGCTTTAATTGCATCACGAACTTTTTGTCCGTGTGCAACCGCACTGGCTACATCTAACTCAGCTTGCTCTAACGCATTACGAAACTTAGGAGCGGCTTTAGAGGCTTTAACGGCATCGCCAGCCAGGATATAGGCGGTCTTGTCGTAATCACTAGCAAACTGTAATGTAAAAGCTTTGCTGCCATAGTTATATCTAGGAGCAGACCTTGTTAATTCGCCAGGCAGGGTAAAGCCAGTGGTTGGTGGTTCTATTGCAGCCGCAGCTACATTCCCCATGGGTTGCACTGCTGTGCGAGGGGCTTCTACTGCAGCTACAACATTGTCAACTATTTCTTCAGCGGCAGAAACAGGAGCAGCCTCTGGGGCAGCTGCTTTAGGTTCGACAGGGACAGGTTGTGGCCTTGGTGCTTCTGGTGCTGGCTCTTCAAAGGGCAACCGGGGGCCGTTTGCTTCGTCGTCTATAGCTGCTCGTATTTGCGCAAAGTTTTCTTTAACGACCTGTGCAGCTTTTTTCTTAGGTGTAACCTGCGCCGCTAAATCATTTAGCAAGGCACGGACTGGGCCCTCGTATTGAGTTACCCGATCAAATAGGTTTACCGACTGCTGTGCTGAAGTCTTAGCTGCCTGGCTGCCTGCAACGTCGATCACATTACCAGCTGCTTCTAGAACACCTTGGCGGCCTGCTCTAGCAGCAGAAGATAAGGCAGTGACCCCTTCGCGCAAAGCCTTTGCAGCTTCTGTCCGTACATCCAATAGCTGATCAAAGTTACTGGTAGCAAAGAAATCTTCAAAGCCTGGCAACATGCCACCGCCAGCAGCAGGGGCAGAGGTCGTAGCAAACTTTGCTTCTTGCATAGCTTGCGTGATCTTGTCAGCAGACCACTTGCCCTTCTCAGCACGGGCAGCAACGCTATTGATAACAGTTTCGTCTAGGTCTTTAACGGAACCTAAGGCAATAGCCCTGTCTTCTGTTAAAGCACCTGTGGCTACTTGATCAAATACGTTCTGGGGTAACCGTGCAAGAGGGATAGCCCTAGAAGCTATTCTTCCGGTAAGGTTTACGCCAAAGTTTTCTAGGTTTTCTGGGCCTGCCTTCATGTCACGCAAAAACTTGGCAGCATCAATAGGAGTGCCTTGACCCTCTGCAATATTTTGCAAAGCACCTACAGCCCGTGCCCCAACAGCGTCTGGGGTTTGTATATATCTAACTAAAACTTTTGCTGTTCCAGACTCAAGTGCTTTTTGTACCCGGTTGTGGCCATTAACAACAAAATCTTTACCAGTTGCTGGATCTTTCCAGACGCTAATAATTCCAGCAAGTTCAGGGTTGTATTCTTTGGATTCTTTTAGGGAGCCGCTAACACCTGTCTTAGTTTTTGCGCCTGCAAGTTTATATTGAAATCGCTGAGGATCTATTGCAAGTGTTGTAGGGGCAACTTCTGCTACGTTGCGACCGACAGGTCTATCTAGCTCGTCTGCAAAAGATGGTTGCTCACCAGGGTCTGCCTCTCTTGTTTCTGTTTGCTTAACTACTTCAGTTTGAAGAGCATCATTAGCGTTCTTAACATCATCAATGGCTTCTAATACTTTTGGATCTTTTAATTTATCTAATGTGTTTTTACCTTCAACAGCTTTGTTGTAATTTGCAGCAGCTTTAACTTGTTTAAAAAACCGGAAGGGCACTTCAAGGGCGCCACCAACAAGCAAACCTTCAAGGGCATTTTTAAAACGACCCTCTAGCGCCCCGTCGTTTGGATCACTTTTGAGGTAATCAATAACAAGGGATTCAAACGGTGTGCCTTTAACTAAGTCGTTTGCAGCATCAGTAAGCCTGCCGGTGTATTGGTCAAAGGCAACTACATCAGTAATGGCAGATGTAATGGCAGCTTTGCCTGTTACTTGAGAAAGGCCAGACTTGGCTACAGCTTGTGCGCCAGCTTGAGCAACTTGGCCAACAGGGCCTGCAGCTTTTACGCCAGCTTGCACGGCTCCTGATATTTTTGCACCGGCTTGAACGACAGGTGCTGCAGCTTGCGCAAAACCTTTAGCAGCTCTAAGCCTGGTCGTAGCTACGCCAAGCCTGGCTGCCATGGGCAAGGCGCCAAAGGCACCTTTAATAGCCAAGCCACCTAAGCCTGCTGCGGCAGAGCCGCTAGCAAACCCCAGCCCTAGCTGCACAGCACCAACTGCCAAGTCTTCAGCAGCGCCGCTACTCCTAGCTCTAGGCAATGCAGGCAGCACACCAAGGAAAGGTGCGTCTGGTGTTTTAGCTGATGTAGGAGATTTCTTGCCCGTTACTTTTGCGCCAACTTCTTGAACAAAATCGCTGGATTCTTGCAACGTAGTAAACAGAGCCCGTTGCGGAACTCTCTTAATCGCACCAGCAATACCAGTACCTTTATTGCTTTCATCAACCGTTGCCTTGGTAGCAGCACCAAAAGCTTTGCCAACGTCACCAGTTTTTTGTAAGGTTTGCAGCCCAGCTCCTGCTGCCTTTAGCCCTTGGCCCACCATGGCAGTGGGGTTAAAAGTTTCCGCAATGCTTCTTGCGTCTGTAATTCCCTTCCCGGCCTTTTCAAGCAGCGATGGCTCGCGCTTAGGTTTGACCGCTGGCTTTTGGGGGCCAAACTCATACACCTCAGTAACCTTGCCTGTTACTGGATCGGTTTCGTACTTGACGGGCATGGGTTAGGTTCCTCGTTGGACGCGGCGGAGAATGTCCATTGTGTATTCTCTGATCGAAGGATACCGCTGTCCCTTGTAGGTTTGCACCCTGTTGTTGTCGTATAAATTGGGGTCGCCGCTATACCAAGTAGAAGCAGCTCTGCGAATAGCAATAGCTTCTGAACGACCAGCTGCTCTTTCATTGTTGTAATACTCTTGCAGTTGACCCTTAACTACAGCGTCTTGAGCCGCTCTGTTGTATCTGTATTGGTTTGGGGTTAGTCGCTGCCCATAGTGCTTAGCTGTCCACGATGGCACGTTGGCAGGCATCACTTGCCCTATCCCAATTGCGCCAGAGTCTGGGTTCAGTATTTCATAGTTACCACCGCTTTCTTTACCTATAAGCGCCACCCTTAACCTTTGCCCTACATCGCCGCCAACGGGAAGGTCGGGGCCTCCCATGCCGGTGAATCTTGCTGGAGCTGATATTTTTGCGTTAGGGTTTTTTCTAGCAAATTCATTAAGAGCATCTTGTATTATGCGCGTCACTGGTGTCGTTGTTGGAACCATGGCAAAGCCTGGGTAAGCGTTTGTAGCTGGCTCTGAAGTAGATACTTGGGTGCCTTTATCTAAATCTAAAAGTCTTTGCTCTTGCCCAGGCGCTAATTGGATATTGTGATTCTTCATTTGATTAAAGAAAAATTCACTGGGTTTTAATGTAGAACTTTTAATAATTAATTTAGTAGCATCGTCCAATTGTTTGCCGTTACTTAAATCGTCTAATTGTTTAATTAATACAGTTTTGTCGTATAATCTTGTAGTTCTTATTTGCCTGTTTAAAGCATTTACTTTTGTTGGAGTGTTTTGTTTAATGCCACCAAACATGCCGTAACCAAAACCTTGCTGTTCTAAAAGTTTTTTGTATGCCTCAGGAGTAGCTTTAGCTTGAGGGGCAGGGGTAGGGGTTCCTCCTCCTGTTGGGCTAGCTCCTCCCGTTGGAACAGCTCCAGGGGCTGCAGGGGTTGGAGCAGCCCCGCTGTATTTATCTGCAGCTTTTGAATACAAGGCTTCAAGCTCGGCACCTACATCCTTGCCTTTGCTTTGCTGGATTATGGCATTTCCTCGGCGCATTAAATCGTTCCGTTCTCTAGCGCCATCTAATTCTTCCTTTTTACTAATTCCACCAGCTTTAAAATCTCCATAACGACTGGTGCCAAAAGCATCTTCTTGCCGTTTCCTAAATGTTTTATTTAAATCTTTAAGTAAATCCATGTTTAATCTATTCTCGCCAGCTTGCCGTTGTGTGTAATTTCTATTAAGTTCATTAAAGGCTTCTTGCGATAAATTGCCGTTTCGATATTGCGTCAGTATGCGTTGCTTGCCTTGCGCAATGTCGCCAAGCATAGAAGCTTCGTACTCTCTTGTAAAAGTTTCTTGTTGTATAGGAGCAATTCGGGCCGATGATACTGCAGCGACTACAGTGCCTAATCGAGCATTAGCAACAGCAAGTAGCTCAGGTTCGCTCCCGTAAATTGTAAGTAATTTTTTTTCTAACTGTAGCCTAGCTTGCTGAAACTTTGCGGGGCTTGCTATTACGTCTTCGGTAAATGTATTTTTGATAAACTCTGCAGTCATATCTTCTGTGCTTTGCTTCTTCATACGGTCTTCTTCTGCTCTTTTTTCATTTAAACCTGCCTTTACCATTCTCTCTAATTCAAATCTTGCTACTGTTAATGGCACACCAAAAGAACCTAGAAGGCTTGGCCGTTCCCCTGTGGTAACAGCCGGGCCGGTCTTAACAGCATTCAATACTCCCAATGCTTCTAGTATAAATTTGTCTGGGTTTTGAGCACCTTGTCCCATTACATTAAGAATTTTGCCAATGTTAGATAAAGCAGTGGCTTTATATTTTTCAAAGTTTTGCGGGGTAGTGGAATTGTATAAGGTTTCTTCAAGTAATTGATACGCTTGGGCTGCACCATTTGGGCCTATTTGGCCTGCTTGAAGTTGTTTAAACAATTGAGAAATTTGTGAGAAATGAGTGGTAATTATTTTTTCATCAGCTGCGTCGGTATAGCGTTGTAATTGCGCAGCGTTTTGCGCACCTATAGCTTGCACTATACTCATTGAATTATTGCCTATTGCTCTCCCATCAGCATTTTTAGGCAGCACTAACTCGGTAAGCGTTTGCTTCCATTCATCCGAGGCAGGGTTTAAATCTTTTATTGGTGTGCCAAGTACGCCTGCCCTTAAGTTGCTTACTTTGCTAGGCAGGCTAACAACGTTAGATTGAATCGCTAAGTTACTTAGTGCTGAATTTACATAGCTTTGGGTTTCTGGCCAAGCTGCTCTTAATTGGTTGTAGACAGGTAGCAATGATGGGTCACTTTGAACCTTAGAGCCAACGTCAGCAATTGCTTCTCTAAACGACACATAGCCTTTAGTCGCCAACGAGCCTGCAATGCTTTGAGCTTCAGCTTGATTCTCTTTAGTTTTTACTTCACGTCGTTGATCAAGGTATGTACCTAGATCCCCTAAGGTTTCGTTAAAACCAGACAGTGCCTTGGCTAAATTAGATAAATCGTTACTAGGTTTTGGCGAATCAGGCCGGTCAAACATAAAAGGTTTACCACCTAACTCAGCTTTACCAGCTTGGATGTAGGTATTAACTGGCGCTGCTTGTGGGCTTAAGGCTGGTGTGCCCATGCTGTCTCCAGCAATAGGAGCACCGCTTGATGTTTGAGCAAGGCCACCTAGCAGGCGTTGCGATGTCGCCCCTGTGAATTTATTGAGTTGTTCAAAAGCAGATCCAGAGCCAAGTTGTTTTGCCATGGTTATCCCCTCTTAGGCATGTTCATGGATTTGTTAATGCCAGCCCCTGCTTGTACGAGGGCCCCTCCTGCCTGTAGCAGGTAAGGGGTAGAGCTAGGTGCTTTCTGCATAATGGGAGCAATGGGGTCGTAGATCTGTTGCTTCACGTATTCTTGCTGAGAAGCAATCCGATTGGCCCTTTCAGAACCAGAAGCGCGTTTCTGCTCTTGCGATTGCATAGAAGCAAAGGCTACGTTTCGATCTGTCACATAGTCGTATTGAGCTTGCTGCCTGTAGTAGTCATTGATTAGCGCATCAATGCTGTTACCGACACGACCAGCGGCTTTAATCTCTCCCCTTGATTGCATCCCTTGTATTGCTGATTTTTGTTTTTGCTGGGCCGCGACTTCCTGCTCCTGCATCAACCGCATATTGATACTGCCTATCTCTTGGCCGTAAGCAATATCAGCTAGTGCTCTGGTTTGAGCCCTTAAAGCTTCTTGCTGATTAAATTTAAGATTCTCGTAGTACCTGGCATTTGCAGCTTGGCGTTGTTGATATTCATAATTGCGCTGAGCCTCGTAATTGCGGAAGCCAACAGCTTCTTGCTCAGCTTGGTATCCAGCCTGTGCGCTAGCTATGCCTAGCCCGCCTTGAGCTACTGCCAGTACCCCAGTTGCAATGCCGCCAGTTGGATCACACATGGGTCACCTTGCAGAACTCCAGGAATAAACGACCTTCTGCTCCATAGTTTGGCTGTTTTGCGGTAAAAGTGAAGCCCATCCAGTCCAGCCATTTTTTATGCACGGTGTTCCGAGCATCCATGTAATTCCATAGAACGTCGTACTGCTGATCCAGGTCACCTACCCAGGTTTTAATGTTGCGCAGAAACCTGTGCCGGTTGGTAAAGTCATCAACCATAGCGTTGGTGCCTAACATCCATACTCGCCCAACCCGTGGGTTTAACTCATCAGGCACAACGCCCCCAATAGCTATGGGCTTTTGGCCATGCGACAGCATTGTTTTCATTGGCTTGCTAATGCCGTAACTGTAAATCAAACAAGTTCTTGGGCTAAGGCCAGAAGCAGCTTTTACTTCCATAACGTCTGCTTCTCTCATATCTTCAGCAACAATCTCAAGATCGCCCCATTCAGTATCCCTAAGTAAATTCATAGCCTTGTAGCCCTGCTGTGATACCAGCCTTCCCATTCAGCCGACTGGAAACGGCAAGGCAAAGGGCTGCTGCTTGTTAATTGAATAATGGTCTTTATGTTTTCGCCCATAACCGGAACCCTATAGCGATCACTCTTGCTATTCATGGCCCCGATATAGCTAGCATCGCCTGGCGTTATGGCGTTATAGGGGTAAGTTTGCGTGGCCCTGCCTTGCGGGGTAATTAAAATGTTAAAAGCTGAGGTCGTATCAAACACCATTGTCCATGTTCTAAGCATTAGCTTGGGCCCAGCAGCTACAGCCATGCCACCGCCTGCTGGTTGTTCCATGATGTATTGGGTGCTGAATTGATAGCTCATGTCGTATAACTCGCCTACATAAAATTTCGTCCCTGCCAGGGTTAAGTTGCCGCTTACGACTATTTGCCCAACTCCACCAGTACCACCAGTTGCTGACGTGCTAATGACGTTAGGTATTTGGCCATAGAGAAGAGGGTTGCTTGTGAAATATCTACCAACTACGCGATAGGTAGCGCCAGCTTGCAATGGGTATGGCGGCTCAATGGTAGTTTGCACGGCCAAGCCAGCAGGCGTAGTCAATGTTGCTGTGCATAAAGCTTCACTAACTTTGCGATCTAATAGCAATTCAATTGCTGTCGTAGTATCGTCAGTTTGGTTAGCCCTAAGTCTTATCCTTTCTAAATACACGCCGTTAGCATATTCAACATATACATACAAATTACTGTCTATAACATTAGCGCCTACAATTGATTTAACAGTTCCAGAAAATTCCCAATACGACCAAGCTGATTGTAATTTTGTGTCATCTTGATAAGTAAATTTATAGATATAAAGTCTACGCGGCTCGCTCTTGCTAACCAGTATTAGCATCTCTTCTGAGATGGTTGCAGTAAAAGAGCATAGGTCGCCTGGCAAATACTTGGGAATTGCCGATGTAATCTCTTCTGATATAGGAGCAGGGCCGCTGCTATCGGGCAAGTAAAATTCTCGGATGCCAGTAAATACACCTTTTGGTACAGCAAAATACAAAGTCCGACCAATGGCTACTGGGTCAACAGTCGCAACCATTTCAAACGCGGTCATAGAAGATATGTTTGCTGTCTTTGGCGTAAGCGCAGCAGCCACGTTGCCTGTGTCTAGTCGGAACTGGCCATGGCGGCTAAACAGCAGCAGGCTGTTAGCAAAAGCTGAGCTTGCAACTAGAAAATTAATCTCTGTGCCGCCAACTGATATGTCGATAGGGTCGCTGTCAACTACGGTTTGAACTGTTTCCGGCCAAAACCTATCGAAGCTGTCAGCTGCCGACAGAATTACGTTCTCGTCAGCTAGAAGCACCAACCTATTCCTAAATAAGTTTATGTTTTGAATAGTTGTGCCAACAAATGAAGGGTTAGGGGCAGTAGTTGTGTCTCCCGCTACACGCTCAGCCCAATCAAAATCTTCAAAACTAAAGTTACCAGTTGATGGATCACGTATTAATACATGCGGCATAGTTGATTTATCAAATTCGTACACAATGCCAGGAGCTACAGTCTCTCTCCAAACTCCTGGGCCAAAGCCGCTGCCTGCTGTCGTCTCAAATTTAACGTAGTAATCATCTAAGCCAGTAGCTTTGCTGCCTTGAATTTTTACGGTAAAACCGTGCTCAGCAATAGTTGGCAGATCTGATATAGCATCAACCGTGCCCTTAATTGCTTTTGTCATTTCACCGTTTCTATTATCGGTAGAGCTGAGAGTGTAGGCTCCGCCGTCATTCTTAGTAATACGAACGATGTAGTTAGAAGCAGTTGCTACAAATGAAGCGGTAAAAGTAGCGTTAGCATTTAAGCTAGCAGCAAGGTTAGTGGCAATAGTTACGTTAGACGGAACAGTAGGCGACGCAGCTGTAGTTTCTGTTACGGTAATAGCATTAACTGTAATACTGTAGGTAACAGCATAGTCAGCAGTTTTAATAAACACCATACTTTTGGTGCCCCAGTTAGCAGAGGTAGCAGCTGTCATTGCTACTGTCTTTTCTCTATTAACAATAAAAGTGTAGTCAGCAACAGAAGCTATCCTAAATGTTTCTGATGGTCTGCCAGTAATATTTAGATAGCCAGTTCCGTCAGGGGTGGAAACAGTTCTAGCTGTGCCATCTATATCAAAAGCTTTAATAGCATTGTCTTGAATTATTATTATGTTTCTAATAGTTCCGTCTCGATCAACAATTGCAGTAAAAGGGCGCTCAGTTCCTGCGCTGCCGTTAAAGAGCTTGGCAATGTGGTAGGAAGGTGGTCGCTTCTTCAAGCCTTCAACCGGGCTTGGCATACAGTTGACAACTGATTCAGCTTGGGAAGCTAAGCGCAAAGCTGCAGGCTGCAGGCTTACGCCGTTGATCAAGTTAGGAATAGAGCCAGCAATGAGGGGCATGATTATTGGCGGCGAAGGGCACGGCTAGTCATGTAGCCCATTATGACAGCACTATGATTTGGATTACCTCGCAGCATATTGTGATCTGCAACACTGGTTTCTATGTCTAAGAACATAGACCTGGCTTCCAGCTCAGCAGTCAAATTAATTTTGCTTAGGTCGGCGCTACCAAGAATTGCCTCTTGCAATTGGCGGCCAGCTTTGATGGTGAAGTAGGAGCGAGCGTGTTCAGGGAGGTCATCCCAATCCAAGAAGTAAGTAACATCTGCATAAAGATCATCGTCAAATGCGTAGGTGTTGTTCTTGCGGTCATACAACTTAGAACCACGTTGCACATAATCGACAAAGGGGTAACGGTATCCATCTATTACTACTCGGCTAACGGTAGTAGCTAAGTCAATGTGATTAGTATTTGCAGTTCTTTGTAGGAATTTTTCGCGGTCAGTATTAAACGACCAACCTTCGGCTTGCAGCTTACGACTAACGTCAGTCAATGTATCTTGCGCTTGAGAAGCTAAGCCAAACAGGCCGTTAAGGCTGGCAACTGGTGCCTCCCCTAGCATTTGCAATACCCTGTTAGTCGCCTCCAGGAAACTGGTCTTTGCAATAGTCATAAAAAAAAGGGGGCGTATTGCCCCCATTGTGCCTGATTAGTAAAGGACTCGCTTATGAGGTAGCGAAGTAAATTTCAACAGCGCAGTCAGGACGCAAAATGCCTGTACCAACAGCCATTGAAGCAATCATGAACGTACCTTGCCAGATGGCATGAACGTCACTGCCGGTGGTTTCCATCTTTAGATCCATCAGCTTGACAGTACCAGCTGCCATAGGATTCCAAACCAAAGCAACGCTGTCTGTGTAGTCAGCGTTGTAGGCGTTGTTCTCCCCGGTTACCGCAGAGCGGTTAGTGGTAGGTAAGTGGGTGGATTTAACAATGGTGATACCAGCCACCTTTAAAACAGTACCGTCTGCATAAGCACCGGCACCGCCCCAATCGCGGTTGATAACGTTGGTCTCTTGTACCAACTTGTAATACTCACGAGGAGCTAACGCGCAGTAGCGATCACCCTCGGGCAAGCTGTTCTCATCCATGGCCTGAGCAGCTGCAAACAATGCAGCAGCTAACTGGGCACCTGTCACTGCAGCCTTAGTAGCAGCAATGATCTTGACGCGAGTACCGCCAGGGAGGTCGGTGTTGAAGTTGGTGGCAGTCCTGGCCGCCTTAGCAATAACAGCAGCTACGTTCTGGTCGTAGGTGTATGCAAGTGCATTACCCATTTCGACAGAGAACTGTGAACGCACGTCGTAGTGGTTCTTAGCTTCGTCAATGTCAGGCAGGAACACATGGCTGATCAGCTTGTCGTCAATGTTGACGGTAGCTTCAGCAACCTTTTGTGCAGTACCAATAATCTGGTCGCCAGGTGTGTGGTAGGCAGCACTGTTCAAACCAATGATTGGGAACTGTGCAGTTTTGCCGCTAGCAATAGTGCGAACCTTGTGAAGGGCTTCAAACACTGTTGCCTTACGGAATGCGGTCAGGACTTCGCCAGCCCAGACCTTAAGGAACATTGCATTGTCGCCGGCAAACGAGCCGCCGCCAGCGTTGTTGATTAGGCCAAGCCTAGTGGAAGTAAAGTTTGGTGCAGCCATTGAAGGGGCTCCTAGAGAGTTTGGTTTGGGTTTCCCCGACCTGAACTCCTATCGCTGGGGGTGTCCGTCGCAACGGGCCGTCGGTCAATGAGCGGGTCTAGGTGTAGTAAGGATAAACCACTGTCAACCCATAATGCCAGGAGACTTAGCTAACTTGGCAAATACTTTTTGCCTAAACGCAGGATCTTTTGCGTACTTAGGATTTGCAATATCTTCTAGGTACTGCTCGTTAGATTGATACCTGTTCTCTGTGCCTTGGGAACCACGACCACCCAGCAGCTTGGGTTCATAACCATTAGCTGCTCGGTATTGGCTTTGCAATTGCTGAGCTGCTAAACGAATCAACCCGCTGTTGTTAGTAGCAACAGCAAAGTTAAAAGCTTCCGCATCTTCTTTAGAGATGCTGCCTTCCTTGGCTGCCCAATCAATCATGCGTTGGTATTCTTCTGCTCCGCCTAATGCCTTCTTGATCTTGTTGGTTTCAGCAATGCTAAGAGCTTGGGCTTCTTCGCTTTTAGCTGAAGTACCACTGAGGTAGGCATCAACCATTGCGCGAGTAAAGCCAACGCGCTCCAGCTCGCCAAACATTTCATCGCTAAGAGTTCCGTTCTCTTGGTAGAACTGATCCATCCCCAAGAAGTCAACGTCGTTGTCTTGGAAGATCTGGCTAACAGCTGGGCCATACGCTTCAAGTAAAGCGCTTTGCCTTTCAGCACTGTCGTATTCAACCTGCTCCTCTTCAACAGCTTGAGGCTCTTCAACCTCTTCGGCTTCTTGGGGTTGGCGGGTAGCTTGTAACTTCTGCAGTTCTTTGTACCCGCGCTCTAACTCCTCAACAGATTTGTATTTGCCAGCAAAAAGCTGAGGTGTTTCTTCAAGGCTGTCACCTATCCGAGAATCCTCTTCTTCTAAGTAAGCAATGTTCTCTTCAGAGAACGCAGGCATTTCTGGTGCGCGTAGAA
>Ga0164294_10002989_pt1 | contig 15135 bp, 19 predicted proteins | sample GEODES005metaG_FD_111479 | JGI IMG/M metagenome (GOLD analysis project Ga0164294, IMG submission 111479) | Oligotrophic lake water microbial communities from Sparkling Lake, Wisconsin, USA - GEODES005 metaG | ecosystem: Environmental > Aquatic > Freshwater > Lake | place: USA: Sparkling Lake...
AAGGTTTTTATGACGCAGGGAAAAGCAAGTCAGAGCGCCTGAGCATTATCAACAAAGAGACAACTAAGCCAGAAAGGTTAGAAATGGTTGATAAATTGTTCTTAGAAAAGAAAATGAAAGAAGGCGGATCAAGCGTGAATGAAGCAGGAAACTACACGAAGCCTGAGATGAGAAGGCGTTTGTTTGATCACATTAAGGGTTCTGCGGTTCAAGGAACAGACGCTGGCGAGTGGAGCGCAAGAAAAGCGCAGTTGTTGGCCAAGAGGTACAAAGAGCACGGCGGCGGATACCGGGATTGAAATGAAGGACCCGCAGGAAAGCCTGAAGGCTTGGGGCGATCAAAAGTGGAGGACGAAGAGCGGAAAGCGTTCATCCGACACTGGAGAGCGGTACTTACCTGAGAAGGCAATCAGTTCTTTGAGTCCTGCGGAGTATGCGGCAACGACTAAGGCTAAGAGGGCTGGCAAGTCGCAAGGCAAGCAGTTTGTAGCCCAGCCCAAGAAGATCGCGGACAAAACTTCAAAGTTTAGGTGGTAGAGATGAAGAACCCATCATTAGCAATTGGTCGCGGTGAAAAATTGCCCGTTAGCAAAGGCGCAGGGCTTACGGCAAAGGGCAGAGCAAAGTACAATAGCGAGACTGGATCTAATCTTAAAGCCCCGCAACCACAAGGTGGAGCAAGGCGTGATTCGTTTTGCGCCAGAATGGGTCCGGTGGCGGAGAAGAGCGAGAAAGGAAGTCGGTCTAGGGCCTCGATGAAGCGTTGGAATTGTCCGGGGTGGTAGATGGCGTATTCAGGCACAGTTGGCACCACGGTCATCAATGTTCAGCAGTTGATCGACCACGGGGCGCGTCGGGCCGGTAAACTTGCGGAAGAACTCACGTCGGAGCAGGTAACGTCTGCTCGTGAGTCGCTGTTTTTTCTTTTGTCCAACCTGATTAACATTGGGATCCAGTATTGGGCGATCGTCAAGAAAGTGTACGGCCTGCGAGCCGACCAGTACATTTACGACCTTCCGCTTGGCGGAAACGACGTATTGCAAGCCTTGTATCGCAAGATGTCGAGGCCGTCAGGCTCGTACTCGTCGAGCGCCGGCGGAGTGGTGGCGAACGCCTTTGATGGCAATGTTGACACTATCTGCACTCAGACGACCGCGGGTGGAAACATTTCGGTTAACTATGGATCAACAAATCCAATCTATATCGGCTCTATCGGCATCCTGCCGGGCGTTTCTGGCACGTTCAATGTGGTATTTGAGTGCTCCTCTGACGGAAGTACATGGAAGACCATTTCCGCTCCGGGACCGACCGTTTGGGTTGATAACGAGTGGCTTTGGTACGACATCGATCCGGGATACACAGTTCCGTACTATCGGATCAGAGCAATCACAGGAACCTTGAGCCTGCGTGAGTTGTTCTTCGGGAATAACTCTACTGAGATCACGATGGCGCGGCTAAATCGGGATGATTACACCAATCTCCCGAACAAGAACTTCACGGCCAATCAGCCCTTCCAATACTGGTTCAACCGGACGATTCCGCAGTCTAAGATCTACTTGTGGCCGGTTCCGAGCGATCCGTTCATTCAGATGACGGTTTGGTACTCACGTCAGATTGACGACGTTGGTGCGCTGACGGATGAGTTGGAAGTGCCTCAGAGATGGTATGAGGCCACGGTCATGATGCTGGCTCATCGCATGAGCCTAGAGTTGCCCGGAGTTCCTTTAGATCGGATTCAGTACCTTGAGGCTCAGGCCGAGAAGTATTTAGGGCAGGCTGAGGCCGAGGAGCGCGACAAGTCGCCAATTTATCTGGCTCCGGCGATCGGGGTATACACGCGATGACCGTTTGTTCTGTTTACTGGATACGGGCCGCGCATCACTCGGACTTTATGACAGAGGGGTACGTTGGTGTGGCCCGTGACGCCAGCAAACGCTGGAAATACGGACATTTCTGGTCTCAAAAAAACAACCGGCACGACAATCCAAAGTTTTCCAACGCAATCGCAAAACACGGTTGGGACAACCTTGTAAAGGAAGTTTTGGTCATTGCCCCGGAAGACTATTGCTATGACCTTGAGTCCAAGATTCGGTCTTTAGGGAATGTTGGATGGAACCTTGCGGTTGGCGGTGGCAAGCCTCCTGTAACCAAATTTCGTGGCCATGACTACGTCAGTCCATTGAAAGGTATTCCGCGTCCTACGCCATGGCTTGTTGGAAGACAAGGTCACGCGCCGTCTTTGGAGGCTTGTATTGCCGGCGGCAAGAAAGCAAAGGGACGAAAGCAAACTCCGGAACAGATTGCCAAGCGCGTAGCCTCACGCAAGGCAACGCTGGCTGCTCAAGGGCGCACGCGGTAATGCCCCGATTTCTTGACACTCGTGGGTATGCGGACATTGCAATCGCGGTGTGCGATCGGTGCAAGATGAAGTACCCGCACTCTGTTTTGCGACCAGATCCAAATTTTCCGGGGTTGCAGGTTTGCGATACTGGTTGCGCTGATCAGTTCGATCCGTATCGGTTACCCGCAAGGAAGACGGAGCGGATCACCATCAGATTTCCGCGACCTGATGAGTCTTTGACGACTGAAACTCCGGGATTGCCTTATGACGGGTACGTTTATAAATAACGCGGTGATTTGGTTTTAGGAACAGAAATGGCACAAACAAACTTCACCCCAATATCGCTGTACTACACAACCACTGCTGCCGGGGTTCCTCTTGCCGCAAATCTTGTTAGCGGTGAGTTGGCCATCAACATTACTGACGGGAAGTTGTTTTACAAGAACGCAGGCAATGTAGTAACGCTTCTTGCTTCTTCGTCTGGTGCAACTGGTGACGTTGTTGGCCCTGCTTCTGCGACTGACAATGCGCTGGTTAGGTTTGACGCAACCACAGGCAAGTTAATTCAGAACTCGGTTGGAATTCTCAGCGATGCAGGAGTCTTGACTGGGTTGACCGGGATAACGTCATCGGGGTCAATCACGGCAATAGCGGCGGCCACACAAGATTCCGTTATTCTGCAAGGCCGAGCTGGGGGAACAAACAGTTATGGCGTGACGCTTACGCCAACAACTTTGACGGCCAGCAGAACAGTTACGTTTGCAAATGCAGACATTAACTTTTCTACTGGTTTGGGAGTAGCGCAAGGCGGCACCGGGTTAACATCCGGAACTTCTGGCGGGGTTCTGTATTACTCGGCAACCGGGACGTTGGCTTCCAGCGCTGCACTTGCCGCAAGCGCATTGGTTGTAGGGGGAGGTGCTGGAGTAGCACCCTCAACCATTACAACTGGAACCGGCGTAACGACTGCGCTTGGGGTAAATATAGGAACTGCAGGCGCGTTTGTAGTCAACGGAGGGGCGCTGGGGACTCCATCCGGTGGTACGGTTACCAACTTGACCGGGACTGCGTCGATCAACATTAACGGCACGGTTGGGGCAACTACACCGACAACGGGAGTCTTTACAACAGCAACTGCGATTGCTGCGGCGACTCAAGACGCCGTGCGGTTGCAAGGTCGCGCAGGTGGAACAAGTAGTTATGTGGCAACTGTTACGCCAACGACGTTAAGTGCAAGCAGAACGGTTACCCTGCCAGACGCGGACATCAACTTTACCACCGGGTTGGGAGTTGCCCAAGGCGGGACTGGCGTAACAACTCTGACAGGGTTGGTGAAAGGCAGTGGAACGTCGGCGTTTACGGCAGCCACCGCAGGGACTGATTATGTTGCGCCGGGGACGGCCACTTCTTTTACGGCAAGACAGACTTTTAGCGGGTCGTCTAGCGTCCTTGCCTCTGTGTTTACTAACATGGCTGAGGTTGCTACCGTATCTGCTACCGCCGCAACCGGGACGATCAACTACGACATTACTACGCAGTCGGTTGTGTACTACACCAGCAACGCCTCGGCCAACTGGACGGTGAACTTCCGGGCTTCCAGCGGAACAAGTTTAGATTCGGCAATGTCAACCGGCCAATCATTGACCGCTGCGTTCCTTGTGACTCAGGGGTCTACGGCTTACTACAACAGCGCGGTGCAGGTAGACGGGTCTTCGGTAACTCCCAAGTGGCAGGGCGGAACAGCACCATCAGCGGGGAACGCTAGTAGTATTGACGTTTACACCTACACTATCATCAAGACAGGTTCCGCAGCGTTTACTGTACTTGCGTCAGTTACTAAGTTTGCATAAGCCATGCCAACCATAAACACATTCGGCGCAGCCTCCGCAAGAGGCTTTGGGTTTTCTAGTATAACAAATACGTCTCCTCCTGCTATTGCAGTTGTACACACTAACACCCCGTATGTATCGGTGTACCCGTGGTCCAGTGGTTTTGGCGCCAAATATGCAGATGCGTCAACATTGCCAACGGGGACTGGAAATGGCGTAGCATTTGATTTAACTGGAACCGCTATTGCAATGGCACACGGGGGATCCCCGTTTATTTCTGCTTATCCGTGGTCCGCTGGTTTTGGAACCAAATATGCCAACCCAGCTACCATTCCAACCTCAGTGACGTATAGCGTAAGATTTAACGCGAACACACTCATGGTTGGTACTTCAACCAACCCTTATGTTTTAGCTTATCCGTGGTCTAGTAGTGGTTTTGGAACAAAATACACAAATCCTGCAACTCTTCCAACGGGGCTTGTCAATACCGTAGCATTTAACCCTGCAGGAGATACTATTGCCGCTGCACACAGTACTACGCCGTTTGTATCGGTGTACCCTTGGTCCAGTGGTTTTGGTTCCAAGTACGCAAACCCGTCAACATTGCCAGCAAGCACTGGGAATGGCGTGGCATTTGATTTAACTGGGTCCACCATTGCAGTTGCGCACACTACTACACCTTATATTTCAGTTTATCCGTGGTCCGCTGGTTTTGGCACAAAATATGCGGACCCAGCAACATTACCGACTGGGACTGGGCAAAGCGTAGCTTTTAACTCAAATACCATTGTAGTTTCACACAGTACTTCGCCCTATGTTGCCGCTTATCCTTGGTCCAGTGGTTTTGGAACAAAATATGCAAACCCGTCAACATTGCCAACGGGGACTGGAAATGGCGTGGCATTTGATTCAAATAGGACTTCTATTGCAATTGCACATGGTGTTACACCATTTATTTCCGTTTACCCATGGTCCAGTGGTTTTGGAACAAAATATGCAAACCCGTCAACATTGCCAACGGGGACTGGAAATGGCGTGGCATTCTACCCTAGCTAAAAGGAACTTTCATGGTCACAAATCAAGAACACCTAAACAACCTCGTTGTTGCCGCATTCCATCGTGAGATGGAGTTTTATCAATATCAGATCAACATCGACAACTACACAGTAATGCTTGCCGCGCTGCCGCAAGATAGCTGGCCCGATGCGCTGCTTCCGTACAAAGACGCGGCTATCGATAAGCTACCGGAAAGCTTTGACGACACTACTGTTAACTCAATTTCCGACTACCAATATCGTGACCGTCTTCGCACCCTGCTGCGCACCGAAAAAGTCGAGCAAAGCAAGTCCGCTCGTGTTCGGGATGCACTGAAAGCGCAGATCGGTTCAGACTACGATGCCCTGCTCGCTTTGTACAAAGCCAACCAAGCGTAAAAGTAATTTTTTTGTTAGGTAGACTAAAATGGAACACGCAAATATTTCTATTCAACTTTTGAATGCCATCCTTCAGCACTTGGGCAATCAACCCTACGCTCAGGTATTCCAGTTGATTCAGGCCATCCAGAAGGAAGTGGCGGATTCTAAAAAACCAGAAGAGAGCTAATTGAAATGGCTACCCTATCGGACGTAGACCACAAGATTGATGCCCATGTGGACGTTTGTGCCGTCCGATACGAGGGTATTGAGCGTGAGATGAGAAGTGTTCACGCAAGGATTAAACGTCTAGAACAGATTCTTATCACTGGAGGGGGGGCAATAATTATGTTGCTCGTGACAATGATAATGAAGGGGCATTGATGGAACTTGTTGAGCTTTTTCTCAAGGCGTGGCCGGTACTATTAGGTATCGTTACGCTAATCATCGTGCTGTCAAAACTTGACTTGCGGGTGGCTGTGCTAGAGGAGAAGGTCAAGAGTGCGTTTGAGATCATCAACAAGATGAAGGACAGGCAGTGAGCGAAAAACTTGAAGCCAAGAGTCAGCTAATCGAAAAGACTGCGTTTGCGGTTCTGCCAATTTTGTTTACCTGCGTGGTGTACCTGATGTCAGCGTTGGACAAACTCACGCATGAGGTTACTGTACTTAACGCCAAAATATCCCTCGTTGTTACATCCGACAACAAGCAAGCCGTGAACTCTGGTGCGGAACTCGCAAGAGAAAAATTGCGTCAAGAACTTGAGAAAGAAATTCAGCGCAACCGTGACATGATTCACGACAACCAGAAGCACATCAGTATCATAGAAGACCGGATGTCGAGGAAATAATGGCTGACTTCAACCCTGCCTTTGAAAAAATGATCCATGACGAAGGTGGATACCAACTGACAGACATTCCGGGTGACCGGGGAGGACAAACGTATGCAGGAATCGCAAGAAAACCAAACCCTCAGTGGGCAGGGTGGCAGTACATTGATCGCAAGGATTTCGGATCGGCTACTCCTTTGGTTCGTGAGTTTTACAAGTCTAATTTCTGGGATCGTGTCCGAGGTGACGATCTTACGAACCAAGCTATTGCGGAAACCATCTTCAACTTCTCCGTCAACACCGGAGTCGGCGTCGCAGCCAAGCTCGCCCAGCTTATCGTTGGTGTCACCCCAGACGGCGCAATCGGCGCAAAAACCGTCGAACGGTTGAATATCTGTACTCCAGAAAAATTTTTACCAGCCTATGCGTTAGCAAAGATTAGCCGGTACGCGCAGATCTGCAACAAGGACAGATCTCAGTCCAAGTTCTTACTCGGCTGGATCAACCGCACTCTTGCAGGACTCAAGTAATGGATCTGATTGGAATAGGGTCGATAATTGAAGGCGTGGGTAAGGTTGCCGGTGACCTCATTACCACCGATAAAGAGAAACTCCAGATGGCGCTCGAAGAGCGCAAACTCGATCTGGAGGAAAAGAAGATTGACCAAGCCACTGACTTGGCACAAGTTGAGGTCAATAAGATTGAAGCGGCAAGCTCTAATTTTTTTGTCTCTGGCTGGCGTCCTGCTGTCGGCTGGATTGGGGTTCTGGGTCTGGCTTACCAGTTCCTTGGGTATCCGCTGATGCAATGGCTCTGGGCTTTTGGTCAAGGGGTGGATATAATTCCAAAGGAACTGCACCCTCCGCCCGATCTTGACGTTGAGCAACTCATGACGTTGCTTGCTGGGCTGCTTGGGTTTGGCGGCATGAGGTCGTTTGAAAAACACAAGGGAGTGGCCGCAAAATGACAGTCGCAGCGGTAATGACGTATGACTCTTTAGTCAACGACATTTCAACCTACCTTGAGCGGACTGACACGGCTACGCTAGACAAGATCCCGCAGTTCATCATGTTTGCGGAGCAGGTTCTGGCGTCGGAGATCAAGTTCCTTGGCAACTTGACGGTGGCTGACGGGACGATGACCGCGAGCGACCCGGTGATAGACAAGCCTGCTCGGTGGCGCAAGACCGTTTCCTTCAACGTCACAACCGGTGGCGAGCGATCCCCGGTGTTCTTGCGCAAGTACGAGTATTTGCGTGAGTATTGGCCAGACGATACTCAGACGGGGCTACCTGCGTTCTATTGTGATTACGACTACACGCATTGGCTAGTGGCCCCAACCCCAGCGGCGGCGTACTCGTTTCAGGTTCTGTACTACGAGCGCAATCAACCGCTGGACTCGGCCAATCAATCTAATTGGTTTACCCAGTACGCCCCGCAGGCGATGCTTTACGGATCCTTGTTGCAAGCGATGCCGTTCCTCAAGAACGATGAGCGGATCCCAGTCTGGCAGGCAATGTACGACAAGGCGATTGCATTACTCAAGCAAGAAGACTTGACCAGAGTAGGCGATCGTCAAACGATGGTGAAAGACTCATGAGTTTCAACAGCCCATTCACTGGCAACGTAATCCAGCCAACGGACGTTTCTTACGCTGCTTATGCCTTAACGTCTACCACGGGGACCATTCAACTTGAGTGGCCACTAAACGGTAACGACACGGACTATGTGGCCGCACGGGTGATGCAGGTCAGCACGACTAGCACGTCCTATGAGCTATGGATGCCACCGGCCAATCAGGCGTCTGTAGGTCAGGATGCTCTGATCTACAACACTGGCGGTGTAACGCTAACTGTCAAGTCGTATGGTGGGGCGAGCACGATCGTCTCAATCCCTTCAAGCGGGGGTTCGGCTCAATACATCTTCATCACGTCAAACGCTAATACGACGGGGACGTGGGGTGTCATAGCGTTTGGGTCCACTACGACCAACTCCAATGCTGCAACGCTTGCCGGGTATGGTTTGACGGCCATCGGGGCAACGCTTAATCAGTCTCAGCCTACAACTACGTTTGCTTCTAACTACACCGCGGTGGCGGCAGATAGAGCGAGTGCTTACGTTTGGACGGGTGGCGGTGGTACGTTGACTTTGTCTTCTGCCTCAACGCTAGGGAACAATTGGTTTTTCTTGATCCGGAACGGTGGGACTGGAAGTTTGCAAGTAACTCCGAGTGGCGGAGATCTCATCAACGGTTCTGCTTCACTCGATCTTCAGCCGGCTGACTCGTGTTTGATCTCATGTTCTGGGACCGCATTTTATTCGGTTGGCCTTGGGAAGAGCACAGAGTTCAATTTCACACAGTTGACCAAAGCAGTGACGGCGGCCGGGTCTCCGTATACGTTGACTTCTTCGGAAGCCGCAAACGTCATTCAAAAGTACACCGGAACCCTTTCTGGAAACGTGGTGGTCAACCTGCCGCAGACCATTCAGGTCTACTACATCACCAATCAAACGTCGGGCGCGTACACGATTACGTTCCAGACTGGGGTGTCTGGGGGAGCCACTGCGGTTGTTCCGGCGGGGCAGCAAGTTATTTTGCTGTGTGACTCGGTCAACCTCTACAACGCATCAACGATCGCTGCCGGGGCGAGTACGCTTGCGTTGGCCAATGGAACGGTTGGTGCTCCGTCCTTGGGCTTTTCATCGGAAGGCACTACGGGTATTTATCGACCCGCTTCTGGGGAATTTGGTATTGCGGTTCTTGGGTCTCAAGTTTTTGATGTAACGGCCTCTGGGATTGTGGTGACCGGGACGGCATTGATTGGAAGCGGCGTGACCGGGGGAATTGCTGGCGGGACCTTCTGATGACTGCGAAGGTCTTTCAGTTAGACACCAAGCCGGGGGTCCAGAGGGACGGGACAGTCTTTGATAAAGACTTCTATGTTGACGGTCGGTGGATGAGGTTCCAGCGTGGGCGACCGAGGAAGATCGGAGGGTACGCAGCCATCTCGGATCAGTTGACTGGCCCATCTAGAGGGGTATGGGTTAACCCGTCTAATGGCTTCAATCAAATTTTCAGCGGTTACAACAACGGATTGCAGTCGCTTTCAGTTGATAACAACGGCGTTGGAGCGGGGATTACGAACTATACGTTGAACAACTTTACCGCAAGCAATTTGAACTTGTGGCAGTTTGACGGGTTCTATGATGTTGGAAGCGGAGGGGTCGGTTCTATTCTTGCTCACCCCGGAAAGAATCTTGCTCAGATTGACTCAACGGCAGACACCCCGGTTTTGATTGGGAACATTAACGGAACGACGTTGTCCCAGATCGGGACGTTCACTGACGCTAATGCTTACCTGACGACTGGGTCGCCAACGGTTACGTTTAGTCAGGCGGACGTTTTGATTGGCGCAGGGCAAACGGTAACGGGGACGGGGATCCCGGCCACCACTACGGTTGTTTCAAAGGTTGAGGCTGCAGACATTCTTTCGTCTGTTGCGGTTACGGGGACTGGTGGGCAGTTGTCTTGTACGGCCACTTCAGGTCTTTTTGTTGGGCAGTCGGTTTCTGTCACTGGCACAACATCTCCGCAGGCTCTGGCAGGCGTATCAATCCTAAATGAAATCGGCAATTTTTCTTGCACTACCACAACTGGGTTGTACGTTAATCAACCTGTTTACGTTACTGGAGCACAGACCGGGGTTGCTTTAGCCGGAGTGGCTGTTACGGGAACGGCTGGGCAGTGTTCTTGTACTGCAACGACCGGTTTATTTGTTGGGCAAGCTGTGGTGGTCTCTGGGACTCTCACAGGGACCGCCACGGGAATCTCTTCTGGATTGACTTATTACGTCATTGCGACCGACGGAACGACGACGTTTACTTTGTCTGCCACTTCTGGCGGAACCGCAATTACGACGACTGCTGGTACAACCACTGGGCTAGTGTTCACGGTTCGTCAGTTCACTGGAGTTACGTCGGGGACAACGTATTACATTACGGCAACTAACGGAACTTCGACGTTCACGTTGTCTGATTTAATCGGGGGACCATCGCTGACAACGGCGACAAACAGTGTGTCTGGGTTGGTATTTTCCGTTCCCAAGAATACGGGTTTAACGTCGGGGACAACGTACTACATCATTGCCACCAACTACTCGACCACCTTCACATTGTCGGCCACGAGTGGTGGTTCGGCTATTACGACGATTGTGAATTCGACGACTGGTTTGGTTTTTACATTGGGTTCGTACACTAAGGTTGTGCTCTCAAACAACGCGACCGCGACTGGGAACTCTACGCTTACGTTCAACAATAACGTCGCGGTCTCTGGTGGGGTTGTGTCGTTGCACCCTTATGTTTTTGTCTACGGCAACAACGGGTTGATTAGGAATTGTGCCGCAGGCAACGCTCAGGATTGGATTTCTACGGACGCCAACGAGGTCAATGTGGCGACCGGAAAGATTGTGCAAGGCTTGCCTGTCCGGGGCGGCTCAAACGCCCCCTCTGGACTGTTCTGGAGCCTTGATAGCCTAGTTCGCGTCTCGTACATTGGGGGCACTGGAACCCCGCCTCAGTTCTGGCGGTACGACATCATCACGAGCCAGTCTTCAATTTTGTCAAGCCAGTCGGCTATTGAGTACGACGGGGTGTATTACTGGTGTGGCGTTGACCGGTTCCTACTGTACAACGGTACGGTCAAGGAAATCCCGAACAACTTCAATCAGAACTACTTTTTTGACAATCTAAACTATAGCCAGCGCCAAAAGGTTTGGGCAACAAAGGTTCCTAGATTTGGCGAAGTCTGGTGGTTTTATCCTCGTGGGAATGCGACGGAATGCACCGATGCCATCATCTACAACACCCGCGAAAATTGTTGGTATGACGCAGGAGAGGCTTTAGGAGCGAGAAGGTCCGCAGGGTACTTCTCTCAGGTGTTTGCGCGTCCAGTGGCCGCCGGGTGGGAGGTTCCTGCCGTAGAGATTGTATTCACGCAGTCTATGACTACTGTCAGCGGAAGCGCGTTTATTAACTTGAGCACTTTCAATACTCAGGTGTCAATTGGTCAGGTTGTCTCTGGCACCAATATTGTTGACGGGACTACTGTTAGCACTATTACTTCTAGCGCCATTCAGACGCTTGGTTCGGTGACCGGGGGCTCTGGGTACACTAACGGAACCTACACCAATGTACCCCTCACGGGCGGTAGCGGAGCGAATGCTACGGCTACGGTGGTGGTTAGCGGTGGTGCGGTGACGACGGTGACGATTACTCTGCGCGGCGCTGGTTATGTGGTTGGGAATACTTTGAGTGCGTTAAATACCAACCTTGGCGGGACTGGTGCTGGGTTTTCAATTCCTGTGAGCGCTATCTTTGCTCAGACAATCAAGTTATCCGTTGCCGCTTCTGGCAGCGGGACTCAGGTCTTGACGTTCAGTACGCCGGCGAATCAAATTTCAATGTGGCAGCACGAGATCGGAACTGATGCGGTAGCTGGTCAAAACGTGTTGGCCATCGATTCGTACTTTGAGACCAGTGATCTTGGTTGGGTTGCCGGTGGTCCGCCGGAGCCTGCAATGGTTGGTGAGAATCGTTGGCTGAGGTTGGAGAGGGTTGAGCCTGACTTTCTTCAGAATGAAGATATGACGCTTGTGATTACGGGCAGGCCGTTTGCGCAGAGTCAAGATGTTGACTCGGATCCGTACACGTTTAGCCCGAGCACCGGAAAGGTGGACATGAGGGAGCAGCGACGGGAGATCCGGTTGCGTTTCCGCTCTAACGTGGTTGGTGGGGATTATCAGTTAGGCAAGGTGCTGTTGAGTGCGACGATCGGTGATGTGAGACCGTACTAATGGCTCAGGCGCTTGTTTACGACCCTCGGTATCATACGTTTGAGTCTTGGGCTGCGCTGATGGTTGAGCAGTACGCTGCGCAACAGTTAGAGATCCCAACGGCGCTAACGGATTGGAAGACTTGGGGAAACGGAATCAAGGCGATTGATGTGTTTACCAACGAAGCTATTCCCAGCACAGACGATTACGAGAACTGGTTTGATTGGGCTGCGGCGTTGCTTGGTACTGTTAACCCTGCGACAGGTTGATTTATGGCTCAACTTGTCCTTGACCAAAAAGACAAGATAGGTGATTGGGTTGCTATACAAGTGGGTCAGAAAACTACTTGGGGCGACTTTAATGCTTTTGGAATTGTTGAAAACGACGAAGTAATTGCCGGAGTGGTAATTCACAACTACGCTGGTTCCAATGCTTTCTGCCACATTGCGATTTTTAAAAAAACCAAACTTTTGCCAACACTGTTCAAATGCTTTGTTCATTACTCTTTCAATGTTTGTAAGTTAAAACGATTAACCGCTTTGCTTCCAACCAACAAGCCTAAAGTAATTAATTTTGTAAAACACTTGGGATTTGAAGAAGAGTTTGTAATGAAAGACGCAGGCAAGGCTTCAGACATACAAGGTTTGGTTATGTGGCCTAGTAAATGCCGGTGGTTAACGCAGGAGGCAAAAAATGTCCGGTTATAGCGACAAGGGGGAAGCGTTATCGGCGGGTGATTGGTCAGGTTTTAATCCAAATCCGCCTAACACAAGTGCTCTGGCCGCCACTTCCCCAACAACAACACCCGCGTCAAACACGAGTGCGCTGGCGGCCGCTGCTCCAGTAACTACAAGTGCCACAGCGAATACAAGCGCATTACCCGCTGCTGCTGACGAGTTTGGCTGGATGGAAACCAAAGAGGGAACTATCGCCCTTTGGAAAGATTTATCCAAACAAATGGCTAAAACCTCTTGGTGGTACTACCCAGACCCAAGAGAAAACACAGACCAATATTGGGAAGACCGGTGGGGTTCTTATCAATTGCAAAAGCAGTTGGGTTGGACTGGGAGTGGACCTAGTGGCCAAAACACACCAGAGCAGGACGTTTTATACGGATTTGGCCAAGGCTTGTACGACCGTGGAATTAGAGATGTAAAAGACATAGAGGCCAAAAAAGATCCTACTACTGGAAAGGTTACTTGGACAAACAAACGCACTGGGCAGGAATTTGATCCAAACGGAATATTTATAGACAAGATATGGCAAGGTAACAAAATCGCGGGTGACGCATTCTACAACCTTGCTCTTGACGCGAATGGTAACGCCACCATTGGCAGCAACTTTAGCCCGGCGTCTCGCGGGTGGTTGGCTTCTGACGCGGGACAGCTATTTAATTTAGCTCTGAAGTTCACCCCACTCGCACCCATTTCTTTTGCTTCTGATTTTCTTCGCGCAGGAGCAAGCGGAAATCACTTAGGCGCAATAACAAGCGCGATCGGTGGCATGGACTCCCTTGCCACTTCTAATGCTATGACGCCCGATTCTGTCGCTTCTGATGCGATGACGGCTGGAACAAAACTCCCGACAGACGTACAACTAGGGAATTTAACAAACAATCTCAACACTGCTTCAACGGCGTTGAAAATTGGTCAAGCGATAGACAATGAACAATGGGCTCCGCTGCTCACAATAGGTGCAAACGCTGTTGGGGCGGGAAATACCAAAATTGGAGACACTGGATTCACCTTAGGAGATGCAAGTAGATTTGCATCCATCGGAGTAAACCTAGCGAACAATGACTTTGGCAAAGCACTTGTTACTTTAGCGCCATACATCAACAGCCCAAACACAGAGTTGGCTGGCAGAGCGCTGAACCTTCAGAAAGCCATTGAAAAGTACGAAAGGACCGGTGACATTAGTGATGTTTTAACAACCGGAAGTGCTTTTGCAAAGACCTCAACCAGCATTGTCAATTCAAACGCTGCTCGTGGGAACACTGCAACCACCGGAGGTTCAACCACTACCCCCGTTGGCGGAGGATCAACGGATACCGTCCGAGGTGGATCTGGCAATGACACGATCATTCAGACTAATTCTGGCACCGGAGACGCTGGTGCAAATGAAATCCTGACGGCTTCCCAAGACGTTGGGCAAGGGCTTGGAAACGGCACTCAAACCGCAGCGCTTGATACCGGTACGATAAATGACGCAACGGTCACTGATAATTCTTTTAGGTCAACTCTAACTCCGCTGCAACTGCAACAGCTAGAAGAGAACGGGTTTTATCTTGACGAAAACGGTGACCCTTTTGACGAAAACGGAAACCCAATAACGATAAGGATTGATGTTAGCGGGTACGACACGGAAGACAAAGAGATCGCCCCGGCAAAGACACCGGAACAGATAGCTCAGGAAGCAAGGGACAACATCAGCAGGCTAGTCGAAATTCGCGCTAGTGAGTTGATTGACGACGGGCTTGCTGTTGACGATGCGATTGCTCGCGCTGCGTCTGAGTATGGATTGACAGCCGGTGAGTATGATGCCCCGGCTTGGTCTAGGATTTCTTTGGGTAGCAATGTCTCTGGAGGCGCTGACACCATTGCGGGTGGAGGTGGAGAAAACACTGCGCCGGGAGGGATTGGTAGTGACACAATTCTGGACGGTGGCGATACCAGTGGTGTTGATACAATTTCCGGTGGAGCAGACACGACTCCGGGAGGAACAGACTCAATTACTTCTGGTGGAGAAAATGACACCGTCAATGTTGGAGATGGGAACGACACATTTGTTTCTGGAGATGGGGAAGATACCGGCACTAAGCTAGACACTGTTGTTATTCAAGGTAAGTTAGACGACAACCTTGGTTACGATTGGGCAGAAGACACTCTTACTGG
>Ga0164294_10002990_pt1 | contig 15135 bp, 17 predicted proteins | sample GEODES005metaG_FD_111479 | JGI IMG/M metagenome (GOLD analysis project Ga0164294, IMG submission 111479) | Oligotrophic lake water microbial communities from Sparkling Lake, Wisconsin, USA - GEODES005 metaG | ecosystem: Environmental > Aquatic > Freshwater > Lake | place: USA: Sparkling Lake...
AACACACCGACAGCCACTTGAGTCAACGGACGCTGGCGGCCGCCTGCGCGAGGTTCGCTGGCATCGACCACACGCACTGTGGGCTCAGTCATAGCCCAGAGGCATCCAAACGCCCGGCGAAATCACGAGCGAACTGGTAAGCCACGCGACCGCTGCGCGAACCGCGCTCCAGTGCCCACACCAGAGATTCAGGATGAGCTTGCTCCCACATTTTTTGTGGAACCTTGAGCGAAGCCAGCCACTGATCGACGATATGCAAATACTCTTCCTGGCTGAACGGGTAAAAACTCACCCACAAACCGAAGCGCTCGGAGAGCGAAATTTTTTCTTCAATGACTTCGCCCGGATGAACTTCGCCGTCCTCGGTGTGCGTGTAACTGAGGTTGTCCTTCATGTACTCGGGCAACAAATGGCGGCGGTTGCTGGTGGCGTAAATCAACACATTGGCCGTTGTTGCAGCGACTGTGCCGTCGAGTATGGACTTGAGCGCTTTGTAGCCGGGTTCGCCTTCGTCAAAACTCAAGTCATCGCAAAAGATGATGAATTTTTCAGCTCGGTCAGCCACCACTTCAATGATGTCCGGCAGGTCCACCATGTCCTGTTTGTCGACCTCAATCAAGCGCAAACCGCGCGACGCATAGGTGTTTAAGCAGGCTTTGACCAGGGAAGATTTTCCAGTGCCGCGAGCGCCGGTAAGCAACACATTGTTGGCAGGTTTGCCATCAATAAACTGCAAGGTGTTGCGCTGGATTTTTTCTTTTTGCTGGTCGATTTCTTTCAAATCGTCCAAAGACATTTGTCCGATATGGCGCACCGGCTCGAGCACGCCGTGGCCGCTGCTGCGTTTGCGGTAGCGAAACGCAATCGCTGCTTTCCAATCAGGCGCATGCAAAGGCTGCGGCAGTATGCGTTCAATACGCGCCATCAACAACTCGGCGCGGTGCAACATGCGGTCCAGGGCTTCGTTCATGCTCAGCTGCGGTAATCGGCGTTGATGGTGACGTACTCGTGGCTCAGGTCACAGGTCCACACCTGATCGTGTGCTTGACCACGACCGAGCAAAACGCGCACGGTAATTTCGTCTTGCTTCATGACACGCTGTCCGTCTTCTTCTTTGTAGTCAGGATGGCGGCCGCCACGGGTGGCCACATGCACATCGTCAAGGTACAAATCAATCAGACTTTGGTCTAGGTCTGCGATGCCTGCGTACCCGACCGCTGCCAGAATGCGGCCGAGATTCGGATCGCTGGCAAAAAAAGCGGTTTTCACCAATGGCGAATGGGCAATCGCATACGCCACTTGACGGCATTCAGCGGCGTCTCGTCCATCTTCAATGCTGACCGTGATGAACTTGGTCGCGCCTTCGCCGTCACGCACAATCGCCTGCGCCAGCCAACGCGCCACATCTAACAAATGTTGTTTCAAGGATTGCGCGCCTGCGCTGTCCCAGTGGGTGACAGTGGTATTTCCAGCTTGGCCTGTGGCCATCACCACAAACGAGTCATTGGTGGACGTGTCGCCGTCGATGCTGATGCGATTGAATGAGGCTTCTGCCAATTCATGCGCCAAGGCATTCATCAGTTTCGGATCAATCGCGGCATCGGTGGCCATGAAACCCAACATGGTCGCCATGTTCGGGCGGATCATGCCTGCGCCTTTAGAGATACCAGTGATGGTGACGGTTTTGCCGTCCATATCGAATTGGCGACTGATGGCCTTGGGCAAGGTGTCTGTCGTCATGATGGCTTGTGAAGCCAAAGTCCAGTTATTGCTCAAACGTGCTGCAAGTGCTTGGGGCAAACCGTCAACAATGCGTTGTACCGGCAACGGCTCCATGATCACACCTGTAGAAAACGGCAGCACTTGTTGAGGCTTGATGCCTAATTGCGCCGCTACCGCTTCGCAAACCGCAAACGCATTTTGCAGTCCGCTTTCACCCGTACCAGCATTGGCAACACCAGTGTTGATCACCAAGGCTCGGATGCCTGTGCCTGTCGCCAAATGCTGTTTGCACAATTGCACCGGTGCTGCGCAAAAACGGTTTTGTGTGAACACGGCGCCGACCGATGTGCCCGGCTCCAGTGTGATGACGGTCAGGTCTTTGCGGTTGGCTTTGCGCACACCGGCTTCGGTGATACCGATGGACACACCGGCGACTGCATGCAAATCTTCAGGGCGTGCTACGTGTAGATGTACCGCCATGGTTCAGGCCAATTTGCCGTGGCATTGTTTGTATTTTTTACCACTGCCGCAGGGGCAGGGTTCGTTGCGGCCAACGGCTGCCACTTGCTCAGCAGCAGGCGCAGTGGCTGCGCCAAACAGTTGCGCTTGGCCTGTTTCATCTGGCGCTGAATAGGTGAGATTGGTGACTGTGTCAGCGCGTTGCTCAATGGCTTGTGCAGCGTCTTCCACCTGGCTGACAGTGTCAATTTGCACCGTCATCAAAATGCGTGTCACTTCATTTTTCACCATGTCCAGCAATTGGCCAAACAACTCGAAAGCTTCGCGTTTGTATTCCTGCTTGGGCTGCTTTTGTGCATAGCCGCGCAAATGTATGCCTTGGCGCAAATAGTCCAGAGAGGACAAATGTTCACGCCAATGGCTGTCTATGTTTTGCAGCAGCACTGCACGCATGAAAGGCGTGAATTGCTCGACACCCACTGTATTTAATTTGCTCTCGAATGCATCATGCGCGGCTTGCACCACCATCTGCAAAATATCTTCATCGATGATGGCTTGCGATTTTTCTACGTGTTGGATCAACGGCAAATCGATATGCCATTCGTTGTGCAACACCTTTTGCAAACCGGCAATATCCCATTGCTCTTCGACGGATTCCTGGGGGACAAACTGACGCACCAAGTCCTGAAAACATCCTTCACGCAAACTGGCAATTTGCGCGGTCAACACACTCGCGTCCAAGATGTCGTTGCGTTGCTGGTAAATGACTTTGCGCTGGTCGTTGGAGACATCGTCATATTCCAGCAATTGTTTGCGGATGTCGAAGTTGCGCGCTTCAACTTTGCGCTGCGCACTTTCAATGCTGCGCGAGACCATGCCTGCTTCGATGGCTTCACCCTCGGGCATTTTCAAACGATCCATGATGGCTTTGACCCGTTCACCCGCAAAAATGCGCATCAATGAATCATCAAGACTGAGGTAAAAGCGCGAAGAACCGGGGTCACCCTGGCGGCCTGAGCGGCCACGCAATTGGTTGTCAATGCGGCGTGATTCATGACGCTCGGTAGCGATGATGCGCAAGCCGCCCACGGATTTCACGAACTCATGGTCTTTGGCCCAGACTTCGCGCAACGGCATTTCCTTGGCCGCTTTGTCACTGTCGCTAAAGCCTTCATCCGCCATCAATTTATCGACAGCTTTTTCCACATTGCCGCCCAGCACAATGTCGGTTCCGCGACCGGCCATGTTGGTGGCAATGGTGATGGATTTGGGAGCGCCTGCTTGCGCGACGATGTCCGCTTCGCTGGCATGTTGTTTGGCATTGAGCACCTGGTGCTTCAAGCCCGCCTTGTCCAACATGCCCGAGAGCAATTCAGACAACTCAATCGAAGTGGTTCCCACCAGCACAGGTTGACCGCGACCATGACACTCAATGATGTCGTCTATGGCCGCTTTGTATTTTTCTTCTGTGGTTTTGTAAACCCGGTCCAACTGGTCATCACGCAGGCTTTGTTTGTTAGGCGGAATGATGACGGTTTCTAAACCGTAAATTTCCTGAAACTCATAAGCCTCGGTATCCGCGGTTCCAGTCATACCGCTCAATTTTTCATACAAGCGGAAATAATTTTGGAACGTGATGGACGCCATGGTCTGGTTCTCTGCCTGGATAGGCACACCTTCTTTGGCCTCGACCGCTTGGTGCAAACCGTCACTCCAGCGCCGACCCGACATCAACCGGCCGGTGAACTCGTCGACGATGACAATTTCACCGTTTTGATTCACATAATGCTGGTCAAGGTGGTACAGATGCTGTGCACGCAGTGCGGCATACAAATGGTGAACCAAGCCTATGTGTAACGGGTCATACAAAGACGCGCCTGCTGGCAACAAAGCCATGTCTGACAGAATTTTTTCAGCCTTCTCATGGCCGAGTTCGGTCAAATAGACCTGGTGTGATTTCTCATCGAGCGTGAAGTCGCCGGGGGTGATGACACCCTCGCCGGTGCGCAAATCCAACTCGCCCTCCTGGCGTGTGAGATGCGGCACCACCTTGTTCATGGCGAGATAGGTTTGCGTGTGGTCCTCAGCCTGACCACTGATGATCAAAGGCGTGCGCGCCTCGTCAATCAAAATCGAGTCCACCTCGTCAACGATGGCGTAGTTCAGTTTGCGCTGCACCCGATCGGTGGATTCATACACCATGTTGTCACGAAGATAGTCAAAGCCATATTCGTTGTTGGTGCCATATGTGATGTCGCTTTGGTAAGCGGTTTGTTTTTCTTCCCGGGTCAGTTGCGCAAGGTTGATGCCCACACTTAAGCCCAAAAAGTTGTAGAGCCTGCCCATCCATTGCGCATCCCGACTCGCCAGATAGTCATTGACTGTGACCACGTGCACGCCTCGACCGCTCAAGGCATTAAGGTAGACCGCCAGTGTGGCGGTCAGGGTTTTGCCTTCGCCAGTACGCATTTCGGCGATCTTGCCTTGGTGCAAGGCAATGCCACCCAACATTTGCACATCAAAATGACGCATCTTCATGATGCGCTTGGAGCCCTCACGCACCACCGCAAACGCTTCTGGCAATAAATCCTCCAGACTTTCTCCTTGCAGATGGCGATGTTTGAATTCCTCTGTTTTGGCTTTCAAAGCCTCATCGCTCAAGGACTCCAAAGGGATTTCCAAGGCATTGATGCGCACTAGGGTTTTGCGGTAGGTCTTAAGCAACCGGTCATTGCGGCTGCCGAAAATATAGGTCAGTGGATTGAAGGCCATGCTAGCTATTCGTCCATGCTTGGCCGGATGGCGGGCAATGGACGCTGGTTCCTTTGTAGAAGTTTGCCATTTTACCTGTGTGTGAGTCCATAATTCGGCATGTCCCGACCTCCCCCAAGCAGCCCAAAACATACCGGTGTGATGGATGCCATCGAGCAATCAGACACACTGGCCGGCATGCTTGCATTGCATCAGAAGTCCACGCTCTACCTGAAAACAGTGGAGTCGGTTTTGCCTCCCGGCTTTTCTCAGCAAATCAAGGCCGGGCCGATAGAAGACGATAGCTGGTGTCTGTTGGTCACGCACAATGCCGCCGCCGCCAAATTGCGCCAAATGCTGCCCTCACTCAGCGCACATTTGCGAAGCAAGGGCCACAACGTGCAAACCATACGCATCAAGGTGATTTCACGCTGATTGAAAAAGAAAAAAACCAGACCTTTACGCAAGGTGCTGGCTTTTTAAATGGTGCCGATTATCGGATTCGAACTGATGACCTACCGCTTACAAGGCGGTTGCTCTACCAACTGAGCTAAATCGGCAATGTTGATATTCTAACCAAGGCCAGCAACGCAAACTGCGCAACAGATTATTTAATCCGTTTGAGTTGTGGACGGGTGGAACTCGGCGCGGCAGGCGCGGGGGGTTCTTCCTGCGCGGTGGCCGGCTTGGCGGAGTCCAAGTCTGCGGCAGATGGGGCGGGAAAAGCCATGCCCTGCCCGTTTTCGCGCGCGTAAATGGCCAGCACTCTGCCCATGGGAACCACAATTTCTCTGGCCACGCCGCCGAACCGCGCTTTGAACTCAATGAACTCATTGCTCAACTGCAAGCCGCTGGTGGCATCGAAACTGACGTTGAGGACAATTTCTCCGTTATTGACATAGTCACGCGGGACTTGAACCGTTTGATCAACCATGACAGCCACATAAGGTGTGTAACCGTTATCGGTACACCATTGATGCAAAGCCCTCACAAGATAAGGGCGGGTTGATGTGGACTGGGAGATATTGATCATGCGATTTATTTGCGCATCACCTTTTCAGAAGGCGTCAAAGCCTCGATGTAGGCAGGTCTGGAGAAAATACGTTCCGCGTATTTCAGCAATGGTGCAGCGTTCTTTGACAACTCGATGCCATAGTGATCCAAGCGCCACAGCAACGGCGCGATGGCGACATCAAGCATGGAGAAATTGTCGCCCAGCATGAATTTGTTCTTCAAAAACACGGGGGCGAGTTGTGTCAAACGGTCGCGAATATGCGCGCGGGCTTTCTCCAGCACTTTCTCGTTGCTTTTTTGAACCCGCGACTCCAACGAAGTCACATGGGTGAACAGTTCTTTTTCAAAGTTCAGTAAAAACAAACGAACCCGGGCACGGTCCACAGGGTCGCCGGGCATGAGTTGGGGATGCGGGAAACGCTCGTCAATGTACTCATTGATGATGTTGGACTCATACAAAATAAGATCGCGCTCAACCAAGATAGGCACTTGGCCGTATGGGTTCATCACATTGATGTCTTCTGGCTTGTTGTAGAGATCCACATCACGGATTTCAAAATCCATGCCCTTTTCAAACAACACGAAACGGCAACGGTGGGAAAAAGGACAAACTGTCCCAGAGTACAAGACCATCATGAGCGTGGCTCCTGAAATATAAAAGGTTTAACAGGCCCGGATAGGCCTACTGTAAAAACCCGCCGAAGCGGGTTGCAGCTGATTTGCTTAGCGAATATCTTTCCAGAATGCGGCATTCAAACGCCAGGCAATGAACATGAAAATCAACAGAAAGATCATGACCCAGACACCGATTTTCACGCGTGTGCTTTGTGCAGGCTCTGACATCCATTGCATGTAGTTAACCAAATCGCCAACAGCCTCATCGTACTCTGTCAGGCTGAGCTTGCCTGGTGAGACTTGCTTCCAGCCTTTGAAGACCTGGGTTTCGTGACCGTGCGACACGATGGTTTCATACACAGGTTGGCGCTCGCCCTGCAATTCCCACAACACATGAGGCATGCCCACATTGGGGAACGCCAGGTTGTTCCAGCCGGTGGCCTTGGTCGGGTCTTTGTAATAGCTGCGCAAGTAGGTGTAGATGTAATCAGCACCCGTGCCGCCATGGCCTGAGCGTGAACGGGCAATCACTGTCAAGTCGGGCGGGTTACCACCAAACCAGTCTTTGCCTTGTTTCGGGTCCATGGCAATTTTCATGGTGTCGCCGACTTTATCGGTGGTGAACAACAAATTGTCTTTGATCTGTTGCTCGGTCAATCCGATGTCCGTCAAGCGGTTAAAGCGCATATAGGCAGCGGCGTGGCAATTGAGGCAGTAGTTGACAAACAACTTGGCGCCATTTTGCAGCGAGCCCAAATCATTGAGCTTGTTGGGTGCCTTGTCCCAAGCGATGGAGTCGGTAGAGGCGGCAAATGCGGACCAACTTGAGAACATGCTGATCAGCAGGCAGAGGATGATTTTTTTCATGGTTGTTTGCTCCGGGCTGTTTCAGTGAGCGGCAAAGTTGACACGGGCCGGTACAGGCTTGGTCTCACCCAGACGACTCCACCATGGCATGAGCAGGAAAAAACCAAAATAATACAAAGTGCCGATTTGTGAAACTCGCTCGCCAATCAGGGATGGAGGCTTGACACCCAAGTAACCCAACACGAAGAAATTGAGAACAAAAGCGACATAAAGGTACACATGCCAATCGGGACGGTAGCGGATGGACTTGACAGCGCAGTTGTCTAACCAAGGCAAGAAGAACAGGATGATGACCGAACCACCCATGACCACCACGCCCCAGAATTTGGCGTCAATCGCCAACATCAAACCGACCAGCGCCAGCGCGCCGCCGATGACCGCCGCTTTGAGTGTGCTGCTGATGGCTGCGCGGGTAGCGCCAAGATAGGCGGCCACGATCACGCAGACAATGAGTGCATACATCATTTCGCCGGTGATGGCGCGCAGCATGGAGTAGTAAGGCGTGAAATACCAAACCGGTGCGATGTGCAAAGGCGTTTTCAGCGGATCGGCTGGAATGAAGTTGTTGTATTCCAAGAAGTAGCCGCCGAACTCAGGCGCGAAGAAGATGATGGCTGAGAACACCAGCAAAAAGCCCATCACACCCATGATGTCGTGCACGGTGTAGTAAGGGTGGAAAGGAATGCCGTCCAGTGGTTTGCCATTGGCATCTTTGGTGGCTTTGATTTCAATGCCGTCAGGATTGTTGGAGCCGACTTCATGCAAAGCAATGATGTGCGCAACGACCAAGCCAAGCAAAACCAAAGGTACCGCAATCACGTGAAAAGCAAAAAAGCGGTTTAAGGTGGCGTCTCCGACCACATAGTCACCGCGAATCAGCAAAGCCAAATCTGGACCGATGAAAGGAATGGCTGAGAACAGATTCACGATCACCTGAGCGCCCCAATAGGACATTTGGCCCCAAGGCAGCAAATAGCCCATGAAAGCCTCGCCCATCAAGGCCAAGAAAATGGCGCAACCGAACAACCAAACGAGTTCACGCGGCTTGCGGTAGGAGCCGTAAATCAGACCACGGAACATGTGCATATAAACCACGACGAAGAAGGCGGAAGCGCCAGTGGAATGCATGTAGCGAATCAACCAACCCCATGGCACGTCGCGCATGATGTATTCAACAGACGCGAATGCAGTGGCTGCATCCGGCTTGTAGTGCATGGTCAAGAAAATGCCGGTGACGATTTGCATGACCAGCACCAGCATGGACAAAACGCCGAAGAAATACAAAAAGTTGAAATTCTTAGGTGCGTAATATTCGCTCAAATGGTCTTTGTAAAGCTTGGAGAGCGGAAACCGGTTGTCCACCCAGTTCAGCGCTTTTTCCGCCATTGGGGCGTTCGGGGAAATCTCTTTGAATTCAGCCATGGTGGTTACCTTTAAGCCTTGTTGTCTTCGCCAATCAGCAAACGACTGTCTGACAGATACATGTGGGGAGGAACTTCGAGGTTATCCGGTGCGGGTTTGTTTTTGTAAACACGGCCGGCCATGTCGAAGGTGGAGCCGTGACAAGGACAGAGAAAACCGCCTTGCCAGTCGTCCGGCAGCGAAGGCTGTGGACCCATTTGAAATTTGTCGCTGGGCGAGCAACCCAAATGAGAGCAAATACCGACACCAACGAAAAATTCGGGCTTGATGGAACGCATTTGGTTGCGTGCATAAGCAGGTGTCAATTCAGCTGGGTTGCGCATGGATTGCGGATCGGCCAATTGGGCTTCGACTTGTTTCAAGGCGTCCAATTGCTCTGGCGTGCGACGGATGATCCACACCGGTTTGCCGCGCCACTCGACCGTGAGTTTTTCACCGGGCTTGATGGCGGAGATGTCTACTTCAACCGCGGCACCAGCGGCTTTGGCGCGCTCGGACGGATTGAAAGTGCTGACGAAGGGGACAGCGACTGCCGCGCCCCCGATTGCTCCGGCACAACCCGTGGCAATTAACCAAGTGCGCTTGCCGGTGTCTACAGTGGTTTCACTCATGAAAGACCTCTAAACTTCATTGCGAATATCGAAAACTCTCAATTCTAACCGAGCGTTTTAGGTGAAAACCAGATGCTGTGCCATCAAGGGTTTTAGGACAACTGGATCACCCGGTTAAAAAAATAAATCTAAGGTTATCAAAAAGCGATTGTTCGAATCAAAAATCTGCGCGCAAGGCTGCATCAATAGCAGATAAAAGGCTGGCTGGATCAGCTTTGCCTTGGCCCGCAATATCAAAAGCCGTGCCGTGATCCGGGCTGGTTCGGATGAAAGGCAACCCGAGAGTTTGGTTCACCCCGGTTTCCAGCCCCGAGTACTTCACCGGAATCAAGCCTTGGTCGTGGTACATGGCAATCACCACGTCCGGCGCTGATGCACCCGTCGCCTGGCGCGCCCGCATGAACACCGTGTCTGGCGCAAAAGGTCCTTCCACCTGAATGCCCTGAGCGCGCGCAGCAATCACTGCCGGAGAAATTTCCTCAATTTCCTCAATGCCGAACAAACCTTCCTCACCGGCGTGCGGGTTCAGCCCAGCCACCCAAAGCTTGGGATGCCGACCAAACAGCGCAGGCCAACTTTGGTGCGTGATCTGCAAAGTTTGCAACACATTGGCCGTGGTGACCGCATCAATCGCCTGCCGCAAGGACACATGGATACTGACTAACACCACCCGCAGGTCCTGGCTGCTAAGCATCATGCGTACCGGCAGATCTGCCACTTTCAAACCAAGGTGCTCTGCCGCCAGCGCTTGCAACATTTCGGTGTGCCCGGGGTGATGCACACCCGCCAAAGACAAAGCTTTTTTATGCAAAGGGGCGGTCACCACGGCCAGCACTTCACCGCGCAATGCGGCCTTGGCAGCCCAAGTGACGGCGTCTGCGGCCATGCGCCCGGCTGCAGCGCTGACCAAGCCCGTGGCGATGTCCGCATTCGGGGTCACATTCAAGACGGCGATTTGCCCGGGCTTCATGTCTTTGACTTGGCTGACCTGCAAAACTTCAACGCAAGACATTCCTGCTAGCAGATGAGAGGACAAACCCGCGAGTTGTTTGCACATCACGCCCAAGTTGCCGATGACGCAGCAATGGCGCATCAAGTCTGGCTGAGCCGCAAACGCTTTGAAAATGATTTCCGGCCCGATACCGGCTGGGTCGCCCATGGTCAGCGCCAGCGGCAGCGTAGGGTTAAGCGTTCCCATGTGCGCTCAACACTTATGCAGGGTTGCTGATATCGATGAACACATGGTCCACACCCAACTGACCCGCCACATGTGCGGCCAAAGCAGGTGCGCCATAGCGCTCGGTGGCATGATGCCCGCAAGCAAAAAACGCCACGCCGGTTTCATGCGCCAAATGCGCTTGCGGTTCGGAAATTTCGCCGGTGACAAACGCATCAGCACCGGCAGCAATCGCGGCTTCAAACCAAGACTGAGCGCCACCGGTGCACCAGGCGATGCGCTTGATGGCTCGAGATGCATCCGGCACCACAGCCACAGCTTTGCGGTTGAGCTTGGTTTCCAACTGGTGCTGCAATTGCGAAGAATCTATCGATCCGCTGTCAGGTGTTCCCAGCCAGCCTATGCGTTGATCCCCGAACCTGCCGTTGGCCTGCCAACCCATGTGCAAACCGAGTTGCGCGTTATTGCCCCATTGTTCATGCGCATCCAACGGCAAATGGTAGGCAAGCAAATTGATATCGTGAGCCAACAACAAAGCCAGGCGTTGCTTTAACCAACCGGTGACAGCGCCGTCATGGCCGCGCCAAAACAGGCCGTGGTGAACCAGCAAAGTATCTGCGCCTTGTTCAATCGCTGCGTGTATGAAGGCCAAACTGGCAGTGACACCGGAGACGATTTTTTTCACCTCGGTGCGGCCTTCAACCTGCAAACCGTTGGGGCAGTAATCCTTGAACAACTGCGGCTGCAACAAATCGTTGCAGCTTGAGAGCAATGTGTCGCGCTGTGCCATGTCAGCGGGGTGCAGTTTTCACTTTGGGGCGTTGCCCCGGTGTGACTGTCAATTCGATTTCATCGTTTTGACGCAAGACTTTCATGCGCGCGGGTTGACCGGGTTTGAGCGCTGACACCCGCGTGAGCAGTTCGGCCACATTGCGCACCGTCTCTCCCTCAACGCTCAGCAACACATCGCCCGGTTTGACCCCGGCCTTGAACGCCGGGCCTGTCTGCAACACGCCGGTGATGATGACGCCCGAAGTGCGCTGCACATTGAATGTTTTGGCCAGATCAGGCGTGATTTCTGTGGGCTCCACACCGATCCAGCCGCGCACCACTTGGCCTTGTTTGACAATACCTTCAAGCACTTGGCGCGCGGTGTTGACCGGAATGGCAAAGCCAATGCCCATGCTGCCGCCGGAGCGTGAATAAATAGCTGTATTGATGCCCAACAAATTGCCTTGCACATCCACCAAAGCGCCGCCGGAATTTCCTGGGTTGATGGCGGCATCGGTTTGAATGAAATTTTCAAAGGTGTTGATGCCGAGTTGATTGCGTCCCAGCGCCGACACAATGCCGCTGGTGACAGTTTGTCCCACACCAAACGGGTTGCCGATGGCCAGCACGATGTCGCCGACCTGCAATTGTTCGGTACTGCTCAAGACCATGACCGGCAATTTATCCAGCTTGATTTTCAATACAGCCAGGTCGGTATCTGGATCGGTGCCCACCAGCTTGGCTTGGGTGCGACGGCCATCGTTCAAGATGACGGTGATTTCGTCTGCGGACTCCACCACGTGGTTGTTGGTGAGTATGTAACCGTCTGCGCTGACGATCACCCCGCTGCCCACACCGGCATTGGGCGAGGACTCCTCCGAGTCACCAAAAAAATAACGAAACCAAGGGTCCTTGGATTGCTCAGGCTGATTTTGTTTGTTCGATGCCGTGTTGATGCTGACCACGGATGGCGAGGCTTTTTTGGCCGCCGCGCTCAAACTGCCTGCACTGTTGCCTGTGGCGGACGCAGGTGCTTGCAGCACTTGCACATCTGCATTCCATAGCGAGGGGCGTTGCAACCATTCGGGTTTGAGAGTGATCAGCACAAACCAAATCGCCACCAAGACGGTGACTGTTTGTGAAAACAAAAGCCACAGTCGACGCATGCTCAGGTGTCGCTGCCGTTGGCTTCATCTTCCGGCGCTTTGGTGTGCTTGAGGAAAATTTGAGCCGCCCAAATGCCCACTTCATAAAGAATGACCATGGGAATGGCCAAGGCCAACTGCGACACCACATCCGGCGGTGTGACGATGGCCGCGATGATGAAAGCCAGCACAATGAAATAAGAGCGAAAAGCTTTGAGCTTTTCAATGCTGACCAAGCCCATACGGGCCAGCACGATCACCACAATCGGCACTTCAAACGCCAAACCAAAGGCAATGAACATGGTCATGACAAAGCTCAGGTAGGCCTCTATGTCAGGCGCTGCCGTGATGCTTTTTGGAGCGAAACTTTGGATGAACTTAAAGACCTGCCCGAAGACAAAGAAATAACAAAACGCCACACCGATGAAAAACAAAATCGTGCTGGACATGACCAGTGGAAACACCAAACGCTTTTCGTGGGCGTACAAGCCGGGGGCTACAAATGCCCATGCTTGGTAAAGCACCACCGGCAAAGCGAGCAAAAAAGCTGCCATCAACATGATTTTGAGCGGCACCAAAAAAGGAGAAATGACCGATGTGGCGATCAAGGTGGCGCCCTGGGGCAATTGCGCCACCAAGGGTTCGGCCAACAAATCGTAAAGCTGACCAGGACCGGGGTAGACGCTGAGAACAGCACACATCACTGCCACTGCGATGAACGACTTGACCAAGCGATCGCGTAACTCTTTGAGGTGTTGAACAAACGGTTGTTCAGTGCCAGCCAGCGGGTCTTTTTCTTGGGAACCAGTATCAGACATTCGGCATCAGACTCTGTTCGAACCAGCGGGCCGATAGCGGGCCACACGCGCTGCGCCGGACAATGCTTTGGTGCGAACACCTTGGCGAGCTTTGTACCACTGCGGCATGGCTGATCGCTTGAGGCGCCAGTTTTTGCCCGGGTTTTTGTATTCAGGTTGCGGCGGGGTCCAAGAAGGCGTGAAGTCGTTACTTCCCACACCATCCTCCCCTAAGTTTTCAATACCTTGGTTCAACTGCGTGGTCGCATTGAGCACGCTTGACTGCACATCAGTCATGGCTGAATCCATGGTTTCCTTCATTTTTTTCAGATCTTCCATGTCCATGGACCGGTTGACCTCGGATTTGACGTCTGAGATGTAACGCTGCGCTTTGCCAAGCATGGTTCCGATGGTGCGGGCCACACGCGGCATCTTCTCCGGGCCGATGACGACCAACGCTACTGCGCCGATCACCGCCAGTTTGGAGACATCTAGATCAAACATGTATCAAGACTTGCTTTTAGCTTCGACGTCAATCGTTGCTTTGTCAGCGCTTGCAGGCGCGCTTGCGGCGACTTGCTGCGCCGGGGCAGCGGGATTTTCTTCAGGTGCGGCCGAGCCGTCCTTCATACCGTCTTTGAAGCCCTTGACAGCGCCGCCCAAATCGCCGCCGAGACCTTTTAATTTCTTGGTGCCGAACACCAAAACCACTATCAATAAAACAATTAACCAATGCCAAACGGAAAATGATCCCATGGAATGCTCCTCAATGAACTGTCAGAATTCTAGTCTTAGCCACGTAACCATGGGCGCGGACCGCCCATGACATGCCAATGCAGGTGGTGAACCTCTTGTCCGCCCTCGGCGCCGGTGTTGGTCAGCAGCCGAAAACCACCCTCGGGATAAGGGTTGACGCCCTCTTGCAATGCGAGTTGCGGCACCTTGACCAGCATGCGCCCCAGCAGCGCGGCGTGCGCTTCGGTAACCTGCGCCATCGAAGGGATATGCAGTTTGGGGATGACCAGAAAATGCACCGGTGCCCATGGGTTGATGTCATGAAACGCGAACATGTCGTCGTCTTCATACACCTTGCGCGAAGGAATCTTGCCCTGAATGATTTTGCAAAAAATGCAGTTCGGGTCTTGCGTATCACTCATTCAATCTTCTCCTGATTCACGCTGCAAGGCTTTGCGCAAAGCTTTTTCTTCCAAGCCGCCCAGGCCTTCGCGGCGCGCCAATTCGTTGATAACGTCCGCCGGGCTCAGGCCGTAATGCGCCAGCGCCACCATGCAGTGAAACCACAAATCGGCCATTTCATTGACCAAGTGCTGCGGCTCGCTGCCGTGGCTCAAGTCTTTGGCGGCCATCACGGTTTCAGTGGCTTCTTCGCCGATTTTCTTTAAAAACGCATCCGGCCCTTTGTGCAACAGGCGCGCCACGTAACTGGCATCCGGGTTGCCGCCATTGGCCGGTTTGCGGCTTTCGATCACAGCGGCCAAGCGCATCAGGCTGTCAATGGTGTTCATGGTGTTTTCTTATAAATAAGGGCGGGGTCTTGCAACACAGGCTCGGTGCTCAACCACTGACCGCCATCCGGGCCGGTCTGCCAGCGTTGGTAAAAACAACTGTGGCGGCCGGTGTGGCAAGCGATGCCCGGGTCGTGGCCTGTTTGTGTGACGGTGAGCAAAACCACATCGTTGTCGCAATCGAGGCGAATGCCGTGCACCAGTTGCACATGGCCGGATTCCTCGCCCTTGAACCAGAGTTTGTTGCGCGAGCGGCTG
>Ga0164294_10002992_pt1 | contig 15128 bp, 17 predicted proteins | sample GEODES005metaG_FD_111479 | JGI IMG/M metagenome (GOLD analysis project Ga0164294, IMG submission 111479) | Oligotrophic lake water microbial communities from Sparkling Lake, Wisconsin, USA - GEODES005 metaG | ecosystem: Environmental > Aquatic > Freshwater > Lake | place: USA: Sparkling Lake...
GGCCAGGAACTCCTGAACGTAGTCGCAGAAGAAGGCGCGATCCCCGGCCGCGATGCACCCGCGTGGCAACTCGTTGGGTCGTGCCAGGACGCCCAGGGGCTGTTGTTTGGCGGCACGTAATTGGTCAGCCTTGCCGGGCAGGTTTTCGATCATGGTGTCGAGAACCAGGTTGCGCCGTACCAGGGCGCCGTCCGGGTTGGTGTAGGGGTTCAGGGTGCTGGTCGATTGCACAATCCCAGCGAGAAGCGCGGACTGCTGCCAATTCAGGTCGGTCGCGTCGATACCGAAATACGTCTGTGCCGCGTCCTGAATTCCGAACGCTCCATTGCCGAAGGACACCAGGTTGAGATAGCGGGTCAGGATTTCCGGTTTGGTCAGCGTCTTGTCCAGCGTCAGGGCCATGCGGATTTCCCGCAGTTTCCGTGCCGGTGTCGCCGCCACCGCCGCTCGCTTCTCGGCGTCAGTCTGGGCCAACACCAAAAGCTGGTAGTTCTTGACGTACTGCTGCTCGATGGTGGATCCGCCGCGGGTGGTGAGATCGCCAGCCGCGTAACCGGCCAGCCCGGTCAGGGTGCCCTTCCAGTCCACGCCGTTGTGCTCGGCGAACCGCTTGTCCTCAATGGAGACGATCGCCAACTTCATGGTGTCGGCGATCTGCTCGCTGGTCACCTCGAAGCGACGTTGGGAATACAGCCACGCGATGGTGTTGCCCTTGGAGTCGACCATCGTCGATACCGCGGGAATGTCACCCTCGAGCAGTTGGGACGATCCGTTGGCAACAATGTCGGAGGCGCGGTTGGACATCAGGCCCACTCCGCCGACGACGGGAAACATCAGCGCCGCCACGATGACGCTTGCCAGCAGGCAGCACCAGGCGAGTTTGATGATCGAGGAACTGGCCGGCGGGCGTTCCGACATGGCATTCAGCGTACCGAGGCCGGTCCGGGGCCTGCGGTGCCCCGCGCGGGTGCGAAATATAACGCGATTCTCCCAGGATCTCGGGCTAAAACCGCAGTTCATGGCCGGACTGGACGCCCGTGCCAAAAAAGCTGTGATCTGACTGTTGCGCAAACGATACCTGACCACCTAACTTAAGCAGGCAGTGCGATACAGGTAACAGCGCCGTCGCAATGTGGCGTAGATCGCACCGCGGCTACACCGGAGGGAACCGCCGCCTCACCAGGCGGCTTGGATGAAGGGAATCGCCCGTGTCGGGGACTCGGCCCGCCGTCGGAATGACAGGCGCAGCATCGATGCACGGTTCACTCCCACTAGCGGCCGGGGAAGCCAGGATCGCCTGGGTTTCTCAAGGGTTGTGTCGGACCACCGATCCTGACCAGTTGTTCGTCCGTGGCGCCGCCCAGCGGAAGGCCGCCGTGATCTGCCGGCATTGCCCGGTGATTGCCGAGTGCGGCGCTGACGCCCTGGATAATCGGGTGGAATTCGGCGTCTGGGGCGGGATGACCGAGCGCCAGCGACGCGCTCTGCTCAAGCAGCACCCAGAGGTGTCCTCCTGGTCGGAGTTCTTCGCCACCCAACGTAAGCACCGCATCGTCAGCTGAAGGCCAACATCTCCAGCGTCAGCTGAAGGGCCGAAGTCAACTCCAGCGTCAGCGCAACCCCGTCGGAGTCAGATCTCCCCGGTGATCTGATCGGCGATCGCCTGCAGTGCGGTCCGATCCGAGACGTCAAAGGGCAATGAGGGCACGCCGACGACCGCCACATGCGGGTTGGCTCCGGTGAAGCGCGACAGCAACCGAATCTCGCGCTTGGCCGTCTGACCCCGGTCGGCATGGATCTGCAGCACCGCGGCAGCGAGCTTGTCGCCCTTGCGGTCCGGTGCGGCCTCCAGTGCAGCCGCCCCGTCGATCGCGCGTTCCACCGGAAGCGTGCACAGCATCGGATGGGTTCGATTGAGGATCAGCCCGGCCAAAGGCATGCCCTCCTCGGAGAGTCGGTCGACGAAGAAGGCCGCCTCGCGCAACGCGTCGGGTTCGGCAGCCGACACCACGACAAACTGGGTTCCTCGTCGCTTGAGCAACTCGTAAGTGCGGTCGGCCTTCTCCCGGAACCCACCGAACGTCGAGTCGAGTGACTGCACGAACAACGATGCGTCGGAGAGCATTTGGGAGCCGAGGACCGTTGACAGTGCTTTCACCGCCAGGCCCATCACTCCGGTCACCAGTCGTCCGATGCCACGGCCGGGTCCTAAAAGTAGACGCCACAGCCGGCCGTCCATGAAACTGCCCAATCGCTTCGGGGCATCGAGAAAGTCAAGTGCGTTGCGCGACGGCGGAGTGTCGACCACGACGAGGTCCCACCGGTCTTGGCCGAGTAACTGGCCCAGCTTTTCCATGGCCATGTATTCCTGCGTGCCGGCCAGCGAGGTGGTCACGGTCTGGTAGAACTGGTTTTCCAAAATCGCCTGCGCCCGTTCAGGTCCCGCGTGCTCGATGACCATTTCGTCGAAGGTGCGACTCATATCCAGCATCATCGCGTGCAGCTCTCCGGTCACTTCCGGTCCGAGTGGAACCTGCTGCGGAGAATTGTTCAGGTCTTTGACGCCGAGTGCTTGTGCGAGCCGCTTCGCCGGATCTATGGTCAGGACCACGACGGTGCGGCCGTACTCCGCAGCCCGTAGCGCCATAGCGGCCGCGGTGGTCGTCTTCCCAACTCCGCCTGCTCCGCAGCACACCACCACGCGATTGGACCTGTCGGACAGGATTGATTTCATGTCCAGCACCGGGGGCGTCGCGCTCATCGGACGCCCTGCTGAGCAAGCACGTCAGCGAGTTCGTAGAGGCTCCCGAGGTCCACACCATCGGCAATGGTGGGCAACTCCAGCCGCGGAACCCGCAGTTTCTCCAGCTCCTGAGCGCTCTCCGAGCGCGCGCTGATCCGACTGGCATGCTCGATCGTCTCGGTGAGCAAGCCCGCGAAGTCGGCGTCGTTGAGTTTGATGCCCGCTCGGGACAGGGCGGTGCGCACCGTTGCCGCATCGACCTCACCCTTGGCGGCCTTGGCCAGATCGCCGGCCGGAAGAAACGGTGCGATGTTGCGGTTGACGATCACCGCCCCGATGGGCAATTGGAGCTTCTCGAGTTCCTCGATCGCCTCGATCGTTTCCTGGATTGGCAGCGCCTCCAAGAGGGTGACCAGGTGGATTGCGGTCTGTTCGGAGTGCAGCAACTGCACCACACTTTCTGCCTGGGAGTGCACGGGGCCACCGGTGGCCAGATCCGCAACCGCCTTGGTCACGTCGAGGAAACGGGCGATCCGGCCGGTCGGCGGGGAGTCGACGACGATGGCGTCGTAGGCGGGTCGCTTCTTTCGGTCCACCCGGATCGCCGCCTCCTTGATCTTGCCGGTCAGGAGTACGTCCCGCAGACCAGGGGCGATCGTGGTGGCGAATTCGACTGCTCCGATCCGGCGCATGGCGCGTCCGGCGATGCCCAGGTTGTAGAACATTTCGAGGTATTCCAGGAAGGCCGCCTCGATTTCGATGGCCAAGGCGTTGACGTGACCGCCACCCTCGGCGGTCGCGACCTTGACTTCTTCGTACGGCAACGGCGGAACGTCGAACAGCTGCGCAATCCCTTGGCGCCCTTCGACTTCCACTAAGAGCACTCGTCGGCCACCGGCTGCCAGGGTCAACGCCAAAGCGGCTGCGACCGTGGTCTTCCCGGTTCCGCCCTTGCCGGTGACGAAGTGCAGACGGGCATCGGTTAATCGGGCGGGCCAACCGGTTGCGCTGCGGTCACCCGGTGTGGTCGCCATGAGCACATGCTATCGAAGCCTCCAGGACCGGCGGGGAGCGATAGGCTCCCGCCATGAGCCAAGTAACCACCTGGGAGTACGCGACCATCCCCCTGCTGACCCACGCGACCAAGCAGATCCTCGATCAATGGGGTGCCGACGGATGGGAGTTGGTGGCCGTGCTTAACGGCCCGACTGGCGAGCAGCACGTCGCCTATCTCAAGAGGCCTAAGTGACGGCCTCGGAACGGCTGGCCGAACTCGGCATCATCCTTCCAGCGGTCGCCAAGCCGCTGGCTGCCTACGTCCCGGCGGTGCGTACCGGCACTCTGGTGTACACCTCCGGCCAGCTTCCGTTGCAGGCCGGCGACCTGACCCACATCGGAAAGGTCGGCGCTGAGGTGACGCCTGAGCAGGCTAAGGTCGCTGCCCGTACGTGCGCGCTCAATGCGCTGGCCGCCATCGACGCGCTGGTCGGAATCGATGCGGTGATCCGGATCGTGAAGGTGGTCGGGTTCGTCGCGTCCGCGCCCGGCTTCAGCGGTCAGCCCGGGGTTGTCAACGGCGCCTCGGAAGTGCTCGGGGAGTTATTCGGAGACGCAGGAGCCCACGCCCGCTCGGCGGTCGGGGTATCGGAGTTGCCCTTGGGCGCGCCGGTGGAGGTCGAACTCATCGCCGAGGTGAGGTGACCTCTCCGGCCTACGGCGTCATGCGGCGCGTCACCCAGACCGCGTCGGTGCTGTTGTGCGACAACCCTGGCCCGCTGACGTTGGAGGGCACCAACACCTGGGTGCTGCGGAGTCCGGGCAGTGACGAGGTGGTCGTGGTCGACCCGGGGCCGGATCAGGATGACCACATCGAGCGACTGGTGGCGCTGGGCCGCATCGGCCTGGTACTGATCAGCCACCGCCATGGCGACCACACCGACGGCATCGACAAGCTCGTCGCCGGCACGGGCGCCAGCGTGCGGTCGGTAGGCAGCGGGTTCCTGCGCGGAATGGGTGCTCACCTGATCGACGGCGAGGTGATTCACGCTGCCGGGCTGCGGATCACGGTGCTGGCCACCCCGGGTCATACCGCCGATTCAGTGAGTTTCGTTCTCGATGACGCCGTCCTGACCGCGGACACCATTCTGGGCCGCGGGACGACCGTGATCGATGACGAGGACGGCAGTCTTGGGGACTATCTCGCATCGCTGCACCGGCTTCAGGCGATAGGTCGGCGCGTCGTACTGCCCGGGCACGGACCCGAACTCGATGATCTGAGCGCGGTTGCGGCGATGTACCTGACCCACCGTGCGCAGCGGCTCGAACAGGTACGTCATGCTCTCCTAGCGCTAGGCGAGGACGCCACGCCGCGGCAGGTGGTCGAGCACGTCTACACCGACGTCGACGAAGAGCTGTGGGAACCGGCAGAATCCTCGGTCCGCGCCCAACTGGCCTATCTGCGATCGGGCTCCTAGGTCACCGGGCCCGGCGGGCCAGCCGCTCGGAATCGCAGATCAGTACGCTCTTGCCCTCCAGCTTGATCCAGCCCCGATGGGCGAAGTCGGCGAGGGCTTTGTTGACAGTCTCCCGGGACGCGCCGACGAGCTGGGCGATCTCCTCCTGGGTCAGGTCATGGGTAACGCGCATCGCGCCCCCCTCCTGGGTGCCGAAGCGCTGGGCGAGTTGCAACAGTTGTTTGGCGACCCGGCCCGGAACGTCGGTGAAGATCAGATCGGCCAGGTTGTTGTTGGTTCGGCGCAGTCGGCGGGCGAGCACCCGAAGAAGTTGCTCGGCGATCTCGGGCCGGTCGGAGATCCACGCCTTGAGCGCGTCGCGGTCCATGGCCACCGCGCGCACCTCGGTGATGGTGGTCGCACTGGAGGTGCGTGGCCCCGGGTCGAAGATCGACAACTCGCCGAACATGTCCGACGGCCCCATGATCGTCAGCAGGTTTTCCCGCCCGTCGGAGGAGCGTCGTCCGATTTTCACCTTGCCGGAGAGGATGATGTAGAGCCGGTCGCCGGGCTCGCCCTCGGAGAACACCGTATGACCCCTGGGGAAGTCCGCCGGCTGAAGTTGCTTGGTCAGCGCCGCAGCGGCGGCGGGATCGACCCCTTGGAAGATACCGGCCCTCGCCAGAATCTCGTCCACGTTGGCTTCCTTAGCTGATCGCTGTCGTCAAGCGCGCATGCCAGGGCGGTCGGCTGCGTGTTCAGAGTAGGTCTGGCGGCGAAGCCGTAATCCTACACACGATTGGCGTATCCGGTCGGCTGAAACTGCCGATTCGGCTCCGGGTTCGGGCACAGCCGCGTCGGCAGGCCCGGCTCTTCAGCCGGCAGCCTCAGGCCAGGTCCGAAGTCCGCGTCGCAGACCGGGGCGTTCGGTGCTTCCCACGGCGCAGCCTCGTCGATGATGCTTTCGAGCCGCTGCAACCCGTAGGTGGAGAGCATCAACAGTCCCGGGAAACACGCCGCCACCAACCAGGACATAGCCGGGAAGTTAACCGGGGGGAGGTCTCATCGGGATCACGAATTGCCACCGGTCTGTCGGCGGTCGGCGCGACGACGTCAGTACCCTGAGCACCGTGGGCGATAGCGGGATATCCGGGGCGAGGGCGGCGAAGTGGGATCCCGAAACCCGCCTCGGCCTGATCCGACGTGCCCGCCGGATGAATCGGTCGCTGGCTGAGGCGTTTCCGGACGCCTATTGCGAACTGGACTTCACCAACCCGCTTGAGTTGACGGTGGCGACCATCTTGTCGGCTCAGTGCACCGACAAGCGCGTCAACGTCACGACGCCGGCCCTGTTTGCGCGCTTCCGCTGTGCCGCCGACTATGCCGGAGCACATCGTGCCGAACTCGAGGAGCTCATCAGGCCCACCGGCTTCTACCGCAACAAGGCCAATTCGCTGATCCGGCTGGGGGCTGAGCTTGTTGAGCGATTCGACGGTGAGGTACCCGCGACCCTGGATCAATTGGTCACCCTGCCCGGCGTCGGGCGCAAGACCGCCAACGTGATCCTCGGCAACGCATTCGGCACCCCCGGCATTACCGTCGATACTCATTTCGGCCGGTTGGTCCGGCGTTGGCGATGGACTGAACAGACCGATCCGGTCAAGGTGGAACATGCGGTGGGCGAGCTCGTTGAGCGACGCGACTGGACACTGCTCAGTCACCGGGTGATTTTCCACGGTCGTCGGGTCTGTCACGCGCGCAAACCGGCGTGCGGGGTCTGCGTGCTGGCCAGGGACTGTCCCTCCTACGGGGCCGGACCCACCGACCCGCTGCTGGCCGCCCCACTGGTCAAGGGCCCGGAGGCCGAGCATCTGCTGGCGCTGGCCGGCCTCCCCAGCCCAGTGAATCCAGCCCAGTGAATCCAGCCCAGTGAATCCAGCCCAGTGAATCCAGCCCAGTGAATCCAGCCCAGTGAATCCAGCCCAGTGAGCACCTCTACTCGATGGACGTTGGCGGTGCTCGCGGTCGTCGGGGCACTGGTGGTGGCATTCGGCCTGACGCTGGTCGACGATCCGGGGCAGCCGCACGAGGGCACTGCTGCGCCGGCCGAAAGGATCCGGCGGGACGCCGACACCCCGGCGGCACTGGCGGGTCCGCGCCAGCGTGCGGACCTCCTGCCCTGTCCAGCCGAGGGCAGTGGCGCGGGTCCGGAGGAACTCCGCGGCATCATCGTCGAGTGCGCCGCCGACGGGTCCCGCCTCGAGGTGGCCCGTGCGCTGGCCGGCCGCACGGTGGTGCTCAACCTGTGGTCCTACTGGTGCGCACCGTGTGCACAGGAACTTCCCGCGCTGGCGTCCTACCAGGACCGGGCAGGTGACTCGGTGACAGTGGTGACGGTGCACCAGGATGAGAATGAGACTGCGGCGCTGCTGCGGATGGCCGAACTCGGTGTCCGGCTGCCGACGCTGCAGGACGGTCGGCGCAGCATTGCTGCGGCGCTGGGAGTGCCGAACGTCATGCCCGCAACGGTGGTGCTGCGTCCGGACGGTAGCGTTGCGCAGGTTCTGCCGCGACCATTCACCAGCGCCGACGAGATCGCCGCAGCAGTGGAAGCCGCACTGCGTTGAAAGTGGGCGGCGGTGAAAGTGGGCGGCGGTGAAAGTGGGCGGCGGTGAGAGCGCGCGGCGGGAGTTATCAGAGGGGAGTGGCCAGGTGAGCGCACCAGGCGGGTCGCCGTCGTGGGGCCCCGCCCCGGTCAGCCCGGCGGCGGGTCCGCCCTGGCTGGCGCCCCTGGTGGACAATGCCGCCCGGGTGCCGGACGCGTATCGTCGGCGGGTGTCGCCGGAATTGCTGACCGCGCTGACCGGCGCGCAAACGCAGGCCCGGAAGCTTCGGTCGGATCGGGACGCGGCGGTGCTCGTGCTGTTCTCCGGCCCGCACACCGGGCATCCGCCCGCAGCGGTGCCCGCCGATGCGGACCTTCTGCTTACCGTGCGTGCCAGCACCCTGCGCCACCATGCGGGCCAAGCTGCTTTTCCCGGTGGCGCCGCCGACCCGGGCGACGCGCACCCGGTTGCGACGGCGTTGCGAGAGGCGCGGGAGGAGACCGGAGTCGACCCCGAACGGCTTCATCCGCTTGCCACTCTTGAGCGGATGTTCATCCCGCCGTCGGGCTTTCATGTCGTTCCGGTGCTCGCCTACTCACCGGATCCGGGCCCCGTCGCGGTGGTCGACTCGTCGGAAACCGCAACTGTCGCCCGGGTTCCCCTGCGTGCCTTGATCAATCCCCGGAATCGACTGATGGTGTGCCGCACCGCCGGCGAGAGACACTACGCAGGCCCGGCCTTCCTGCTCAACGAGATGCTGGTCTGGGGGTTCACCGGTCACGTAATCTCAGCGATGCTTGATGTGGCCGGATGGGCACAACCATGGAACACCGACGACGTTGTGGAGTTGGACGACGCGATGGCACTCGTCGGCGCAGACAGTAAGGAACCGCTGTGACGAGTTCGCAATGGCTGGACATCGCGGTGGTTGCGGTGGCTCTCATCGCCGCGATTTCCGGGTGGCGGTCCGGGGCGCTCGGTTCGTTGATGTCGTTCGTAGGCGTGATCCTGGGCGCTATCGCCGGGGTGATGTTGGCGCCGCACGTCATCAGCCACGTCGACTCGCCGCGCGGGAAACTCTTCGCCGCACTCTTTCTGATCCTCGCCCTGGTGGTGATTGGTGAGGTTGCCGGTGTCGTGCTCGGCCGTGCAGTCCGCGGATCGATTCGAAGCTCTCCGGTGCGGTTTGTCGATTCGATGATCGGTGTGGGTCTGCAACTGGTGGTCGTTGTGATTGCGGCCTGGTTACTGGGCAGTCCACTCACCTCGTCCGGTCAGGCGGGTCTGGCCTCGGCGGTCCGGGGTTCGACGGTGATCTCCGAGGTCGACAAGTACGTGCCCGAGTGGCTTCGGACCGTGCCCAAGCGGATGTCGGCCCTGCTGAGTACCTCGGGGTTGCCCGCTGCCTTGGAACCGATCGGCCCGACGCCGGCCCAAAACGTCGATGCGCCTGACGCCTCGCTCGCCGAAAGTCTGGTGGTGGCGCGTGCCCGGCCCAGCGTGGTGAAGATTCGAGGGGTCGCGACCGCCTGCCAGAAAGTGCTCGAGGGCACAGGTTTCGTGATCGCACCGAACCGGGTGATGTCCAATGCGCACGTGGTCGCGGGCGCGGACAGCGTCACCATCGAGGCCGAGGGCAAGAAGTATGACGCGACGGTCATCTCTTACGATCCCGATGCCGATATCTCGATTCTCGATGTTCCCAATCTGCCGCTGGAGCCGTTGGTGTTCGCCGACCAACCCGCAAAGACCGGAACGGATGCGGTGGTGCTCGGATATCCCGGCGGTGGTGACTTTGTTGCCACACCGGCGAGGGTCCGAGAGATCATCGAACTCAGCGGGCCCGATATCTACAAGAGCACGACGGTTAACCGCGAGGTCTACACGATTAGAGGGGTTGTGCGTCAGGGTAATTCGGGCGGCCCGATGATCAACCGGGCCGGGCAGGTTATCGGCGTGGTATTCGGCGCGGCGGTCGACGATAACGACACCGGCTTCGTGATGACCACCAATGAGGTGTCGCGTCAGATCGCCAAGATCGGAAACACCGCGAAGGTCCCGACCGGGAAATGCGTCAGCGGCTGAGTAATGACTGTTGTGAGTCCAGGAAGCGCTGAAGCTCTTCGTTGACCCGTCCCGGCGCCTCCTCGTGGGCGTAGTGGCCGACGCCGGGTACCTCCACGAATCGACCGCGCGGCGCGTAGCGGCGGCTGCGTTCCACGGCATCGGCCAGAACGTAAGGGTCGCCATCACCGCGCAGATGCAGCAGTGGGATGTCGAGTCGACGGTTCATCAGCTTCATAAACCGCCGGCCTTCGCCACGTAACTGACTGCGCACCGCCCACCGCTGATACTCCAGCGCCGAATGCGCTGCCGACGGAATTTGAATAGCCTGGCGCAGGTATGGCATTGCTTCCGAAAAGTCTTCGCCGGCGACCCATTCCGCGGAGGCGCGGCTGCGGACAAGGTCCTCCAGGGCTTGGGCGTCATGGCGGGTAAGGGCGTATTCGGGCCAGAGTGGGAGTTGATAGCTCAGCAAAGTGGGCAGCAGCGCGCGGCCCTGATCGGGGCGGCCCACGGCGGTGCGCAACGCGGCCGGATGCGGTGAACTGATCAAGGCGATCCCGGTCACCGCACGGGAATGGAGGACGGCGGTCGCCCAGCACACCAGGCCGCCGTCGGCATGGCCGATCAGGGTGGCCGACGTGTGCCCCAGTGCGCCGACCAAGCCGGCGGTGTCCCCGGCCAGTGTCCAGCCGTCATAGCCACGGGGGGGCTTGTCGCTGCCGCCGTAGCCGCGAAGGTCGACCGCTACTACCCGGGCGCCGGTAAGTCCGCGTAGCTGATGGCGCCATGACCACCAGAACGAGCCGAAACCATGCAGCAGGATCACCAGGGGCCGGGTGGTCGGCGGGGCATCGTCACCGGGATCGTTCTGAGCTTCGACGCATTGGAAGCGAATTCCGTTGGCGTGCACGTCGTGATGTCGCCACGGCCCCGCGATCCGGGTGACCGACGGATCGGGCCGGGCCATCACCAACCTGACGTGTCGGTGGGTGGCGATGGTGTCGTGGTGGAGACCGTCGCGGGTGTTGTCGACGACCGGAAGTTCGACGGCGACAGCGCCGAGGAGGTTTCTTTGACCGATTCAATGGTTTGCCGTGGGCCGCGGATGCGACGAACTTTCAGATAGCCCAGGAGGGCGAACACCGCCGTGACAACGAGCATGAGAATGAAAACGATCAGGAAGGCCGCCCACCGCCACACCCAGGTGTCGAGAAGTTCGGCGAGGAAGAAGAACATAAAGAAGGTCGAATACAGCAGCACCACCAGGGCCAGAATGAAAAAGACGCTGCCGGTCAGTCCCTTCTTCACATCTCGGGTGATTTCAGCCTTGGCCAGCTCGACCTCGGCGCGCACCAGGTGTGAGACCTGGGTGGTGGCGTCCCTGACAAGTTCGCCGATAGAGGCGTCGGCAGACACCGGATGGGCGTCCGCCAGAGGGATCGAGGTCACGGTGTTGGGCACCGGGTTGTGGTAATCCCGATTGCTCACGGTTGTCCTCCAGGGTCGACGCGGTCACGATTCATGTTGCCATGTCCGACTTCTGTCCGGGCACCGGTCGCGTTGTTACGCAAGTTACGCAAGTGATCAAGCTAAACTCAGGGTTTCGGATGGTCCGGGCACGGATAGACGGAGGTCGCGGTGATCACCCGCAAGCGAACGCGGCATTGGGCGGGGGCGGCCGCCCTCGTTCTCGCAGTGGCGTCGGCCGTTCCACCGGCGCAGGCCGCCCCCGACGACAAAGTCGTGATCGGCGGCGGTGCGGGCATCGTCATCGACGGCGACACCTACTGCACGCTGACGTCGATCGGTAACGACAACACCGGTGCGCTCGTCGGCTTCACCTCCGCGCACTGCGGCGGCCCGGGCGCCCAGGTAGCCGCCGAGGCCGCCCCCGATTCCGGCGTACTCGGCACTATGGTCGCCGGCAATGACGGACTGGACTATGCGGTGATCCGCTTCAATCCGGCCCGGGTGGCGCCGGTGTCCAACTGGAAAGGATTCGCCATCAACGGCATCGGACCCGACCCCGCCTTCGGGCAGGTCGCCTGCAAGCTGGGCCGGACGACCGGCTATTCGTGCGGCGTCACATGGGGGCCGGGTGAGGAACCCGGGACCATTGTGAACCAGGTCTGTGGACGTCCCGGCGACTCCGGTGCCCCGGTCACGGTGAACAACAGACTCGTCGGCATGATTCACGGCGCTTTCAGCGACTCGATTCCGACCTGCATCATTAAGTACATCCCGCTGCACACCCCGGCGGTGACGATGTCGATCAACTCGATCCTGGCTGACTTGACCGCCAAGGGTCGTCCCGGTGCCGGTTTCGTCCCCACCGCCGAGCCCGCTCCCGGTCCGGCCTGATCCGCGCGTTTTTTAGTTCTCGGCTTTACTCGATCGAATGGCCTCGAACACGGTCGGATCGACCAGGGTGGAGGTGTCGCCGAGTTCGCGGCCCTCAGCGACGTCGCGCAGCAACCGCCGCATGATCTTCCCGCTGCGGGTCTTCGGCAGTTCCGGCACGACGTGGATCTCCCGCGGTTTGGCGATCGGCGAGATCTCCTGGGCGACCTGGGCGCGCAACTCCTCGACCATCTGATGCGGTGACATCTCGGTGTGGTTCGCCTTGAGGATGACGAAGGCGCAGATCGCCTGGCCGGTCTGAGCATCGGTGGCGCCGACCACCGCAGCCTCCGCGACACCGGCGTGGCCCACCAGAGCCGACTCCACCTCAGCGGTGGAGATCCGATGACCCGAAACGTTCATCACGTCATCGATGCGGCCCAGCACCCAGACCTCGCCGTCACTGCCGTACCGCGCGCCGTCACCGGCGAAGTACCAACCCTGCTCGGCAAACCGCGACCAGTAGGTCTCGACGTACCGCTCAGGGTCACCCCAGATACCGCGCAGCATCGACGGCCACGGACGATCCAGCACGAGGTACCCGGTGACCTGCTCGCCATGTTCGGGCGCCGATTGCAGTTCATTGCCGTCGTCGTCGACGATCTTGGCCGAGATTCCCGGCAGGGGCCGCATCGCCGATCCCGGCTTACATGTGGTCACACCGGGCAGTGGTGAGATCATCACCGCACCGGTCTCGGTTTGCCACCACGTGTCGACGATGGGTGTTGTATCGGCGCCGAACACCAGCCGATACCAACGCCACGCCTCGGGGTTGATCGGCTCGCCGACAGAGCCCAACAAGCGGAGGCTCGAAAGATCGTGGGCGAAGGGAATCTCGCGACCCCACTTCATGAATGTGCGAACCAGGGTCGGTGCCGTGTAATAGATTGTGACACCGTACTTTTCGATGATCTGGAAGTGCCGGTGCTCATCGGGTGACGCCGGGGTTCCCTCGTACACCACCTGGGTTGCGCCGTTGGACAGCGGACCGTAGACGATGTAGCTGTGGCCGGTCACCCAACCGATATCGGCTGTGCACCAATAGACGTCGGTCTCCGGTTTGATGTCGAAGACGTAGTTGTGGGTGTAGGACACCTGCGTCAGATAGCCACCGGAGGTGTGCATGATGCCCTTGGGCTTACCGGTGGTGCCCGATGTGTAGAGCAGGAAAAGCGGGTGCTCGGAGTCGAACGCCTCCGGGGTGTGCTCGGGTGAGGCGTTCCCGACCGTCTCGTGCCACCACAGGTCACGGCCCTGGGTCCAGGGGATCTCGATACCGGTGCGCCGCACCACCAGAACGTTGCGCACACACCCCTGTCCGGCGACGGCGTCGTCGACAGCGTCCTTGAGTGATACCGCGGTGCCGCGCCGGTACTGGCCGTCAGTGGTGATCACCATCTTGGCTTGGGCGTCGTCGATCCTGGCCCGCAATGCTGTGGCCGAGAACCCGGCGAAGACAACGGAATGCATTACCCCCAGTCGTGCGCACGCCAACATCGCCACGATCGCCTCGGGCACCATCGGCATGTAGATGGCGACCCGGTCTCCGGCAACCACGCCGAGGTCGGTAAGGGTGTTGGCAGCCCTACAGACCTCGTTTTTGAGTTGGGCGTAGGTGATCGTGCGCGTATCACCGACTGGCTCACCCTCCCAGTGGATGGCGATGCGATCACCGCGGCCGGCGTCGACGTGCCGGTCCACGCAGTTGTAGGCGACGTTGAGTTTTCCACCGACGAACCATTTGGCGACCGGGGCGCCGGACCAGTCCAGAACCTCAGTGAAGGGGGTGTCCCAGGACAACCGGTTCGCCTGGGCGGCCCAGAACGCTAGTCGGTCTTCCTCAGCCTCACGGTAGAGATCTGCGGTGGCATTGGCGTGCGCGGCGAAGTCGGCGGACGGCGGATACGACGACGGAACATCTCGGTGCGCCTCGGTCATGGCTGTGAGCGTAGTCACCGGACCGGGCGTGCATTGGGCTACCGCGCATCGGGCCGGAAGACGTCGATACTCCGATGGGTCTAACGTTTCTGGCCGTGGAGTCAGGAAAGCGCGACCTGCTGGCACCACTGGTGACGATGCCGGGGGTGGCCGACGCCGCCGAGGCCGCGCGCGCTGCGCTGGGCAGAGCCCACCGGCACCGCACCAATCTTCGGAAGTGGCCGCTGACCGCAGCGGAGTCGGCGATCCGTGGCGCGCGATCATCCTCGGCGCTCGACGGCGGGGGTATGCAACTCGATCCCTCTGCGGTGTCACACGATCCGGTTCTCGCCGGAGCACTGCGCGCCGGTCAGGCTCTCGAGGGCGGCAGCACCGCAGTGGTGGGGGTGTGGCAACGCGCCCCGTTGCAGGCTCTGGCGCGCCTGCACTCTCTTGCTGCCGCCGACCTGGTGGACGAGCAGCAACTGGGCCGGCCGCGCCAGCTTCCCGAAATTTCGGCCCGACTCGACCTGCTGACCGGCCTGGTCACGGGCGGAAGCGCTGTCGGTGCTCCAATCCTTGCCGCCGTTGCGCACGGCGAACTGCTGACGTTAGCGCCGTTCGGTAGTGCCGATGGTGTTGTCGCACGGGCAGTTTCGCGCCTGGTGACGATCGCCACCGGACTGGACCCGCACGGACTCGGGGTGCCGGAGGTGTACTGGTTACGCCGGTCCGAGGAGTACCGGTCCGCGGCAACCGGCTTCGCCACCGGCGATCCCGACGCGGTGCGGGAATGGCTACTGCATTGCTGCCGTGCACTGGAAGACGGTGCGCGCGAGGCATTGTCGATCGCCGACGCCGCCGGGGGCTGACAACTGCGGCCCACCGAACATGAAAGCGGGCGGCGCTCCGAAGTGAATTCGGCTCGCCGCCCGCCAGCAC
>Ga0164294_10002993_pt1 | contig 15120 bp, 16 predicted proteins | sample GEODES005metaG_FD_111479 | JGI IMG/M metagenome (GOLD analysis project Ga0164294, IMG submission 111479) | Oligotrophic lake water microbial communities from Sparkling Lake, Wisconsin, USA - GEODES005 metaG | ecosystem: Environmental > Aquatic > Freshwater > Lake | place: USA: Sparkling Lake...
AAAAAAAAACTTTCCAGAAACAGGGGGGGGGCGGCTTTGTCAAAAATTTGGGAAAAAATGTTTAAAATTCAAAATCCAAAAGTTTTTTTTTCCCCCCCCCCCCCCCCCCCTAGATAGACTTTTAAGGTTTCAAGGGTTTCTGCAACTTTTCGGCCAGGAAAAAAAAGCGCATTAAATACCCCTTTTCGCAACAAATGACCAGTTATGTCTAGAACGATTTCGTTCTACGCATAGCAGTTTAGGTAAGGCAGCGAACACACAAATTCTCACTAAATTTTCAACCCTCAAAATTGGAAATGGTCTCGGCGACCCACCCTCCACACTCTTAGGCGAGAAAGAATTTCTCATATTTTCATCTCCATACCTATTTACGCCGTCGGACGGGAGTATATACATAACCGCGTTAGAAATGTCCGCAAAGCCGTCTACCTCTATTGTAAACATGAGCGACGCCCCGAAGACCGTGAAGAAGGTTGCTGCCCCCAAGGCTGCGAAGGCCGCTGCGCCTGCGCCCGCCCCTGCCGCCGCTGCGGCTGCTGCTCCGGCCCCGGCCCCGGCCGCTGAGCCCAAGGTCAAGGCTGCCCGCAAGGCGCCTGCCGCCAAGACGGAGGTCGTTGTCCCGATGGTCGCTGCCCCCGAGGTAGCGGTCCCGACGACGACGGAGGTCGCTGCCCCCGCCTCGATCGCCGGCATCGTAGATCGCCTGCGTGAGGTGCGCACCCGTGTCTCCAACGAGCTGAAGGAGATCATCGCCGACACGCTCCTGGCTGCCAAGGCCTCGGCCAAGCAGGTCAAGGAGGCCGGCAAGAAGCGCCGTGTGAAGAAGGACGTCGCCGATATGACGCCCGAGGAGAAGACGGCGTGGGAGCTGCGCCGCTCCAAGAACGCCTTCCTGAAGCCCCGTGGCCTCTCGACGGAGCTGTGCAGCTTCATGAAGCTCCCGGCGGGCTCGCAGCGCTCGCAGACGGAGGTCACGAAGTTCGTGTCCACCTACGTCAAGGAGAACTCGTGCTTTGACCCCTCCAACAAGCGCCGCATCATCCCCGACGGCGTTCTGTCCCGCCTGCTGAAGGTCAAGGACACGGACACGGTCACGTACCTGAACCTCCAGTCGTTCCTGAAGGTGCATTTTCTCAAGGCCTAAACGTTGGGATGAATGGAGTGATCCCAGCACCTAAATACTAAACAAAAAATACAAAACTAGGTAGGTCTCCGGATGGAGGTCTACCTATTTTTTTTGGATCCAATACTCACGGAAACGGTTCGGTCTCAACTAATCGCATGTAATTATTGAGAGGGCATCTAGAGGGGTATAATATTGTTCGACGATCACGGTTTATGAATCTCTTTATGTGCACGCTTCCGTTAAACCAATGTATACCAATTGTGTTGGGTTTCACCCTGTCTAAACTACCGCTAGTAACAAGCTCCTCTACCTGATTATCAGTATAAGGATACACTATATTTTTATCTAAAATCTCTGCGTTCGTTAGACTGTCTTTATGCTGGATAAATACCGACGTCCATAGGTGTGGACCAATCTTTTGGTATGAATCGGAATTCATAACTTCGCACATCGCACAATCTAACAGTTTTTTTACTATAGGCAGTTTCGGCCTTGCAGCAATAAATCCCGTAGGTATTACTAGCATAGTCCCCTCTCCAAAAAACAGGTTGAAATAAAATAATTCCGTCGTTGTTTTTTCGAATATTGTGTCGGGGATCGGTCGTATAAATAGTATATCAAAATCAAACCAAACACCGCCATGTTCGTATAGCTTTGCGATCCGAATAAAATCTGCTTTATGCACTACAGATATCTCATTTGATATGCCATACTCCTTTTGAAGATCGACAGGTACAATTTTTACCCTCTCACCAAAATTGTGAATGGATGAGAATGGAACCCGATTCGTGATATCAATAGAGTGCTCATCTGTAGTCCATGTGACAACCTGTTCGTTCACAGATGTAGATGTATACACTGTGATTTCAAGATTGGGGTTGTATTTGACAAGCGAGTATATCGTGTAGTAGTGGAGCTTGGAAAAATTATGACCTTGCCAGAATGTAAAACAACGTCTGGGAATAGCGCTCATTCTATACGTTTACAATGAACACAATCTATAATATAATGCTGGATAAACGTATTTTGCTGTTTGGTGGATCTGGATCTCTTGGAAATCAGTTTATTCAAACATATTTGAGCAAGAATACAATAACAAACTACTCGAGGGATGAATGCAAGCACTGGCAGATGAGTTTAAAGTATCGTTCAGACAACCTCAAATTCATCATTGGTGATATTCGGAACCCCGTTGCTGTAGAAACAGCTATTCTACGAGTCCAGCCACATATTATTGTCATAATGGCTGCTCTCAAGCACATTGACCGTTGTGAATATGCCGTGGATGAATGCATCCAAACAAACTGTATGGGACCAATGAATGTTCTGAACGCAGTTGAGAAAAACAACGACCGCCTTTCCAGTCTTGAGTGTGTGGTCATGGTCAGTACAGACAAGGCGTGTGAACCTACCAATGTATACGGTATGGCAAAGGCTATGGCTGAGAGTGCAGTCGTAGAGAAGTCTCTCTATGTTCCAAACCGTAAGTTTGTGAATATTCGGTACGGAAATGTTCTGAACTCACGTGGAAGTATCCTGCCGATTCTCCACGAAAAGGGACGAGACCCGGAGGTACAAGAATTCACATTGACGCATCCAGACATGACTCGATTTGTGATGACACTAGAGCAGAGTGTAGACTTGATTGAACATGCTATTCAGTATGCGGAGTCCGGCGATACGGTTATTCCCGAACTCGTATCCATGAAACTTGTCGATCTAATGGATATCTTTTCGGAGACGTACAAGAAACCAGTTCGTATTACTGGACTTCGACCCGGGGAAAAGATGCTGGAGTCGTTGATCAGTGAGACCCAGTCAATGCGTCTTATCGACGGTCCAAACGGATACAAGTATATTAAGCCTCCATATAAGAACCTTCTCATCACAGACAACATTCGCAATTACAATAGTCATATCAACCCGCTAGACCGGGATGCGCTAAAGGTTTACTTAAACAAGCTAAGTATACTGTAATGAAGATCATCGACTGCTTTATGTTTTACAATGAACTCGATATGCTGAAAATACGTCTTGAGGAACTCTATGACGTGGTAGATGCGTTTGTTCTTGTGGAAGCGACTAAGACACACAGCATGGGAAAGCCAAAGCCTCTTTACTATGCTGAGAACAAGCATCTGTTCGAGAAATACAACGACAAAATCGTTCACGTGGTTACAGATTTCACAGAGGACTATCCATTCGCAAAACATATTAAGAACGTCACAGAACATTGGTTTCGTGAAATCTATCAGCGCGAATGTATCAAGGTTGGGCTCGAAAAACTTCAGCTTTCACCGCATGATATCATTATGATCTGCGATACGGATGAAATACCGAAACGCAGCACGGTTATGGGATTCCGCAATGCATCTCCACGTATTCGGAATACGGTCTACAGTTTGGATATGACCCTGTATTATTACACAATTGAACTTACAACTCCTCGTAAATGGTATCATGCAAAGGTTATCCAGTTTGGAACCATTGATCGTTTCAAGCTTCTTTCAGGGATACGTCTGTCACACCTTGGCGGTTCGGTTGGATCAGGGCTTGACAGTATCCGGGAACAATGCCACAACGAAGTTGTTCCGGATGGAGGGTTTCATCTGAGTTACTTCGGCGGACTCGATGCGATCAAGACGAAGGTCGAAAGTTTTGCAGAGAGCACCGAGTATCCCGGAGAAGGCAAGAATATAGAACATCTTCGGAGGTGTCATAATGCCGGGATAGTCCATTTTAACGGAGAACAGCTCATACGTATACCGATGTCAGAGAACAATAATGTCCCGCATCATTTTAAGAAAACAAGCGCATAATAGTTATACATGTTTCGAATTCTTTCTCTTGACGACTATCAGGAGTATCTTGGACTTATCAATGAGTTTCGCCCTACATCGTTTACCTTTGAACAGTTTAGGGAGATTCTCCCTACTATTCAGCGGTCTGGAAATATTTGGGTGTATGAAGAAGATGGGAAATTATTGGCAACGGCAACGGTTATCTATGAACATAAATTGATTATGAACACATGTGTCTACGCACATGTAGAGGATGTTTGTGTAAGAAGCTCCCATCGTCGAAGGGGCATTGGTCAACAGCTGATGAGGCACATAATGGATGTGTCTCGTCACTGCTATAAAATTACTCTTGACTGTGCTGATTCAAATGTGGCTTTTTATCAGTCGTGTGGATTAGAACGCAGAGGGAATCAGATGTGTCAGTTACTTTAGAACACCGGGATCACCTTCTGCTGACAACGACTAAACCACCAGATACACTCTGAAAAGGTGCTCAGCCTACTACACACAAGGTAGTCACACTTTGAGGATGCTAGCATATTAATTGCCGCAAAGCGCAGATCTGATATCCCGGGAGCTTGGCGGTATATTATTACGTTGTATCCCTCTAGGAACTTGGTATACTCTGGAAGAACATTTTCGTTATCTGCGCTCAGAAGAATAGTCTTACAGTCGGGCAGGAATGACTCAATTGCGGTCTTGTACGTCTCAAAGTTATACATCCGTCTACCAGGTTCGTCGGTGCGACTTGTTAGATTCGGTGGATCGTACTTATGCGTCCACGTCCTAATATTGACAGACAAAACGGGATGTGTGAACTGATATTGAAGCTTCTCCACCTCGTGTAAAACGACAGGATGCCATTTGATCTTATCAATTCCGCTCATGATTCGGTTATACACTCGGTCGCATATGAGGGACCTATCATAAAACCAATCAATCGTCTTTTCTGCGAATAGGTACTTCAGCTTGGGGTTTTCACCGGGCAGGTCAATTTTATTTGTACGATTAAACTCATTAATAAGATCCTGCTGTTCATTTCCCTCATCTGCTAGGATAAGAAACCTACACGATGTGAATGGTTGGCCGTACTCATGAGGACCGTGGCATATATGTTCATCCTTGAGAACTTCACTGTAGTCTGTTGGGTGGTGTACGTCATTTCGGCACCGTATATTGGTGGGACCAATGCTTAATGCAGTTACGAACGATTTCAGAACGTTGCAAAACCCACTAAGAATTTCTATGGTGAACATCATTATTTTAACTAACCACACATTCCAGCTGTAAATAACGTATCCACACTCGTTTAGTGGTTTAATAGTTACTTATTCAATATATACATATGGATTCAGACTGCTTTAGAGACTTACGACGTTCTGGAGATCACATCGTTGTAGGGTATGACCCTGTGAAATTTGATTTTCGTGGTTACTTCGAAACCTTATATGGAACTAGAGACCTTGAACATCTAGAATCCGCAAGTCACTCGGGAATTGGGCTTCAAGACGTTGAAACCGATCTCCATAAAAAGTTTTATACCGACATCAAAACCAATACAGCGTTCAAAGAGCTGTATTGTAACTTCATACGGCACATTTACATGCAGTATTATCCAGATGAGCAATTTCTCATTTACCAGTCGTTCCCGAGCGTTCGTTTTCAGTTTAAAAACAATACCGCTGTTCCACCCCATTATGACTCAGACCATATCGGACGCCATCCCGTTGGCGAGCGTAATTTTTTGGTTCCGATCACGTCTATGTATGGAACGAACAGACTATTCATTGAATCGGCGCCTGGAAGGAAGGATTTTGAAGGTGTAACTCTAAATACCGGAGAACTGTTTATGTTCAATGGGAATAGATGTACTCATTATAATCAGGTGAACACAGAGCCTACGATTCGTATATCGTTGGACTTTCGCACTATATCTCAGACGGACTATATGAATTACTTACTTGGGAATGAGATCACCACGACCAATCCTCGAGATCCTGATCAGATACGTAAGCCGGTTAAGATGATCATAGGAGGGTATTACCAGATGTCCCGGAAGAACCAATCCCTTGAAGAGATGATGGATTGGCATGTGCAAAAAGATATGCTTCAGCAGACTCGCCCTAATTTTGATATCTGCGAAGCAAATGCATGCTTTGATTACATGAAGGACGGCATCAACTATGTAACCGAGTACCAACAGACTACGAAACTAGAGGAGATGATTGCTAAATTTATAGGTGTCAAACACGTGCTGATGACGACGAGTGGAAGTATGGCCCTCGCCCTTGCACTCATGGGATGTGGTATCGGTTCAGGAGACGATGTGATAGTTCCAGATTACACCATGATCGCAACGATCAATGCGGTCAAAATGGTTGGGGCGAATCCAGTCATCGCAGATGTGGACGGACGAACCTACATCTTAACACGAGACATCGTAGAACGATACCGGACACCTGCGACCAAGTGTGTCTTATTCGTGTCTCTTAACAACCGCCAGGTAGATCTAGAGGATATTGCGCACTACTGCCAAACTACTGGACTGTGCTTAGTCGAAGATGCTGCCCAGTCTTTGGGTGCACGGATAAACGGAAAACACTTCGGAACCTTTGGTCGTGTTGGTTGTTTTTCATTGAGTACTCCAAAAATTATTAGTACCGGTCAGGGTGGATTTGTAGTAACAAATGATGACACTCTAGCGTCCAAAATGATGATGATCAAGAACTTTGGACGGAAGACGGGTGGCGTTGATAATTTCGAGCTGTTCGGACTGAACCTGAAGTTCACAGATATACAGGCTGTCATCGGTATTGAACAGATGAAGAAACTACCGGAGCGCGTAGTGTTTATGCGTAATCTGTATCAGTCCTACTTTACCGAGATTGAGAAGATACCGAGCGTGCAAATGATTCCTCGAGCAGACGAGAATTACGTTCCGTGGTTTGTAGATATATACACCGAAAAACGTGACGAACTAGCTGACTTTCTCAAGAAACATAACATCCAAACAAGACCTACATACCCATCAATTCACACCACACCGATGTATACAAGTAGCGACAAATTTCCAAATGCAACGTATGTCTCACAGAATGGTCTGTTTCTTCCAACACACACCCTGCTTACACAAGTGGAGGTACGCCACATCTGTAAGCTAATTGCGTGTTTTTTTGGTGATAACGCTATATAAATCGGACATGACGATAGAATACTTCGCATCCGGGTTCGTGAGACCTAGAGCGTTCTCGTCCCCTGAACACGATACTTTGATCTCCGGGTCCCAAGTCATAAGTGTATTTTTCTTCAGGGAGCTTACGATGAACCGTACCAGCACGGGGGTTCACAACCCACGATTCTGTCCAAGTTTCCTCCCATTTTGCAAGAAAATGAGCTCTAGTTTTTGACTGATCCCACGAAGACGGTGTTTCGATGTATTTCACGCTTCGTTCTTCATAGATAGATATTCCAGCTTCACTAATTCGCCGTACAGTGTCACAGTCTTCGTACCCACCTCCGATAAAGCGCTCATCAAAAAATCCAACACGACGAATCAGCTCCTTTCGAAACCCGAAAAAAGCAAACGAGAATAGTGCAACCAGTCCATAACCCCGATTGATCAAGTCGAGGGTTCGTGTAACATCTGCAGGTGTTGGCCTGACTTTATGAGAGCATATAATGACAATTTCATTCTCTGCGCTCATAATTGCGTCATTACACACTTTAGAAAACGAAGGATATCCTGGTGCATGAAAAACCTTACTCGGTAGAGGGTATAGGCTTTGCTGAACGGGTTCCGCAAGTTGTATATCGTGTGTTATGATAACAATTGACGTATTCTCCATTCTTATCTAAAATACATGTATGTTTACCTAAATAGTTTCAAGATCAGATACAAGCTGCCCCCACTTCTTCATGGAAATCTCGGTAGAGTATTTCCCAATATAGTAGTCACGTGGCGAGAACAGCTCGGGATTCGTAAGAACATGCCGTATCTTCTCGGGAAACTCGTCGTCGGTTTCTGCTATGACACCCCACGCAATATCATCTTTGTCATCTAAATACCGACTCAGAGGCCTCGAAACCATCGGGATGTTGCATGCGCCGATTTCAATCCCAGAAATGTGTTCTTCCTCGTTTCCCGACGTACAAATAGCGCATATAGACGAGTTTATCAGTGCTCGGACTACGAGCGCAGAGACTTTATTGAAGATTCGGACACGATGGCGATGCTCCGGTGGAATTTTATCTAGAGTCGTATCGTCCTTCATCACCAAGCAGAAGTTCAACTCTGGCATTTTGCGAATAATATCTAGAACACGGTGGAACCCCTTCTTTTCAATGGAGGAGTCTCCGATGAAAATAATAGAGTTCGGTAGTACGGCTGAGTGCTTTTCAATCATGGGACGGAAGAATGCGAAGTCTGCACCGTTTTGAATAATTTCCACTCGCTTAGGACTGATTCGATCCTTGTACGCATTATACGTAAACTTTGACGGAAACACCACAACATCACAGGAGTTTATAACCTCCGTCTGCATCGGGTTGTTCATAGTATCCTGGATTAAGCAGAAGGTCGGAACATTGATGTTCAGTTTCCTGAAATACGAGCCGTTGCGAATGATATATTTGGGCTTATCTACTGCTATATTGTATTCATATTCAATTTTATCTGCCAAGATTGAATAGTTGGTATACCCGTCTGTCCGGTCTTCTAGTCCCGGTATTGAGTTAAGTAGGTTGTGCCATAACGTTTCTGTTCCAGGTATGCAGGTTAGACAATCATTTACCAACCAGCCCTTCATTTTCCTGTATAAAGGAAATCTATTTAAATAGATATGGTGATCACATATAAATGCTTTACTACCACCTAATCGGTGCAATTGCTTCTTCTTACAAGCCAGGGGTATATGTTGAGCTTGGACTACATGTTGGAGATACTTTTCGAGAAGTTCAACCACATGCACGCTCTCTATACGGGATTGATATAGTACAGAATCCGCAACTTGAAAGCTTCCGGAGGTTTTCTAATGTAAATATTCACTACTGTACAACTGATACCTTTTTTGATAACTTTACCGAAAAAATAGATATGGCATTCATTGATGCCGACCACTGCTTTCAAAGCGCAAAGCGTGACTTTGACAATGTTCTCGCTCGCCTGAATCCGGGTGGGGTTATTTTATTGCACGATACCGATCCAGAGAACGATGCTCTATTTAGCTCGGATCGTTGTGGCGATGCATACAGGATCGTCTCCATTCTAGAAGACCATCCTGAACTGAACGTAGTAACACTGCCCATATCAAACACCGGGCTTTCCATTGTAACACGAAAGAATGAAACTCGGACAGCTCTTCGTCATCTACTGAGCAAAACGTAGCTCTATGTTTTTCTGTATTGTTTCATCAGACAACGTAGACGTCTCCGAGGTAGTCGCATAGTTCGCATCGTAAAAATACAGGACTTTATCAATCCGCACCTGTGTCTTTATATCGAGACACGCCCGTTTGACCCAGTCCATATCTTCACGATATTTCATATCACTGAAATGGTGATTTTTGGCAATTGAGCTCTTGTAGACCATTGTATGTGCAGGCTTTCCTCTCCATTCCTTCCCACCGAGAATATCGCCATACTCAAACTCGACCCCGTACTTGCATAGTTTCGGCGGACCTCCGTTAACACAGCATATACAGTTAAATACAACGCAATCTACACTGGGGTTATTCTGAAGAGCAGTCATGATCTCTGAGATGTAGTCATCAGAAATACGGTCATCGTCATCAACGAAGACAACATATTCTCCTTGAACTAGACCTAGCATCTCATCTCGCTTTTTACCGATACTTCGCTTCTTGTTGTCAAAAAACGAGATCAGTTCAATATTGTCGTATGTCTTTGTTTGATCTAACAGTTGTTTCATCAAACGTGGATAATATGTAGTTAAACGGCTAGGCACAGTCGGAACCAGAACGGTAAGCTTAATACTCATTGTTTACTTAACCAACACTTCTAGATGTAAATAGTTAGTCAGACGTGTCACGCATCTCTCCCTCTTGGAAATGATAGATAATGCTATCAAAAGCACTCCAGTGGAGAACGCCGACTGTCTTAAGCTTTTCTATAAATATTACATCCCCAGGTATACATGGTTCCCCCGGCCGTGCATATACTGGATTAAACATATCGGAACCCGGAACGATATTCCCTTCTGGATAATACCCTACCTTCTCAAGATGCTCCTTTTTAATCAGACACGGCATATACAGCCCACCGGGCATCAGATTATTGTTGGACATCCTAGCTACATACTTCAAAAATTCTGCTTCGTTGTAGTCATCTGGGACGTTTCCGAAGTTCCGTTCAATTCCGTACATCCCGCTCCGCAAGACCCCCCTCTCAACCAGACGTGAATTAACAATCTTGGCGTCGTCAATTTTGTTCATGAGATTATCGAGCCACCCCGGAGAAAACGCCATATCGCTATTGATGAACACAACGTACTCCCCCTTTGCGTGTCGACCAGCGGTGTTCCACGCACGATACACATTGTTGATATACCATCCCTGTCGCTGCTCGGGCGTATTGTTGTGGATATAATGGGGAATATTATGCTCCTTAAGGTAGTTCAAAACTGCTGGACACGCATCATTGGCCACAAAGTAAAACTCCTTATCTGCCATATCCGTATGCTTCAGCAGTTGGTCATACACAAACTTTAGCCATCGTGTGCTCTTGTAGATTAAACAAGCGATAGAAACCTTCACCATTGTTAGTTTCTCCGAAAGTATGTCTAAATAGATTCACTGCACACGATACACGCCTTTATACTTCTCCGGATCTGCCCTCAGAAGACGTAGTTTATCCTTTTCCATATCTGGAGCATCACCCGGTCGTGCTACAAAGAACGCCTTGACACGCTTATTTAGATCAGCATAGTTCTCACTGAGATACGAGATAGTCACAAAAATCCGACATGCGTCGAGAGGACACTCTGCGGGATTAGGGTTTCCATGCCATGCGTAATCATTGCATGTAAAGATGATCCCACGATTGAATAGAGGAGCAATTGATGCAGTCTTTTCGTGTAGTTTAGGAGACTCCAAGGAAGCGTTATCTCCTTTCCAAATCTCAAGATGACATCCATACTCCTTCTTCCAGTTTGAACTGAGATACACGCCCAGAGTAACATGCTTCTTCTGTTTGGTAGTCGGGTGGAGCCCGGCATCTACGTGGATATCAAGTTTATCCCCGTTCCGGTACTTGTGAACTCCCCAAAAATTGCGAGTCGGATCAAGAACCAGACGGTACCCACATACCTCCGATAGATGATCCACGAACTCCCGAGATTCAAACCGTTCAAACAGCTCATTCAGGAGAGGGGGGAAAGCATACTTGTCACGCAGAGTATACTTTTGTTCAAACGGGTTATCATACCTGTCCCATGCACTGTCTGGGATATTCAAGATCTCTTCTCGAATATCTGAGGCATTCTCTATAAAGTTGTCCTGGTATACATACGGAAACGGCAGAGTGCTCGTATACGTGTCCGTAGATACGTTAAATTTCATTATGTATAGGGTTCAACAACTCTTAAAGTAGTTCGAGATATGATCAACAATCTGAGCACTTGTCGTTCCGTCTCCTAGCCATTCGTCGTTGATCATGAGCTTTCCAGAACGAATATCGTCCAGCCAATCGAATACATCATCAAAATTATCTGTCTCAAGGTTCAGGCGAACGCTGCAGTTATTCGTATAGCTCTGTGGCCTCTCAGTAAAATCTCGGGGAACGACTACCGGTGTTCCGACCATTGCTGGCTCTTCCTGTGCAGTTCCGCTATCACTGATAATGAATGGGCAATTGTATATCGTGCGAATGTAGTCCTTGTAAGACATCAGTGGCACGAGCTCTACACCTCCAAGATCAATACTAAACGTATCAAGCGCATCCTTGAGCCGCTTAAAGTAAAGAAGGCGAACAGGAAGGCCAAACCTATCAATACAGCTGTTCGCAAACCGAATCGCAGTTCGGAGCCGACCTTCAAACTTGAAATTTTCTGGACGATGAATATCCATCAAGATACAGTCATTGGTTTTCGGTAGTGCACAGATCTCACTGCGAATCGCACGCATAGGTTCTACAACGGTATTCCCCACTACAAAGACGTTCTTGGTAATATTTTCGAGAGCCAGCTGCCGTGCGTAGTCGGGGTGATAGACAAAAAGGATATCACTGCAGTGGTCGCATACCGTCCGATTGATTTCTTCTAACATGCGACGATCGTAGGAGCGCATACCTGCTTCAATATGTCCGATACGATACCCCTCCTTCTTGAGAGGGAAGGAAACACCTGCAGAGTTTGAATCGCCCAAGAACAGGATAAGGTCGGGTTGAATATTGTTCTCCTTGAAGACACGTGGGATTGCAGTGGTTAGATAGCTTAGTTGGTCGAAATGATTCGATGACTCCCGACCCGCATTCAGAATAAAATCAGGCTTCCGAATCCCAAGTTCCTGGAAGAAGATATCTGACAAGGATGGGTCGTAGTGCTGACCAGTATGAATGAGGATGTGTTTGAACCGTTTATCAAGTTCACGGAAGGTATATGCCATCCGAATAAAATCGGGACGAATCCCGGTAATCGTCACGACGGTTTTCATTACTAGTCAATGGTATGCAAGTGTTTAACTTCATAACTGAACAATTTCCTTATACTGCCCCGTCGTCTCGTAGTGTTTCTTCTTTTCTTGAAATACCAGATCGTTGAGCGGAAGTTTGGCGCCCCATGTAGTTTCAGAAGGTGTATGGTATAGATGAATCCCCCCACACTTCACATCGGTATGCGCTACCGACATAGTTTTGATTCCGAGTGAATCTATTTTCAGGACAAGATCATTATCGTCGTATGCGTTTCCAATCGCATAGTCGTAACTAAACCCACCAATCTTATTGAATGTCTCCCTTGTAACAGCAGTCAGAAAATGATACCGCAAATTGCGATGTATCACAGACTGATACCAGCTTTCTTTAAGAAAAATTAGTTTATCGGAATATATATCTGTATCGATACTTGGCTTTGAATACACAACATCGTTATACTGCAGTCCATCGGTGGTTTTTACATCGAAGACTGTGTATGTGTTATCATTCACGTTCGTATGTACATAGTCTATCACATTTCCCACGTGGCATACTTCTGCGTTCTGAATAATTACCTTACCTCCTTCTATGAATCGGAAGCCAATGTTGTAATTCACGCATGGGTTTCCCCAAATTTTCTTATCGGGAAGTATGCGAATAAAATCAATTGTAAATGGATAATTCTTGAGTATCTCTGGGTTTATCGGATCCGAGACAGAATCATCAACTAAGATCACCTGTACATCCCCATACGTGTCACGGGCAATGGTATTGAGAGTATAGTATGTCTGCTTCGAACGGTTCGAGGACGTCATTACAATTGATACGGTCTTAGATGTTAGTGGTTGTTTTTGAATACGAACATGCTGGTAAAATAGACCCGGATCAAGGTTGCGCTTAATATATGCTATCTTTTGCCGATTAGACAGAAGGGTTTCTATTTCAAGACGAGATGTACTTCCAGTCCACTCATATATAGATTTTGTAGGCTCTGTTATTATTGTCTTTACTGGCAGTGTTATAGATCCCGCTACAAAACGGCCAGTTGCACCAGACCAGCTCATTATAACTCTAAACGCTTAAATTTTCGTAAATCTGTTATCTGTGTGCCTATCTCAGGAATGATGAACAACTGGGGGTATATAGAGGTTAATGTTTTATCGCATGCAGTTGGACCCTTATCCTCTACGATTGTTGTTGTTACTTCAAATGTTGTTCGAATCATGCATGCAAGCTCATACTTACTTGCTGCAGTGGGAGATGCGATATGACGAACCCCAGACCAAAAAAGATTTTCTGTTATGATTTTTTCAATAACCCTGCAGTATTCTAGGCAGGTGATTCCGTTCCACATATGGTTCGTCCATCCTTTGATCGTTCCAGAACTATTCTTGACAAACTCCAGGAACGACTTCTTGTTTGCGAGTTCTTCTCCGATAATGGATGTTCGTATCACCGTGCACCCCGGTTCACCTAAAGATTTGCTTATACCGTAGTGTCCAGTTTCATCGTGCTCATCGTTTTCTGTGTACATTCCACTGTTTCCGCTGAATACGCAATCGGTCGTGGGCTGTATCATACGGCAATGATACTTTTGGCAGACTGCCCAGAGGAGATGTGGGAACAATCCGTTTACAACATAAAAGTTCATCGGGTTCTTTTCACGTTGGGGTATAGCACCTATACAATTGATCACGCACGTTGACTCGTTTATTCCGTGATCCTGGAGAACTTTCTCTATATCTACGAATGTTGTCTCCTTCGTCATCCTGAATCCTTCTACGATACGGATGTTTTTGAAATATGAATACACATAACGACCGAGCATCCCAGTGTGTCCAAACAGGATGATCATTTTATTCAATACACGTTACGTTTGTAAACTGTATTGAACTCCGTTGCCAGAATCCTTATTTAATTATTTTTATTTAGTTAGGATCACCACACACAACAAAACACCAGAACCATACGGTTTGGCGTTTAGTTGGAGTAGGCCAGGCCGCCCATGCCGGACATGACGCGGAGCACGTTGTAGTTGACGGCGTAGATGCGGACCTTGGCCGTGCGCGCCGACTGGACAGTGTTCACCGACAGCGTCAGGTTGAGCGTCGCCTTGTCAATGCGCGAGAAGTTGCACGTGCCGCTGGGCTGGTGCTCCTCGGGCTTCAGGGCGAAGGAGTACACGTTGACACCCACCGACGGCGTGCGGGAGTGGTGCTGCCACGGCTGCACCTTGTCGAAGTAGCGTCCCTCGCGCTCGTCGAAGCGGTCCTGGCCGTTGAGCTGCACCTTGGCGACCTCCACCGGGTTCTTGCCCTCGCACTTGACGTTCGAGGCGAGGATGACCTTGGCGAGCAGGTAGTTCGTGGTGCCCTCGAAGAACTGGTCGGAGTTGCCGTCCGTGCCGTAGATCTGCGAGCCCGTCGTGAGGCCGGCACCCGAGGCGAGGCCCAGGCCGGGCAGGTAAGGGGCCGGCACACCGCCGGCGGAGCCGGAGCCGGCGCCCGCACCCGACGACAGCGAGTAGGTCGGGATGCCGGAGCCGCT
>Ga0164294_10002995_pt1 | contig 15118 bp, 6 predicted proteins | sample GEODES005metaG_FD_111479 | JGI IMG/M metagenome (GOLD analysis project Ga0164294, IMG submission 111479) | Oligotrophic lake water microbial communities from Sparkling Lake, Wisconsin, USA - GEODES005 metaG | ecosystem: Environmental > Aquatic > Freshwater > Lake | place: USA: Sparkling Lake...
GTTTTTTATTGTAAAACCTCCCCAAAGCCATTCAACAATTTCAGTACCAACAAAAGGGATTGCAGTAAAGAAATTAGTAATAACTGTAACACCCCAAAAAGACATTTGTCCCCCAAGGTAATACCATAACCTAAAAACGCTGTGATCAATCATAAAGAAGAAAATTTACAACACCGACATGCCATAATCTTGTTCTTGGATATAACGAACGAACCATACCATAAAAGCTCTAATGATAATGTATATAAACACAATAAAGAAAAAAGATGCTACCATTACTATGTAAGATATCTAAAAAAACCAACCTCCGACAAACATCTCTCATAATATGTTCTTACGGAATTAAATGCTTCATATAATTTCTGGAATATAAATGCATAGAAAGAAAAACTCACGCTTACGAATTGAATTCCCAAAACTAAAGTTGAAAAATACACCGAAAGACACAAAAATAACTTAGATTGCCCGGTGCGTCATATCCTAATGGTCGTTTTAATAGCTTGCTTCTAATAATGGCAATTCGTCTAACTAATCTCATTTTTTTATTTTTTATTAAAGATTTTATAGTATATTTGATGAATTACAGGTCTATGCTTTAGCAACACTTTTATATTAAATTAAATACAAAACAATAACCACTATAATTGCGTAAAACCAACGGAAAAAAATTGTTTTCATGGGTCTGTTTTAGCTTACCCCTAAATAATTAAGATAAGTATAGCTAATGGCTTGTATTTGGTGTTTTTATTTCTTAAAATTAATTACAAACACTTATTTAAAATCTTTTTTACAAGAAATCCGGCTAAATTAGAAATGATTTTTAGCAAAAATAACAGAAAAAAATTTATAGGCCTTAAACTAGTTAAAACCAACGTAAAAGTAATTTTTAGGTTAATCTACGTATTTGAACATGGCAGAAGCAGCTAAATTTTTAAACAATTAGCCAAGTAACTGATAAAAAGATAGAAAAAGTAAACTTTAGATAAAAACAAAGAAAAATTTTAATTGATTGTAATTATAAATTATACTGACTTATGCTTTCATATATAATGTAATAGGCATAAATCCATGATTAGGACCACATAATTCAGAAACATTGACCAAAATAAACACCAGGCAAATTGACATTCAAAGCCTACTTAGATTTAAACGTCCTGGTACAAGCATCCATTTTGATAGCTAAAGAAGGCAATGCGAAACATATGCAAAACATCTCATAGCAGTAACTAATAATCGAATTTCAGTTTTTAGTTGGTAAAATCAAAAAGTTATCAAACTTCTAATAATCTACAATTCACCAAGTTACTAATTGATTTTGATCATAAAAGGAAACTATCAAATAGCAATTCTTTTATGGATCCCAAGGAAAATCATTAATTTTCATATGCCCAATACACATTGATTTCCAATTGCTTTAAATAGTAAAAATAGGTTCAATAACTAAATCCATAGTATAATAACAAAGTGAAAGTTGGTAAAGCACATATTGATTAAAAGCAAGCTAGGTAAAACAGTCCATACAAATTCCAATACTGGATAATGTGTATTATTTATATTTTTCAAATTTATTTTTTCTATTCTTTTATATTTATCATATTATATAAATTAAACGAAACCAATAGTATAATTATTTAAAATTATTAAAAACATTGACATAACGAACAAAAAAATCACTGTTAAATAAAAAAAAACAAAGTCATAGAAAGCTTATTAGGCCGTACATGATAAGAATTTCCTGGTTCCGAAAAGAGAATTCTCATGTCTTTTATTAGATTTATCTTTCTGGGTTTAGTTAGGCGGAGAGGGATTTTGAACCCTCGATTTCAATGAAATACGTCAGTTTTCAAGACTGCTGCTTTGACCGGGCTCAGCCATCCACCTTTAGTTACAACTTCTCCATACGCTAATAGCTATTTAAGCTTTTTCTCAGTTATTTTTAATTATGTTTTGCAAGAATGAACTTTTTTAATAAGCTTTAGGTTTTGGTAAAGATTTACAGAAAAGTAATTAAAAAGCTTTTTTTAAACTTCCTATACATCCTTACAATATATTTTTGCTATTAGCATTTAAGTTTTAGCACTTCATGTCATGTAGGTATAATATATAAACATTGTCATTTATTAAAGATTAGCATAGTCATAATAAACAATAATAAATAGAAAAAAAATAATAATTTAGAAATGATTGTTCTATCATATTATAATTAATTAAAAAATAATAAAATACAATAATCGATGAAAAAAATACATAAAAATTAGGAAAGAATAATAACATCAATGATTTGAATGCTAATATAAAAAAACCATTAAAGGCGACCATTTACGAATAAATAAAATCTTTTAATGTTACCACTAGTCCAAACTGTCATAATTAATTTTAAATAAATAAACAGTACTCATAGCAGAACAGATCAATAAAAATTATTAACATGAATATAAGATTCATTTTGATATTAAAGCTTCCATAAAAAAAGTATTTAGGAAAAAATCCTAATAATAGGCGGGATACCAGCAAAAAGACAAAAAAGTTAAAGTAAATTGAATTTCTAATAAGATAATAAGGTTTTGATATCGTAACAAGATCTTTTATATCATTAAATCAAAATATTACCTGCTGTGAGAAACAACACTTTGTAAAAGAAGTAAAAAAGCATAAAACCATGAAACAAATAGACAGAAAAATAAAAAATAAGCACTAATAAAGGTTTCTATTGTTACCATAAGAAAATAAAATACAAAATTATTCCCGAATGTACAATAAGAGCTATAAGCAAAAAGGCGTTTAAATATTTGTTTGATTAAATACAAGCCAACTACCTACTAATAAGAGATAATACTCCAATTATAAGCATATGAATTTTGTATAAAAACAATAGACCACAGGAAAAATTCCCATAATTGTATATAAGATGATAAATAAGCTGCTGTTTTAGATAACAGTAGCAAAATAAGAAGTGATAAATAGGTGTAGTATTTTAGATATACATCACCAGTCCAAAAGATGAAAAGGAACTGCTTGATGCTTTAATAATTGATATAGCCATTAAAAATGCTATAGCTAGGTGTAAATTGATAAAAAGAACTAAAAGGTAATTGAAAACCAACTTAAATATGACATTTACAATTACATTTAATGTACCAAAAAATGCTATATAATATTCCTATACCAATTAGAATTTAAGCCAGACATGAAAGAAGTTAGATAAAAAATATTTCGCTCCAGATTCATATCTTGTTTTGCCTGTACTCAAAACGGCTAAAGTGTAGACTCCAATATTGCTTAATTCTAATTGAAACATAAAAGGAATAAAAAATTAGCCGCTGTCATAAGAGAACAAAAATCCTAAAAGTAGTTGCTATGTAACATAAGATTATTTCAACGCCATTTTCATATCTTCATTGAAGAGATATAACAATAAAAGAATAATAAACAGAAGATAATATCAAAGTTAAACATTTTAAAAAAAATAGTAAAAGGGGTAATAACATATCATATTATGTAAAAGACCTAAGACTGTGTTTCGGCATGAACAATATATAATAATAAATGCTACACAATTGATTAAAAAAAGTTAAAATAAATAGTAAATCTACGTAAATATTTTGGGTTATATTATATCAGAAGAAATAAAAGAATAAGAATACTATAAAAATATAGCTAAAAAGAAAGCAACATTTCAGGTAATAAAATAGAAAAATAAATTAGTCGATAGTCATATTAGTTTGTATAACATAAACGCAGTTAATAAAAAATTAACTGGATTTTTCAATAAATACAAAGATAAACATTAGGGCGTAAGCCGAAAAGAATGTCATAAAAAATTAAATTGACTAAATAAAAAAATTTCATTTTTAGTATAAATCAATGTATTTACTAAAATATTCTGTAAACGATACCAAAAAATACTTTAGTAAAAGAATATCAATTACTTGCTAAAACTAAATACACCAGAAATTAAGTATGATTATAATATCAACATACGAAGACTAATACTAAACCAGTTAAAACAAAGCATTTCTGGCCAAAATCCAAAAGTTAATGGGAAAAGAAAAATTATGATAGAACAAATATAAAAAAGGTTAATACAAAATAGAATATGGTGTATTAACTAATCCTCCATAAATATGTCATATCACCTATTTGATAACGTTCATAATAAAACACCAATAACAAAAAAACAAACACAGATGCTATTAAACTATGTGATAATCATCATAGCAACAGCACCAAAAATAAGCTATTTTTCACCTGCAGAATGTAGCTATAGAAGCAATATTCATATGTATAATAGAAAAAATATGCAATTAATCTTTTTTAAATCTGATTCTGTTAAAAATAATCAATGATGTATTTATACACTGACATATAAGCCAAGAAGAGCACCTGACATAACCGTATCGTACATACACTTTTGGACAAATACGGTAATAATATTCTTAAAATAGCAATAACCACCCATCTTTAATGATGATTCCTTGCTAATAAAACAGAACCTATTTGTACTTGCTTCATACGTGTGCGTGTGGTAACCAAACATAGAAATGGATTCGATGGAATTTTTACACAAAATCCTATTAAAAATCCTATATAAACAATGAGCTTGTTGTGTAAAAGATAAATCAACATATATTAATTCAAATAGATACAGTAGTTCCTAGTCACGATATTGATAGTAAATAATTGTAGAAAGTGTAATTAAAAGAAAATATTAAAGTATATAAGAAAAGCAATCAAAGATGCTCTTAAACGAACTTTTACGTTCTCCACCTAATAAAACAAATTAAAAATAATAATGGTAATAGCTGCTTCAAACCAAATATAAAAAAGTAAAAAGATACGAAGTAAGGAAAAAATTAAATACAAACTAATTCCAATAAAAAATAATAATTGAATAGTTTTTTTCAGTAAAGTCATCTATAGCCAATAAATTCACAATAGAGAAATTACACAAAGGCTTGTTAAATACTGAACTAACGATAACGATAAGTTAAACTTATATCCATCATAAGCAAATTATATGAAAAAGTACACTGTACCAGCTATAAATATAGCCTGGAAGTAAATTCATTAAATAAAAATGACTAAAATAAAAGTGATTTGAAGTGACATTCATACGAAAGCATATGTCATTAATGTTTTCATAATGAGCTAAACCTTAGAATTTGTGTAAATTGTATACCTATAAACACGGAAATAACGTAGATAAATAATAATAAAAAGATCAATGTTTCCATTGTTTAGTAAAGTTATATTTTTTTTCTGTTAGGATTAAAATTTATTAAGATTTATTTTAAAGAAACCGTTAGATTAAATTTTAATAAAGCTCTTTATAAAAACAACTATCCGATATAGTTTATAATAAAAATTTAATAGTATATTGTTATTTCTATAACTTTTTTCTATTGGAAAAAGTTGTTCTAGGGTGTTATTCTTAATTGAAGCTTATTAAGCTTTTTTAAGAACCATGGAATTTACTCAGAATATAGGGTATAAAAAATAAAACCATTAATTTAATTTTAACAAATTTCTGCAAATATTCCTTTATTTATAATATGTCCACAATTTAACCTAAAGAAATATGAAAAAAGATTTTTAAAAGTAACTCCTTAAAAATACATAAGATTTAACCAGCAATCGAAAAGAAAAAGGTGAAATCAAAAATAGCACGTTAAAAACCATTAATGTAAGCAAAAAGGTTTAAAAGAAGCTATTAAAAGAAAGTAAAAAATAAAAGCTTGTCTTTTTACTAATTAGTTAAAAAAATAATTTGGAAAATGTTTATTGTAGGTAATAATCAATATAGCTAATAAAAAGCTATCTTTAGCTCGTGTTACATTTAAATATATTACAATAAGCTGGTAAAACGATTTTAAATTTGCATTTAAATGTGTAATTTTGAGCTATGTACACAAATATGAATAACAATAATTAACATCTGTTTAATAGCAAGTAATTGATGACGTTACATTAATAAAATTAATTTAGACTTTAATATTCCCCAAGCTGGCGTGGCAGTTAATATTTTTCAAAAAATCACCCATTTTTATTAAAATATTAAATTTAAATTTTTTATTGCTAAATTAAATTCCATGTTACAATCAATTTATCAATTTTTTACTTTGTATTGTTTAGTTTGTCGTAGTGTTATGGTAGTTAACAAGGGTTTCTAAGTTTAAAACTTTTTTTGAAAGTTAGAGTTGCTAAAGAAAGAAATAAAAAACATATGAAAGTCATTCGTCTGATGGTTATTTCAACTAATCACTAAAGATATTGGAGTACTTTTATTTAATGTTCGCATTATTTTCTGGCTTAGTAGGAACAGCATTAAGTTTAATTATAGATTACAATTAGCATGGCCAGGAAATCAATTATTTGAGTAATAATTATCAATTATATAATTCAATAATTACTGCGGCATGCGTTTGTTATGATTTTTTTTATTGGTCATGCCAGCCTTAATTGGAGGTTTTGTGAATTATTTTATCCATTTATTAATTGGTGCTCACAGATATGGCAATTTCCAAGATTAAATAATTTATCTTTTTGGTTTATTACCACCTGCATTAATGTTATTAAACATTAAGTATGCAACTAAGTGTTGGAGCAGGAACAGGTTGGACTTGTATATCCGCCATTATCAACAGGTTCTTTCACATTAGGCCCATCAAGTAGACTTGTGCTATTTTTTCTTTACATTTAAGCAGGAACAGTTCATTATTAGGTTCTATTAATTTTTATTACTACTATTATGTAATATGAGATGTCCTTGGAATGTATTATACAAGATTACCATTATTTTATTTGGGCAAGCTTTATTACAGCATTTCTTATTACTTTTAAGGTGTTCCTGTATTAGCAGCTTGCTATAACAATGTTATTATACTGATAGAAATTCAATACAAGTTTCTTTAATCCAGCAGGTGGTGGTGTATCCAATCTTATATTCAACATTTATTTTGTGTTTTTCGGTCACCCTGAAGTATACATTTTAATTTTACCAGGTTTTGGTATTATTAGTCTATGTAGTTTCGTATATAGTTTAAGACCTGTTTTTTGGTTATTTAGGTATGTGTTTATGCTATTGTTCAATAGGTTATTTTAGGATTTATTGTATGGGCACATCATATTGTATACAGTTGGTTTAGTATGTTGATACAAGAGCTTATCTTTACTGCTGGCTACTTGTATTATTGCCGTTCCAACAGGAATTAAAATTTTTTCTTGGTTAGCTACATTATGGAATAGCTTTTATTTTATTAGATGTACCTATTATTATTTGCTTTAGGTTTCATTATCTTATTTAACTGTCGGTGGTTTGACTGGATATTGTATTAGCTAATAGCTGCTATTGATGTTTCTTTTACATGATACATATTATGTTTGTTGCTCATTTTCATTATGTTATTATCTATGGGTGCAGTCTTTGCATTTATTTGCTGGATTTTATTCTGGTTTCGAAAAAATGAACTAAAAGAAAATATGATAAAACTTTAGGTACTTTACATTTTATTTACATTATTTATTGGTTGCTAATTTAACATTTCTTTCCAATGCACTTTTTTGGGTTTAGCTGGTATTGCCTCGTCGTATTCCTGATTTATCCTGATTGTTTTGCTTACTTTTAACGCTATTGCTATCTATTGGTTCTTTGATTCTCAGCTTGTAGTGTAGTTATTTTTATTTATCATTTTAATCAATGCTTTTTATAAAAAAGCAAACGAATACAATTATTTTTTATTTTGCTTTTTTATAAGTTTTACTAGCTTACTTGCGTAACGGTTTGTATCTACTAACAATATGATAAGGTTACGGTTAACCCTTATTTTTACCTTTATTGTCATTGCGCGCTATTAATTTATGTTAAAACCTGTAGCACATATTATTACAATCTTTACCGAATGCTATTAAAGATTATACAAAATTGAAGAAATTGGTTTAATTATTAACAATTGATCAACAAAATATAAAAATTGTTTCTCAATTTTAAGGTTATCTTCATTTAATGACTTTTAATAATGTTTTAGATATCTTGGGCTAGTGTATAAAGTAGTACCAACTAATAAACAGTTTCATATTATATTATATGTTTTTATTCTCAAAAAAGGAATTCTAGATTATTATATTAAATGTAATGTAAATTCTATCAATGCGTTTAGCGAAAGCGCAATCAATAACACCTATATTTCCTTCTGCGAGGTTTTTTAGAAAGTAGAAGTTTGGGATCTTTTTTGGTATTTTTTTCATTTCTCATCCTGATTTTGAGAAGAATGTGACTGATTATGGATTTAAAAGGATTTCCTTTTAAGAAAAGATTTCCCATAACAGGTTTTCGTGAAATTAAATATGATGATTAAATCTGCAAAATTGATTTATACACCGGTTAGATTTTGCACAATCATATCTGTTTATATTCTTATAGTAACCCTTGGGCAAATAAATAGAAAACATAAAACTTTTGAATAAATTAATAAGGTAAAGAATACAATATCAATTTATTTTTTTTAACCTATTTTATGGCTAAAAGAAAATTACATATTATTTCTTTCAATCAATATATCACCTCAACATATTTTATATAAATAAATTTGAAACGCTGCCCAAGCTTGGGATAAAATAATAAAATTATATGGAAGGATATTCGTTTACAATGTTTTCGTTTAGTAGGTGCAGGTTTAGCTACAATTAGCTTAGGCGTGTTGGTATGGGTATTTGGTACCATTTTCAATGGTTTATTTAATGCTGCAGCACTGAATCCTTCATTAAAAAATGAATTTATTCGGATGGGTCTATGTTAGGTTTCGACATTAACTGAATCAAATTGGATTGATTGCAGTCATGGTTATTTTCTTTTATGTTATTTTAGTTAATTGCATCTTTGCACTTTCTTCATGGAATGCTATGAAAACAATTTTTTAAACAATATTTTATAAACAATTTCTATTAAAATTAAAAAACCACGCGCAAATCAAAACAAAAAGAAGATACCGATATAATAAATTGGTTTACGATTATACGTAAGATTTTAAAATATTTTGTAATCACATTTTTAAAGCTATTTTAGAGCATTTATAACAAGCATCTAAGGTTTATAACAAATTTTCTAGTAGATTTCAAATGCACTAGCTTGTAATTTCAAAACGTTAATTATTTAATTTTTTTTCTTTTAAATAATTCATCAATATTAAGAAAACATTTTAAAAACATGTAAAAGTTCGTTTTAAATCATTTGCTAAAAAGATAAGAATTTTCTGCTATATTTTCATAACAAACTTATATAAGCTGTTGATTCTATTCATTTTATATTTGTAAGAATTTAAACAGATAATTTATAGATATGTAAAAATTCCCAAAACATACAAAATTACATTTGCAGTGATATATAAATTATAAAAATAGTTGGGAAAAAGAAAATTGTAGATAACGCTATGAAAAACAATACTAAAATTGAAACTTCAATGTTTTTATTTTATTTAAAGAGAAATTTTTACTTGTATTTTTTAACATAAAATAATTAAAAATAATGGTAAATAAAGAAAAAACATTTAATAATTCTTAAAGAAGTAAATTTAATAAATTAAAATTATAATACTAAAATGAAGCTAAAGAAAAAAAGCTAAAATTCATTGTTCTTACACGCTAGAATCAATAGACAAAAATATTTGCTTCGTTTATTAATATATATAATAACTTGTATACATGTGTCCTTGCACAAATTTGAACCATATATATTTTAGTTACTTATAGATAACAAAGGAGTTGCTAGGGTTATTTTTTCTGATTCGTTAATATAGCTGGTTGAAAAAATATATATAATTAGTTGCTTTATAGGCAAATACACTTTATATGCTTGCTTATAACATTTTTTAATAAAAATAAACCTTGACTTCATAACACAATACAACAAACTTATAGAAATTATTTTTTCGTCAAACCAGCACCCATTTTTTAAATTTTTTTTTCTCCTTAAGTATTAACGTAAAAATAAATTGTGATTAATGCTGTTAAATATAAATACTAATTTATGCGATTTCGTTGAATTCAATTATTTTTAAATTTATAGTTATTAACAAATAAACGTTTATACTCAAAATATAAATTTAAAAATAATTTGCTTAATATACTTAGTCCCTATAAAGCGAAAAAAGTAAATCGTTAGACATAGATATAATGCGCGAAATAAGTCTAAAAATAATTTTTTAAATCAAATTAATGCTAGTAGTACGCGTGAAATTAAATCTTTTATGATATGTTTTTAACTTGATTTGTAAGAAGGCGTTTGAAATAAGCGTAAATAAAAACCATTAGCTGGAATGTATGTTAATAATAATTTGGTACGGTAGAAAATAAAATTAGACTTTTTAAAATAATTATATTAAAGCTAGAAAAAATGACTAATGTAAGATTTTCGTTTCACAATAATTACGTTTACCGAGTTCAGTATTATTATTTTTATTATGATTTGTAAAACATAGTGAATAAAAAATTGTTATTAGTTTTTATAATCTAATCTCAAAAAAGAATCAAAAAAAAGAATAATTTGATTTAAACTCATTGAATGCGATATACGTTTAGTGTTCGAGATGGTAACTAAAAACGAATTAAAAAAGAGTAGAAAATAAAAATAAAATAAACAATTAACCAAAAAAATCGTTATAACATAGGATGAGGGATTGCGTCCGATAAAGGAATTAACCAAACACTTCTCAGCGCGGACTGACGACAGCCATGAAACAGCACCTGCAAAGATAAAAAAGAAAACAAAAGATTAAACTTTTGAATTAAATTATCTAGTCAAGGTCGGGTAAGATTCTTACGCGTTATATCGATTAAACCACATTCGCACACGGTTTGTATAAACTGCCGTACAATTTCTTTGAATTTCATGTTGCCATCGTAGTGTTACAGGCGGGGTATTTGACGCGTTAGCTATAACCCAGGCTGAATAAGCCAAAGTTGAAAACCCATAGTTTGAGGGTGTGAGACTACCCGGGTCTCTAATCCGGTTTGCTCCCCACACTTTCAGAGTATCAGCGTCAAGGAAAATAAAAAAAGGTATCGATTGCTGCAACCGCCATGCGGTGGTCCTTTCAATTTCACGGCATTTACACTGCTCTTTTGAATGTAACCGCTTTCGTCTACCCTCCTCATAGTTACCAAAGAAACTTTTAGTCAAATTTTATTGTTTATTTTGAGACTAACTAAGGAACCGCCTGTTCTCCCTTTACAGCCTAGTTAAGACGGATACTGCTACGAAGCCCTCGTATTACCGCGTCTGCTAGGCACGAGATTAGACAGCTTCTCGCTGCAAATAAACTCTCTTTTTGTTCTACTGCAAGTTGAGCTTTAACACTGCTAACATTCTTACACCCAAATGATGTGCTTGGATCCTGCTTTCGCACCGATTGTACCAAAATTCCTCACTAGCTGCACGTATAATTATTTTCGAGCTGGGCCTTGTTTCAGTCCCAGTGTGATTTGATCAATTGTCATAATCAACTAAAGTAACGGCATTGGTATTGCTTCTACCTTACACATCTACCTGATCTTTCTGAAGGCATTTCTTCGCCGATTTTCATCTTTTTTTAGTGATATTTCTTCACTTTTTTTTCGAAGTTTAATTTTTCCTCCATTCTACTCACCTGTAACGCCACGTAATCCTTTTTTGATTGCGTTCGACTAACATGTGTTAGGCAAATCACCCGACAGTCACCCTGAGCCAAGAATCAAACTCATGTCTTTTTTTATTTTCTCTCTATTTATTTTATTTTTATACCTTTTTTCCTTTTCTTTTTTTTCTTACTCTCTATGCTATTTTTTTCTTCTATCGCCTTTCAGAAAGCCTAAAAAATGTATTTTTTCTATTTTTAATATATTGGACTGTCATTTTATTTTTCAATCTATTGTATTATTAAAAGGTGAAAAACCGTTTATTTACTACAATTAAATAAGCTTTATATTGTATATAAACCAAAATTATCTTTTAGGTTATTTTCTTAGTGCTTTTTCTCATATTTAAAAGCAAAACTTCAAGCGGTTATTTTAATTTAATTTTACATACAAACATCCGCATAATCAAGATCCTGCAAAAAACTCTCTTTTTAGTTACACTCAAAAATTTATTGAAAATAGCTCGCGCTGGCTTAATCTACATTAAATTTAAACTAATCAAATAAATTAAGACATAACGTTGTGCTTCTTTTCGTTTTATTTATATAGGCTAGATGAAAAAAAGCTTTTTCTTTAATTTGAGATAACGAGATCAACAACGTATAACATTTAATATATATTATAAATTGATTTAAAATTGAATGCTAGGTAAATTTTCATAAGGGTGTTTAAAGGTAAATTCGATACAAATTAAGACCTTTATGCATTTACCACAAATTTTGTGTTCCTCAAAACGAAATTTTTTGTATTTAATTTTATTAGAAGCATAAAACAATTTTATAAGGTTAAAAATCATAAAAGTTAGAATAAAAGTACATGTTTATTAAATTAAATATTAAAGTCTATACTGAAATGATTATAACGTTATAAATTCCTTTAAATTATGTTTTTGTAATGGAAACTCGATATTATATTTTTACCTTTTATTCGTATATGTTTTTTTAATTTTTGTGTATAGGTTTGATTATTATTTTCAGTATCATTTCTTGGCAGTTCCTAAAGTTCCAGATATAGAAAAATTTTCTATGTATGTAATGTGGGTTTACACCTAGAGAACGCGTTTAGACAACCTTTTTAATATTCATTTTTATGTAGTAGGTTTATTGTTTATTCTATTTGATATTGTAAATAACTTTTCTGTTTCCTTTTAGTAACGATATTGGATAGAAATATCGTTTTTAGGTATGCTTACAATTATATTTATTTTTTATAATTCTTTTTAATTGGTATTTTTTATGAATGTGAGTTTAGGTGTTTTTAGATTGGGAGTAATTAAAAATAAATAAAAACCCAATAATTTATTTGTTACTTTTAATAAAAGCAGTTAATAGTGCATCATAGTAGTTATAATATTACGTTTGTTGTTTACGATAATATTAACGCGAAATTAACCATAAAAACAAATTTAACAAAAAGATGCCACAATTAGATCATTATAATTTTTACATTACCATATATTTTGCTTTAGTATTTGTTTTTTATTGACTATTTGTTTTATTAGCTACTGTTTTTTTGCCAATGCTTTATAAACAAAAAATAAGTTAGAGAACTTCATTTGTAAAGAATTAATTGCTAAAAATCAAATGATTAATATTAGAAAGAAAATTTGTTAATAAATGCTCGTAGAAGAACGTTTTGTTATCAGCTATAAAAAGTAAAATTAAAAAAATATAAATAAAGATGGTGGACTGAGCCCGGTAAGGCACCTCCTTGCTAAGGAGTCGGATTAATTTCTGTGCGCAAGTTCAAATCTTGCCCATCTCATATACATTATTATAAAAGTTAAGCTTTTTCGGCGTATTAAATCTATTTTATTTAAATAAAACTTCATTAAAATAAGAAGAAAGTTCAATGTTGAAACCAAGGTATATAATATGCTACGTTCCAAATCCTCCCGTTTATAAAATGCTTAATATAAAAAATTAAAGTTGGGTTGTCGCCAAGTGGTAAGTGCAGAGGTCTTTGGATACCTCCATACGAAGGTTTCATTCCTTCCAACCCAACCAGCTCTGTTCTATCTAATTGGTAGGATGTTAACCCTTTCAAGGTAAAAATATGAGTTACAAGTCTCTTACAGAGCATAAATATGAATAACGTTAATACAATAATTTAAATATAATAACGCTAAAGTTTGGTTAAATAAAATAATATAAAAAACTTATTTTTCACATACTCGAAAATTTTTTCATTGTCTTTAAGCAAGCTGGATAATCAGCCAATATAGGTTTATGTTAGAAAAAATGAATGTAAATAAGCAAAAATAAAAAAGCGTAAAATAATATTTAATCGTAACTTAGGAGACATATATCTTAAAAGATATTAATATGAAGAAGAGGATAGATGTCAAGTCTTTATGTGCCCTTACGGTTATTTGGGGCTACACTATGTTCGACAATGGAAGTGACAAAGTGAATCAAAAGTGTAAACTTGAGAAAAGCACAAAAAAACTTTCTAAGTCCAGATAGCTCACTGTAAACTCGAGAGCTTGAAGTAGGAATGGTTAGTAATCGTAAGTTAGTACATTACGGTAGAATACAGTACCCAAATTGAGTACACACCGCCCGTTTGTCAGGTCCCGGGAGTTTTTTTGTGTTGGAGTTGGATAGATTAACAACGGAACTTTTATTAAAGTCTCTAGATTTTGCAAAAAATTGTGTTAATCGACAGTGCGAGGCATAGAAAAGCCACTAGGATTAAGTCGTAACACGGTAGTGGTTGGGGAACCAGTCGCTGGATTAGATTTATCATATCAGTATATTTTTTTATAATTCCTGAATAATTAATCAAATAGCTTTAATTCAGGCTTCAAGTTTAAAATTTTATTATTTGAAAGCGAATTAAGTAAATTCACTGTAAAGTTTAATAAAAAAAGATTCTTTCTGTTATATTGTTCTATTATTTGTACTTTTTTAAGTTATATAAAATTATTTCTCCGCCCTAAGCCTTACAAGGATTTTATACAAATTAAATTTTATTATCTATATGTAACAAAGCTTATTTATCTACGTTTCCGTCTATCATTCTAAAAGAAAATCAAATTTAAATCAAAGAGCTTATTTTAAGATATTCTTTTAAGGTTATTATATAACAATTGTTTTTTCTTATTTCTTGTCTTTAAACAGGCTTAAACTTTGTTCAGATCAATTATTAAAGCTTTTAAAATAACATCTGCAAGTGGAAAAATAACAGATTCATCTTTAACTGTTATAAGGGGCATAGTGTAACTTGGTAACATACCTGGTTTGGGGTCCAGTGATCTCAGTTCAAATCTGAGTGCCCCGAAACTTTTTTTTATGCTTAAACATGGAATTTTTCAACTTTTTAGAAATTATACAATTAGTATGTAATTTAATTGGTCGGCTTATCTGCTAAATCCAATTCATTGCAGTTTTATATTTAATTCTTTACTTATTTATTTGGAAGTATTTCGCATAATATTAAATAATGAGAA
>Ga0164294_10002997_pt1 | contig 15107 bp, 14 predicted proteins | sample GEODES005metaG_FD_111479 | JGI IMG/M metagenome (GOLD analysis project Ga0164294, IMG submission 111479) | Oligotrophic lake water microbial communities from Sparkling Lake, Wisconsin, USA - GEODES005 metaG | ecosystem: Environmental > Aquatic > Freshwater > Lake | place: USA: Sparkling Lake...
GGTATACAAAAGATGCTCTTCTTAATAAATGTTTTGCGTTTTTTTGTCCTAAAATGCCGGTATGAGGGTCTAATGAAGCCATAACTATTTGATTAATACCATTTAGAATCCAAAAATACAAATTAGTTTAATATGAAATTAACATTTTTAAAAAAAAATTAAATTAATTAATTTTTAAGGATTTATTTACTTGAAAAATAAAATATATAGGCGGTTTATCTTTTGTAAAATGGGAATTCTATATCTTTGCTGCTTATAAAAATCAGAAAATTGATACAATTACACGACAAACAATTTGTACCCTTTATTTCTGCTAAAGAAATAGATTTTGCAATAGCAACAATGGCCTCAAAAGTTGAAGCTGATTTTGCGGATGAAATTCCTGTATTTGTTGGGGTTTTAAATGGCTCTTTTATGGTAGTTACCGATTTTATGAAACACTATAAAAAACCATGTGAAGTGAGTTTTATTAAATTAGCATCTTATGAAGGAACTTCTTCAACTAATGAAGTAAAACAATTAATTGGATTAAACGAAGACTTATCTGGCAGAACCGTAATTATAATTGAAGATATCGTAGACACAGGAAATACAGTTGCTGAATTGAAAGAGTTATTCAAAAAGCAAAATGTAAAACACCTGAAAATTGCCACTTTGTTTTTCAAACCTGACGCGTATAAAAAAGAAGTGAAAATAGATTATATTGGAATTCGAATTCCAAATAAATTTATCGTTGGCTTCGGATTGGATTATGACGGTTTAGGAAGAAATTTACCTGAAGTATATCAATTAAAAGAATAAATAACTACAACTACAACACCATTACATCATGATTAACATTGTCTTATTTGGAAAGCCAGGTGCTGGAAAAGGAACTCAAGCAGAATTTTTAAAAGAAAAATACAATCTAACTCATTTATCAACAGGTGATATTTTTAGATACAATATTCAAAACAATACAGATTTAGGAAAATTAGCAAAAAGCTATATGGACAATGGTGATTTGGTTCCTGATGAAGTTACCATAAAAATGTTACAAGAAACCGTTGAAAAAAATCCAAATACTAAAGGCTTTTTATTTGACGGATTCCCTAGAACATTAGCACAAGCTGAAGCTTTAGATGCTTTTTTAGCTACTAAAAATTGGAATATATGTGCAACAATTGCATTGGAAGCAGACGATGAAATCTTAATTAAAAGATTATTAGAAAGAGGAAAAACAAGCGGACGTGTAGACGATCAAGACGAAGATAAAATTAGAAATCGTTATCAAGAATACAATGAAAAAACAGCTCCATTAATGGGTTTTTATAGCAACCAAAATAAATTTTATCCTGTGAATGGAATTGGTTCTATAGAAGAAATTACCCAACGATTGAGCGCCGTAATTGAGCGTTTATAACTTTTATTACGCACTAATTTAGAATAAAAAAAAGAAAATGACTGAAGGAAATTTCGTAGATTACGTAAAAATATATGTTTCCTCTGGAAAAGGCGGAAAGGGTTCTACCCATTTGCACAGGGAAAAATTTATTGAAAAAGGAGGTCCTGATGGTGGTGATGGAGGTCGAGGTGGACACGTATATCTAGTTGGAAACAAAAGTCTTTGGACCTTATTTCATTTAAAATTTGCAAGACACGTAAAAGCAGGACATGGTGGAGATGGTGGCGGCGACCGAAGTACTGGTGCAGATGGCGATGATAAATTTATAGAAGTGCCTTTAGGGACCGTAGTCCGTGACAAAGAAACGAATGAGATTTTATTCGAAATTACTGACCATGGCGAGAAAAGAATTGTAGCAGTTGGAGGGAAAGGCGGTTTGGGAAACTGGCATTTTAGAAGCTCAACCAATCAAACGCCGAGGTATTCCCAACCTGGTTTGCCTTCCACAGAAGTAGATATGATTTTGGAATTAAAGGTGCTTGCCGATGTAGGTTTAGTAGGTTTTCCAAATGCTGGAAAATCGACATTGCTTTCTGTATTAACCTCAGCGAAACCAAAAATTGCCGATTACCCATTTACTACTTTAAAACCAAATCTTGGAATTGTGGCGTACCGTGATTTTCAGTCGTTTGTAATTGCCGATATCCCCGGTATTATTGAAGGTGCCGCAGAAGGAAAAGGTCTTGGTCATTACTTTTTACGACACATCGAAAGAAATTCAACGTTGCTGTTTTTAATTCCTGTAGACACTCCAAATATCAAAGATGAATTCGATATTTTAGTCAACGAATTGACGAAATACAACCCTGAAATGTTGGATAAAGAACGTATTGTAGTGATTTCAAAATGCGACATGTTGGACGACGAACTCAAGGCAGAATTGAAAACCCAGTTGGATAAAGATTTCGCAGGAATGCCCTATTTGTTCATTTCATCCGTTGCGCAACAAGGACTTACCGAATTAAAAGACAAACTTTGGAACATGCTTAATAGGGAAGATGAACTTCCTGAAAATAGTCATGATATATAAATTAAAAAGCCATCTGAAGATGGCTTTTTTTATATTAATCATTATACGTATCAAACAAATATTGTAGCGTTTTTGGGATATCGTTCGCCTCAATTTTTGGATATTCGATTTTCCCATTTAGCCAATTTTCAATTTCAACATGAAAATGATTTCCCACTTTGCTAAGCACCGGAACTCCCAGTAATTTTAAAGCAGCCGCATTACATTCTTGTTCGTAATGCTTTTGAATAGGAATACTAAGCACCTTTTTTTTCAAATACAATGCTTCGGCAGGAGTTTCAAATCCGCCACCAGTAATTATTCCATGACTAGTGATTAAACTATCGTTGAATAGTTTTTGGTTTACAGGAAAATAAGTAATATTTCCAATAGTATAAGGATTTTTTATATCATTTAAAAACCAATGAAATTTCATGTCGCTTACTTTTCTAAAGGCTGTTTCTAAACACTCTTTATCAAAGGAAGGAAGGTAAACAGAAATGTGATTTAAATCGGTAGGAGTAGCATTTACAATATCATCTTTAATTATTGGAGGATGAATAAACGTATCGTATTCTTTAAAATGCAGTCCCAAATATTTATTTGCTGGAGCATATTTTTGCAAAACTAATTCTCCCATTAAATTACTATTTTCTGATCTAGGCGTTAACTTCGATTTAAAACTCGCTTGATGGCCAAATTGTACCGACCTTACTTTTTGGAGTTTTGAAGCCAAAGCGGTAACCGAATCAAAATCGTTAATCACCACATCGTAATCAGATAAAGGAAGTGCTTTTGCATCGCGATACATTTGCACGGGATTAATGTTTTTTGCAGTATCCCAATAGTCCAAACCTCCACATTTAGTATAATGCAAACTACAACCTTTGCTTTTAAATTTAATTGGAATATCAACATTCAAACTGGCATTATTACCACTCATAAAAAAGTCGACTGTACCAAATTTTTTTAAATACGGATACAACTGCACTGCCCTACTTATATGTCCGTTTCCCGTAGCTTGTATTGCGTAAAATATTTTCATTTGTGATTAAAATCTAGTTAGGAAAGAATTTTAAAAGCGTAATCTTCTGAAACCAATTCCTCAACTGCTTCAGAATTCTTGTAATGCTCTTTTTTGTACTGATAAATGCTCCATTCGGAATTTTTATATTCTAGAGCCGTTAAGTTTTCAACCCAATCGCCACTATTTAAATACATTACCGATCCGTTTTCATTGGTAACCACTCTCTTTTGAGGATTATGAATGTGACCACAAACCACATAATCGAACTTTTTATCGATGGCAATTTCTGCAGCCGTTTTTTCAAAATCGGAAATGAACGCCACAGCTTTTTTTACACTGTCTTTCACTTTCTTAGAAAAACTTCTCTTTTCTTTTCCTAATAATACCATTACCCAATTCAAGAAACTATTTATTAATATTAACAAATCATAGCCCTTACCGCCAATTTTGGCCAATATTTTAGCATATCCTTGTGTAGAAGAATCGAACACGTCCCCATGGAAAATCCATGCTTTTTTTCCATCTAAATCTAAAACTAATTTGTCTACCAATTCGAATTTGCCTAAAATAAGGTCCGAATATTTTCGCAACACCTCATCGTGATTTCCGGTGATATAAATTAATCGAGTGCCGTTGGCTGACATTTTAATAATGTGACGCAAAACATTCATGTGGGACGAGGGAAAATAACTTTTGGAAAAGTTCCACATATCAATGATATCGCCGTTTAAAACTAAAGTTTTGGGTTGAATAGATTTTAAATATTGGAGCAATTCGGTAGCTTGACATCCGTAGGTTCCGAGGTGAACATCACTTATTACTACTAATGGAATTTTTCTTTTATTTTTCATTTTTAGTTTTAACAAAATTGCTATTGTAATGTTAATTTATCGTGCTTTTAATTTTATCATAAAGTTATCTATTTTTACTAAAGTTAATAAATTGAGAACAGTAAATTATTATTAAATTCATCACTTTTTAAACCTTGAATAACAATAGAATTGTGAAAATGAATTATATTCGCAGTTCCTAAAAAAACTAATTAAATATGAAAAAATTTATTTTATCCCTAATAATTGGGGTTCTATTGATTCCTACAACCGTTAAGGCCGATGAAGGAATGTGGTTTTTAATGTTCATAGAACGTTTGAATCACCGAGACATGCAAAAAATGGGGTTGCAATTGACTGCTGAAGAAATTTACAGCATCAATAACCACAGTTTGAAAGATGCAATTGTTCAATTTAATGGCGGTTGTACTGCCGAAGTAATTTCCAAAGATGGTTTGGTATTAACCAATCACCACTGTGGATATGATGCCATTGCTGAATTGTCTACTGCCGATAAAAACTATTTGAAAGACGGTTATTGGGCTGCCAATAGAGCTTCTGAAATGAAACCTTCCAGCTTATATGTTCGATTTTTTGTTCGTATGGACGATTGTTCCAAAAGAATTTTAGCAAAAGTAAATGATAAAATGACAGAGGCTGAAAGAGAAAAAGCCGTAAATCAAGAAATTGCTGCTATTGAAAAAGAAAATAATGAAGGTGGAAAATATACCGTTTCTGTTCGTCCGTTTTTTCAAGGAAATGAATATTACTATTTTGTTTACCAAGATTATAAAGACGTTCGTTTAGTAGGAACTCCTCCAGAAAGTCTTGGAAAATTTGGTGGCGATACTGACAACTGGGAATGGCCTCGTCACACAGCCGATTTTTCTATGTTTAGAATTTACGCTGACAAAGACGGTAATCCTTCAGACTATTCTACTTCTAACGTTCCATTAAGTCCAAAACACTATTTACCTGTAAACTTGAACGGAGTAAAAGAAGGCGATTTTGCAATGATATTGGGTTATCCCGGAAGAACTAACCGTTGGATGCCTGCTGCTGGAATTGAGCAAAACGTTAAATTTGCTTATCCTGCTTGGGTTGAAGGTGCTAAAACTGGTATGGACAACATGAAAAAATACATGGATCAAAGTGATGCACTTCGATTAATATATGCTTCAAAATTTGCTTCAACTGCCAATTATTGGAAAAACCGTCAAGGGATGATTGATGCTTTAAGCAAATTTCAAACATCAAAATCAAAAGCAGCACAAGAAGCTAAATTCAATAAATGGGCTAACAAAGCAGAAAACAAAGCTAAATATGGTAATGTTGTAGCTACAATAAATGCTTATTACGCGTTGACAAATGAAAAATCTCGTCACGATAATTACCTACAACAGTTAATGAGAACCTCATCGTTTGGAACAATTGGTCGTTCTTTAGGAAGACAATTGGATGCTTATGCAAAAGCAGATGGTGCAAAACGTCTTACGATGGCTCCAAAAATTATTGAAATGGCTGATGGCTTCTTTAAAGATTCTTTCATCCCTGCTGAAAAAGATATCTTAACAGCTCAATTAAAATTATATGCTACAAAATCTGTAGGATATGGAATTGCTCCAATGGTAGAAAAAATTGGAAAAGACAACAACTACGATTATTCTAAATTTGTAAATGCTGCTTTTGAAATGAGTGTTTTAACTTCATTAAATAAAGTAAAAGCATTTTTAGATTATCCAAGCGATGTTGTTTTGGCAAGCGATCCTTTGTATTTACTTTCAAATGATTTGGTTGCTCATATGAATGCTAAATCGGACGCTATTGCAAAAGCACAAAATGATTATGGTGCTGCCTTCCGTTTATTAGTAGAAGGTTTGAGAGAATCAAAAATTGGAACTATAAAATACCCGGACGCGAATTCAACTTTGCGTTTAACTTATGGAAAAGTCCGTTCTTTACCTACTGACAAAAGAAACGATGCGAAAGTAAATAACTACACTACTTTAGACGGTCAAGTAAAAAAATACAAAAAAGGGGATGAAGAATTTGATTTGCCAGCTCGTGTATTAGAAATGAACAAAAATAAAGATTACGGTCGTTTTGCAGATAAAGACGGTTCACTACATATTAATTTCTTAACTGACAATGACATTACTGGAGGAAATTCAGGTTCGCCAGTATTGAATGGAAAAGGGGAATTAATAGGATTGGCATTTGATGGAAACATTGAAGCGATGGCTGGTGATGTAATCTTTGATCCAAAATTACAACGTACTATTAATGTTGATATCCGTTATGTCTTATGGGTTATTGAAAAATACTCAGGTGCAAAACACATTGTTGATGAAATGACATTGGCAAAATAATATCTTACGATTCTAAAATAAAAAAGTCCTAAAACGAAATGTTTTAGGACTTTTTTTTATGTGAATAATTGTTTAAGCTATTAAAGTTCTTGAAATTACAATGCGTTGGATTTCAGAAGTGCCCTCATAAATTTGAGTTATTTTAGCATCCCGCATCATTCTTTCCACATGGTATTCAGCAACATATCCATTTCCACCATGAATTTGAACGGCTTCAATTGTGGTATCCATTGCGGTTTGAGATGCAAATAATTTTGCCATAGCTCCCGATTGAGAAATATCTTGACCGGCATCTTTTTCAGAAGCGGCCTTTAGAACTAACATTTCTGCTGCAGCTATTTGCGTGGCCATATCAGCTAATTTAAAAGCAATAGCTTGGTGTTTAAAAATTTCTTTGCCAAAAGCTTTTCGATCTTGAGAATATTGTAAAGCCAATTCAAAAGCACCTTTTGCAATTCCTAATGCTTGCGAAGCAATTCCAATTCTACCTCCGTTTAACACTGCCATTGCAAAATTAAATCCGAAACCATCATCACCAATCCTATTTTCTTTAGGGACTTTCACATCGGTAAACATTAACGAATGAGTGTCAGAACCACGGATTCCCATTTTCTTTTCTTTAATTCCAATTTCAAAACCTGCCCAACTTTTTTCTACAATAAAAGCGTTTATTCCTTTATGGCCTTTTTCAATATCTGTTTGGGCAATAACTATATAGGTAGAAGCTGAATTTCCATTGGTAATCCAATTTTTTGTACCGTTCAATAAATAGTGATCTCCTTTATCGATTGCAGTTGTTTTTTGAGAAGTAGCATCAGAACCTGCTTCAGGTTCCGACAAACAAAACGCCCCTATAACCTCCCCTTTTGCTAGTGGAACTAGGTATTTTTGTTTTTGTTCTTCATTACAATATTTTTCAATACCAGCACAAACCAATGAATTATTGACAGACATTATTACCGCAGCCGAAGCATCGATTTTTGAAATTTCCGTAATCGCTAGAATATAAGAAATACTGTCTAAACCAGAACCTCCATATTTTGGATCTACCATCATTCCCATAAATCCAAGTTCAGCCATCATCTTCACTTGTTCGGTTGGAAATTTTGAATGTTCATCTCTTTCAATTACACCTGGCAACAATTCCATTTTAGCAAAATCTCTAGCTGCTTGTTGAATCATTAAATGCTCCTCTGTAAGTTTAAAATCCATAATAGGGAATAATAATTGTGATTAATATAAAAAATGCAAACAAATATACTTCTAAATTATCAAATTCTCAAAATGATTTATTAATTTTAGCCGATGATTCATGAAAAATATAACATAATTGGAGTAATGTCGGGCACTTCGCTTGACGGAATTGATATAGCACACCTCAATTTTGAGATAATAAATGGAAAATGGAATTTCCAAATACTTGAATCTGAAACTATTGGCTACAGCCAAGAATGGATTGGGCAATTAAAAATTGCGGTTGGATTTTCAGAATCAGAATTATTGTATTTGAATAAAAAATACACCTTATTATTAGGAAATACTATTTCTGAATTTATTTCTAAATACCATCTTAAATCTATTGATGCCGTTTGTTCTCATGGACATACCATTTTACACCAACCCAAAAATGGTTTTACATTACAAATTGGAAATTTACCAGAAATTGCTACAATTTGTAACCAAAAAGTTATTTGTGATTTTAGAGTTCAAGATATTGAATTAGGTGGTCAAGGTGCGCCTTTAGTTCCTATTGGCGACCAACTATTATTTTCAGAAGCTGATTATTGTTTGAATTTGGGTGGTTTTTCAAATGTTTCCTTTAAGGAAAATGGAACCCGAATTGCATTTGATATTTCTCCCGTGAATACTGTTTTGAATTTTTATGCCAATAAATTGGGTTTGGAATATGATGATAAAGGAACCATTTCAAGTTCCGGAAAAATAAATTCTGACTTATTAAAAGAATTAAATGCATTGGAATTTTATAACTTATCCTATCCTAAATCGTTAGGATTTGAATTTGTAAAAGAAATTGTTTTACCAATAATTGAAAGTCATGAAATTTCAATAGAAGATAAATTAGCCACTTTTACCGAACATATTGCCATTCAAATTGGATTGGCAATACCAAATAAAAAAGGCAAATTATTAATTACTGGTGGTGGTGTCTATAATAATTTTTTAATAGGCAGAATTCAATATTATTTAAAAGAAACTTTATTAGTAATTCCTGAAAAGAAAATTATTGAATTCAAGGAAGCACTCATATTTGGATTACTAGGGGTTTTAAAATTAAAGGATGAGATCAACACGTTAAGTAGTGTAACAGGAGCTTCCAAAGACCATAGTTCAGGAAAAATATACAATCCATAATAATACTATAAAAATTTAAAGTTGCCTATATTTGCAATATTAAAAAACGAAAAAAATCAATGAAAGATTTACTAAAAAAATTCGAAAATAAAGAACCTGAAATTATTTTTAACTGGAAAGATCAAGAAACGGAAGCGGAAGGTTGGACAGTAATCAATTCATTGCGAGGAGGTGCTGCTGGTGGTGGAACAAGAATGAGAAAAGGGTTAGATATGAACGAAGTTTTATCGTTAGCTAAAACTATGGAAGTGAAATTTTCAGTTTCTGGACCCGCAATTGGTGGAGCGAAATCTGGAATTAATTTTGATCCAAACGACCCAAGAAAAAAGGGCGTTTTACAGCGTTGGTACAAAGCAGTTTCACCATTATTGAAAAGTTATTACGGTACTGGTGGCGATTTAAATGTAGATGAAATTCACGAGGTAATTCCAATGACAGAAGAATGTGGGGTTTGGCATCCTCAAGAAGGTGTTTTTAATGGCCATTTTAAACCAAGCGAAGCTGATAAAATCAATAGAATTGGGCAATTGAGACAAGGAGTGGTGAAGGTGATTGAAAATCCTATTTTTTCACCTGATGTAACTCGGAAATATACCGTTGCCGACATGATTACCGGTTATGGCGTTGCCGAAGCAGTTCGTCATTTCTATTCTATTTACGGAGGTGATGTTAAAGGGAAAAAAGCGATTGTTCAAGGTTTTGGAAATGTAGGTTCGGCCGCTGCTTTTTACTTGGCAGAAATGGGCGCAAAAGTAATTGGAATTATCGATAGAGATGGCGGTCTTATTAATGAAAACGGATTCACATTTGAAGAAATTAGAACCTTATTTTTAAATAAGGATGGAAACAAATTGGTTGAAGATAATATGATTCCATTTGAAGAAATAAATCAAAAAATATGGACAATTGGCGCTGAAATTTTCACACCATGTGCTGCTTCAAGATTAGTCACTCAACAACAAATTGACAATATGATCTCCTCAGGATTAGAAGTTATTTCTTGTGGTGCCAACGTTCCATTTGCAGATAAAGAAATTTTCTTTGGTTCAATTATGGAACAAGTAGATCAAAAAATTAGCTTGATTCCTGACTTTATATCAAACTGCGGAATGGCAAGAGTATTTGCTTATTTTATGGAGAAAAAAGTTCAAATGACCGATGAATCCATTTTCAATGACACTTCAAATACAATTAAGAATGCTATTGCAAAAGCGCATTCGTTAAACAATTCAAAAACTAATATTAGTGCTACCGCATTTGAAATTGCTTTAAAACAATTGGTGTAATTATAGAATATTAACAAACAATTTTTTGATTTCTTTTTCGTTTTAATTAATATATTATCTTTATATCACATTTTTATAAATATGAAACTATTTCAAACCGAACAAGAAAAAAAATCATTGGTAATAACTGTAACAAGTTTTACCCTGCTTTTTTTGTTGTTTTTCTTATTAAAATTTAGTGACAGCTTGCCTCTTCCTGAAATGGAAGGCGGTGGTGGCGGTGGAGAAATCGCGGTGAATTTCGGAGATAGTGAATTTGGATCGGGAGAAAATTTTGATTCCAAAGAAGTGGTTACGGCAGATCCAGATAAAGCTGAAGATAGTCCAACCGAAGAAAAAGAAATTATAGTTTCTGAAAATGAAGAAGCTCCAGCTGTTGTGGAAGTGAAGAAACCAGATACTAAAATTGAAAAGAAAGCAGAAGAAAAACCGGTAGTTAAACCAACACCAAAGCCTTCAAAATCGGCTTCTGATGCCGTTTCAAATTTATTAAACGGTTCCAATAAAGAAGGAGATGGAAAAGATAAAACTGCCGGAAATAAAGGAAAATCAAATGGCGACATCAACTCAAAAGGGTATAATGGCGGTGGAGGAAGTGGAACTGGTTCGGGTGGCGGTAATGGTTCAGGCGAAGGCTTAGGTTCTGGAAGTGGTTACGGAACAGGAAGCGGAAGCGGAGCTGGAAATGTTAAAGGAAGCTGGAAATTGGATGGAAGAAAATTGAGCTCAAGTAGCAAACAAGTTCAAAAATGCAATGAATACGGCACGGTTGTCGTACAAGTTAAGGTAAATAGAAATGGAAACGTTATAGCTGCTAAATACACTAAAGGTACCGATAATACAAGCGAATGTTTGTTAGAGCCAGCATATGCTACAGCAAAATCTTATAAATGGCAACCAGATCCAGATGCGCCAGAAACCCAAATTGGATATATTACTATCAATTTTAAATTGGGCCAAACTCCCTAATTATCAAACTTTTCTAGATTTAATGAACTATCAAGAAACTTTAAATTGGATGTTCAATCAACTACCCGTGTACCAACTACAAGGTGCATCAGCCTATAAAGCAGATTTGACAAATAGTATATTACTATCCAATTATCTTGGAAAACCTGAAAATGATTTAAAATTCATTCACGTTGCAGGAACCAATGGAAAAGGGTCAACCTCTCACCTACTTGCTTCTGTTTTACAAGAAGCAGGTTACAAAGTGGGACTATATACGTCACCACATCTTAAAGATTTTCGAGAACGTATTAAAATTATAAGTCCAGAAGTTTCGGGAGAAATAACAGAGGAATTTGTTTGTGAATTTATTGAAAAACACATTAATTTCTTTAAAGAAAATAAATTGAGTTTTTTTGAAATGACCGTTGGATTGGCATTCGAATACTTCAAAAAAGAAAAGATAGATATTGCAATAATCGAAGTGGGATTAGGCGGCCGATTGGATTCTACCAATATTATAACCCCATTGATTTCGGTTATTACCAATATTGGAAAAGACCACGTTCAGTTGTTAGGAAATACCCTTGAAGCTATTGCAAATGAAAAAGCAGGCATTATTAAAAAGGATATTCCAGTGGTTATTGGAGAATATATAGCTGAAACGAAACCCGTTTTTTTAGCTAAAGCCAATAAAATGGAATCTGAAATTTACTTTGCTTCGAAAACAATTTCAGATGTTTACCCCTCCGATTTAAAAGGCAATTATCAAATTTCAAATAAGAAAACGGCTGTTCAAACTTTAAGAATATTAAATTCAATTCCAGGATTTGAAGTTTCTGAAGCAGCTATAAAAAAAGGTTTTTTGAACGTTGTAAAAAATACGGGACTTCAAGGAAGATGGCAGCAATTGAATAGTGCGCCAAAAACAATTTGCGATACAGCGCACAACAAACACGGATTAGAAATTGTAATTAATCAGTTAAAAACGGAGCAATTTGACACTTTGCATTTTGTTTTTGGGGTAGTAAATGACAAAGATTTAGACGAAATCCTCCCGCTATTTCCGAAAAATGCCATTTACTATTTTTGCAAACCAAATATGCCACGTGGACTAGACGCAAAAATATTAGAACAAAAATCTCAGGAATTTGGATTGACCGGAAAAGTATACAATTCAGTTTCAGAAGCTTATACAAGTGCCAAAGAAAATGCAGTTATAACCGATTTTATTTACATTGGCGGTAGCAACTTTGTGGTAGCAGAAATATTGTAATTTATTTAAAAATAGTTTGCAAATACCGAAAAGAGGTTTATATTTGCACTCCTATTTAGGGCGATTAGCTCAGCTGGTTCAGAGCACCTCGTTTACACCGAGGGGGTCGGGGGTTCGAACCCCTCATCGCCCACCATCCCGGACAAATTCATTTTTTTTGAATTTGTCCTTTTTTTTGTCCTCTGTGAAAGGCTGTTAATACTAGATATTTTTAAAAATAACGGGTTCAAATCTGCGGTTCGAACTTTTTTATTTTCGAATTGAAATTTTTTTGGAAATATCGAACCAATTATTCTACGTTTGCCTTCAATATCAGATTTATTGAATTGATTTTCAATTGATTCAAGTTTTTTTAATGCACTTTCATATATTTCAAAAACCCTCTTTTTATCTTTAATTTCAACTTCGTATGATTTTAATTCTTGGTGGATGTTATCATATCTTTCCTTTGCTATTTTATACTCCGATTTTTCAATATTTCCTTCGACATATAAGTCCTGTAAGCGTATTAATTTGGCTTCAATATTTTTTACTTTCTCAAAATGTTTTGGCCCTAATTCTGTTTTGCCCGATTGACTTACTAACTTATCTTTTATTATTTCTACTACTATCTTTTGCATGGGCTTTTCCAAACTTAATGATTTTAGAAAATCAGAAAACCAAAGATTTACATCTTCGAGACGGTATCTTTCATTGCATGGGCTAATACAATGGTAATAGGTGTAATGTTTTGACCTGCCCTTTGAAGAACTTGCTGTAAGTGGTGTGGAACAAACTGGACACTTTAAGAACCCTTTTAATGGAAATTTTTCATTCACTTTTTTATGTGCTGTATGGTATTTTTTACATCTGTTATTCAAAATATCTTGAACCTTTAGAAATAATTGTTTGGTAATTATTGGCTCGTGGATCCCTTCTACTATCGTTTCTTCTTCATCCTTGTAACCCTTAATAAAGACTCCTCCATAATAAAGGTGGTTTCTAAAAATTGTAGCGATTGCAGTCATACTGCTTTTAAAACCTTTTGCTGTTAGTTTATTAAAAACTTCTTTTTGATTGTAAATTCCTGTTGCTAATAACTCAAATCCCTCTTGTATGTATTTCGCATCATTATTTGGAACTAATAATGGCTTTTTACTAGAATCCATTCCATTTGAATAACCTTTAGGTGCATTTCCAACATACCTACCCTCTTTAAATGCTCTTCTCATTCCAGAGATAACATTCAAAGATCGGCGCTGGTTTTCCACCTCAGGAATTGACAGATAAACAGCTAACATTAATCCCTGCTCAGGAACAGTTAAATCAAGAGGTTGTTCAATAGCATTAACTTGTATTGCAAGTTGGTTGAAAACATTTATCATTTGATAGGATTCAGCGGTATTCCGTGAAAACCGATCCCATTTGATGAACACCAATTGGTGGATATTCTTTTTATTTTTCTTACAGTAATCTAGTAACTTTTTAAATTCCGGCCGCTTAAAAGTTTTAGCAGAATAATCTTCCCTGAAAATATGTAAGACATTAAAATTATTGTTTTGACAATAAGTCAATAATTTTTGCTCCTGGTCACGAAGTGAATATCCCCTACCCGCTTGCTCATCAGTAGAAACTCTAACATATAGAATTACGTTTTTCATTTTTTGTTGAATTTAAAAGGTTCTTAACCCAAACATCCGCAAATACTTCAAGTATTTGCATTATTTCAATTATTTCTTGGTCTGTGTACTTTTTATCTGATTCAGTATTTAATATTTTTTTTGCTTTTTCAAATTCCATTTTACCTCCAGGAGCAAAAAAAGTAGGACTTACTTGTTTGTGCTTTTAGGCGATTTGGTGCTAAGGAATACTTAGGACATTATACTTTTTTTAAAATTTCCTTTCTTGTGTTGTTTATTATTAAATGTTTTTCATTTCTATAAACTAACTCAATTTTTTCATATTGTTTTAAACCCAAAATCCTCCTAACTTCTTTAGCATGTTCATTTTTAACATCGGCTTCAAAAGTTAGATTTAGTGTAATATCACCGGTATGATGTTTGGTAATTTTTATTTCTTTGCACAAATCATCATTTAGAGCATCAATAATTTTTTTTTCGTTTTGGTTATACAAATCAAATTGGAAGGTATATTTATCAAAGTTTGAGTTTTCAAATAACTTGCCAATTAATGGCACCATCGGGACATTTATAAAGGTATCTTTAACGATACTATTTGATATCGCTATTCCATAATTTAAATAGGAATCACTAGCATCAATTTTAAAAAATTCGACTTCAACAAACCCATTACTTTTTTTTATTATTAGGGAAACAGAAATCTCTCTTATTAATATGTCAGTTAAAATTCCACCTATATTTTGAAATAAGACAGCATTTTTATTGTCCATTATTTTGTCAACTAATTGAAAAAAACTCCGATCTTTAAGAAGTGGTTTAATCAATTCTTGAAATTCGTTGGGAAATGTATTTAAGTATTGAATTGATAAATTCATCATTGGGGGTTGAGTCAATTTTATTTTGATCTAACTGGATATAAGAATACA
>Ga0164294_10002999_pt1 | contig 15101 bp, 12 predicted proteins | sample GEODES005metaG_FD_111479 | JGI IMG/M metagenome (GOLD analysis project Ga0164294, IMG submission 111479) | Oligotrophic lake water microbial communities from Sparkling Lake, Wisconsin, USA - GEODES005 metaG | ecosystem: Environmental > Aquatic > Freshwater > Lake | place: USA: Sparkling Lake...
CAGCGCCAATTGCGCAGCCGCATCTACCGGGAGGTGATCAAGGACCTCTGGATCGGCACCTTCCACGCCCTGTTTGCCCGGCTGCTGCGCTTCGATATCGACAAGCTCAAGGACCCGGAAGGGCTGAGCTGGACCCGCCAGTTTTCGATCTACGACGAGGGCGACGCCCAGACCCTGGTCAAGGAGATCGTCACCCAGGAATTGCAGCTCGATCCCAAACGCTTCGAGCCCAAAAAGATGCGCTGGGCGATTAGCAATGCCAAAAACCAGGGCTGGCTGCCCGAGCAACTGGAGGCCGACCAACAGGGTCAGCGGGGCAAGCTGGCGGCCGAAACCTACCGCCGCTATCGCCGCGCCCTGGCGGCCAACAACGCCCTCGATTTCGACGACCTGCTGCTCTTGCCGGTGCAGTTGCTGCGCCAAAATGAGCAGGTGCGCCATTACTGGCACCGGCGCTTTCGCCATGTGCTGGTGGATGAATACCAGGACACCAACCGCACCCAGTACGACCTGATCAAGCTGCTGGTGACCGACGGCAAGGACCCCGACAGCTTTGATGAATGGCAGGGCCGCTCGGTGTTTGTGGTGGGCGATGCCGACCAGAGCATCTACAGCTTCCGGGCCGCCGATTTCACGATCCTGATGGGTTTCCAGGATGATTTCGGTGACGGCGCCGCCGATGACGCCACCGCCACGATGGTGAAACTGGAGGAGAATTATCGCTCCACCGCCACGATCCTTGAAGCCGCCAATGCCCTGATTGCCAATAATTCGGAGCGCATCGATAAGGTGCTGCGCCCCACCCGCGGTGAAGGCGAGCGGATCACGATCACCCGCTGCGACGACGAAATCGCCGAGGCCGAGGCCGTGGTGCATCGCATGCGCATGCTCGATGCGGCCCACCCGGAGCTGCGCTGGGGCGACATGGCCGTGCTCTATCGCACCAACGCCCAGAGCCGGGCGATGGAGGAGTCGCTGGTCCGCTGGAGTATTCCCTACATCGTGGTGGGCGGCCTGCGCTTTTACGACCGGCGCGAAATCAAGGATGTGCTCGCCTATCTGAAGTTGCTGGTGAATCCGTCCGACACGGTGAGTTTGCTGCGGGTGCTGAATACCCCCAAGCGCGGCATCGGCAAAACCACAATTGAGCGGCTCACCGATGCTTCTAACCAGCTGGGGATTCCCCTCTGGGAGGTGGTGAATGACCCCGAAGCGGTGCGCTCCCTAGGCGGCCGCTCGGCCCGGGGCTTGCTGCAGTTCAGTGAGCTGATCCAGGATCTGCAACGGCGCAGCCAGGAGGTGGCCCCCTCGGAATTGGTGCAACGGGTGATGGAGCAGAGCGGCTACGTGGCCGAATTGATCGCCGATGGCACCGATGAGGCCGAAGATCGCCGCCGCAATCTCAACGAACTGGTGAATGCGGCCCTGCAATACCAGGAAGAAAACGAAGAGGGCTCCCTTGAAGATTTCCTCTCCGGCGCCGCCCTAGCCAGCGATGCCGATAGCAAGGACACCGAGCAAAACCGGGTGACCCTGATGACCCTGCATGCCAGCAAGGGCCTGGAATTTCCGGTGGTGTACCTGGTGGGGCTGGAGCAGGGCCTGTTCCCCAGCTACCGCTCCCTCGAGGATCCCGCCGCTCTGGAGGAGGAGCGCCGCCTTTGCTACGTGGGCATCACCCGGGCCAAGGAGCGCCTGTTCCTTTCCCACGCCAGTGAGCGACGCCTCTGGGGCGGCATGCGCGAACCGGCCGTGCCCTCGGTGTTCCTGGCGGAGCTCCCCGAAGAGCTGGTGCAGGGCGATATCCCCCGCAGCGGCGGCGCCGCCATCCGCCGCGAAAACCGGCTCGATCGCCTCACCCGCGTCGATCGCGACGACGTGCAGCGCACCGCTGCCGGTGGCGCTGGCGGAGCGCCAGCCAATGCCGTGCGCCGCCGGGCGCCAGCTAGAACCTGGGCCGTGGGCGATCGCCTGCGCCACAGCGCCTTCGGCGAAGGCCTGGTAACCCACCTGTTTGGCAGCGGCGAGAAGATTTCCCTGGCGGTGAAGTTTGAGGGGATGGGGCCGAAGATTCTCGATCCGCGCTTGGCGCCGATTGAGGCGATTTGAGCCTGGGGCGGATCAAGGTCATGGAGATTCCCGGAGTTCCGCCCCAGCTGCTCCAGGCCCTGATCCAGGCCGCCGCGGCGCAGGGCCGTGGCCAGCGCCTGGCCCTGGTCGGCGGCGCCGTGCGCGACCTGCTGCTCCACCGCGTCCACCGGGACCCCTGGCGCGGCCTACTGGATCTCGATCTGGTTGTGTCCGATGGGCCGCCCGAGCTGGGTCACCTGCCCCCAGCGGCCCACCGGTTGGCCCTAGCCCTGCAGGCCCAAGATCCCGCGGCCCTGAGCTACTGCCACTTCCATGACGCCTACGGCACGGTGGAGCTGGAGCTCCATGGCGTGCTGCTCGATCTGGCCACGGCCCGCTGCGAGACCTACCCCGAGCCCGGCGAAAACCCCCTTGTGACCTCCGGCGTGCTGGAGGACGACCTGGCCCGACGCGATTTCAGCGTCAATGCCATGGCCCTGGTGCTTGAGGACGGCAGCGGCCAGCTGCTCGATCCCCACGGCGGCCTGGCCGACCTGGAGAGCCGGCGCCTGCGCTTTCTCCATGGATGCAGCGTCGCCGATGACCCAACCCGGCTCGTGCGCGGCGCCCGCTACGGCGCCCGGTTGGGCTTCCGCCTCGATCCAGCAAGCCTGGAGCAGGTGGGCTCCACCCTGGCCGCCTGGCCCTGGCGCTGGCGCCACGGAGACCCACCTGAACTCGCCCCGCCCGCCCTGGGCACGCGCCTGCGCATGGAGCTGGAGCTGCTGCTCGAGCGCGAACCCTGGCGCCAGGCCCTGGCCCTGCTGCAGGAGTGGGGCGCCCTGGTTCTGCTCGATCCCGCCCTCCAGAAGGATCAGCACTGGCGCCGCCGCATCGCCTGGGCCCAACGCTTGGGCCTGCCGCCCCTGGTGACCTTGGTGGCGAGCGCCTCCCAGCCCCTGGCCCTGGCCGAGCGCCTGCAACTGCCCCACCGCCAGCACCGGCTTCTGGCCCAGCTGGCGGAGCTTGTTCAGCGGCTGGAGGCGGCCGGGCCCACCGGTGCCTGGAGCGTGTCCCGCTGGTGCGCGCTGCTGGAGGGCCAGGGCCTCAGCGCCGAGGCGGTGGCCCTGGCGATCGCCTCAGGCGTCGGTCCGCGTCGCCCCTTGCTGCGCTGGTGGCTGCGCTGGCGCCACCTGAAGGCGCCCCTGGCCGCCGCCGACCTGATCGCTGCCGGCCAGCGTCCCGGACCGGAGCTGGGCGAGCGCCTGCGGGCCCTGCGGGCCGAACGGCTTGATCAGGAACGGCTCTAAACGTCGAGGGTTTTTGCTGCTCCAAAGCATGCGTCAGCCGCCGTTGCCGCTGACGGACTTCCCAAGACCCGCCCGATCACGGCGGCCTCTGTAAATCCGGCAGCCCGCATCGCCGCTAAGGCGGCCGGGGCCTGCTCGGCAGGCAGGGCGGCCAGCAGGGGGCCGCAGGTTTGGGGATCGATCAGCAGGCCCAGTTGGGCGGCGCTCAGTGGGGTCTTCAGCTGGATCGGCCCGTCCAGGAGGGCGAGGGCGGAGGCGTTAGAGGGGGCCAGGCTGCTGGCGTGACCTTGCTCCAACAGCTCCAGGGACCCGGCCAGCGCTGGAATTACCGAACCATCCAGCTCCACGCCGGCGCTGGCGATCCCTGGACCCGCCGCTGCCACCATCTCGCCCAGGTGACCCAGCAGGCCGAAGCCGGTGATGTCGGTGCAGGCGCGGCAGCCGTGGGCCTGGAGCAGCGCCACCAGCTCGGCCTGGCTTTGCTGCATCAGCGCCAGGGCGCCATCGAGCCAGGCGGCCTCGGCCGCCCCGGCCATGGCGGCTGCAAACAGCACGCCCGTGCCGATCGGCCGGCTGAGCAGCAGCAGGTCGCCCGGCTGGAGCGGCCCCTTCGACCAAAAGTGCTGGGGCGCCACCGTGCCATTGACCGTGAGGGCCAGGGCAAGGCCGGCCCCATCGCGGCCCTCCAAGGTGTGGCCGCCGATCAGGCTTGCCCCCAGCGGATCGAGCACGGACCGCACCCCCGCCAGGCTCTGAAAAAGCAGGTCCTCCTGCAGCCGAGCCCCGGCCTCCGGCACGGTCACCAGGGCTTGGACGCTGGTCACGCGGGCGCCACAGGCCCAAAGGTCGCTGCAGGCGTGCAGGGTGGTGAGCCGGGCGTTCAGCCAGGGGTCGTCCACCAGGGCCGGAAAGCCATCGACGCTTTGCAGCAGTAGCGCCCCGTCGGCGGTGGTGGTGACCAAGGCGGCGTCTTCGGCTTGGGGGGGGCTGCCTGGACTTCCGCTCAGGCGAGCCAGGGCCCTGGCCAGGGCCCTGGCGGCGAGTTTGGCGGCGCAGCCTCGGCAGGCCATGGGTTCGGAGGCGGCCCCGGATGCCATGGGGGCCAGAGACTCAAAGCGCTGCATGAATCCCCGGTCAATTCGCTCTTTCCAGCGCCAGAGCCAGGGGCTGGGGCCCAGGGCCAGGGGGCCCCAGAGGGCCAGGGCTTGGGGTTGGCCATCCCTTGAGCCGCCATCGCCGAGCAGTTGCAGGGCCCGGGCCTGGGGGCGCCAGGGGCGCAGGGGCCTCTCGGGCTGCTCCAGGCTGCGTTGCAGGTTGGCGGCCAGGGTTGGGGCGGCCCGCACGGCCCAGACCCCGGCGGCGGGGCGGGGATCGCTGGCGATCAGGCCGCAGTCTCCTGAGGCAAACAGTCCTGGATGGCCCAGCACCTGCAGGCTGGGCTCGCTCAATACCCGTCCGCTGGCGGCGTCGACGGGCAGGCCGCTGGCCGCCAGCCAGGCCGGTGCCCGGCTGCCCGTGCAGGCCAGGTCGGTGGGGGCGTTGCTGGGCACCAGGCGCTGCAGGGGGATCGAGGCCGCCGCCAGCAGGCGCTCGCCCGCCCGGTTGGCGGCCTTGGAGCCGAGGCTGGGGCTTTCCCCCCGCAGCAGCAGCTGCGGCCGATAGCCACGGGCAGCTAGGGCTAGCGCCAGCTCCACCGCCGCCTGGCCGCCGCCGCGGATGCGGATCGGGGCGCCTGGGGGCAGGCTGCCTAGCCAGGCCAAACAGGGTTCTAGGGGTTTGACGGGACGGCCGCCGCCGGGATCGCTGGCCGTCACGGCGCCCAGATCGAGGCTGAGGCGGTCGTAGCGCAGGCCTGGCCGGCCCTCCAGCAGCAGCTCCCTGCGCTCCAGGTCCAGGCCGCTTATCTCGGCCAGCAGGAACGTCACCCCGGCCCGGGCGCAGAGCCGCCGCAGGTCGATGGCGCACTCGCCGGGCTGATACAAGCCCGCCACCAGGCCGGGCACCATGCCCGAATAGAGGGCGCTGCTGTGGCGGCTCACAAGGCTGATCAGGGTGCGGGCCGGCCGGCGCTTGGGGTCCATCGCCCACATCCGCAGCAGCAGGGCATGGCTGTGGCCGCCGCCAGCCAGGACCAGGTGGTGCTCAGGGGGCATGCTCAGGGGGCTGGGTTAGGGGGCCGGTGAGGGAGCCGATGGGGGGGCATAGCCCTGGGGGTTGGCCTGGTGCCAGCTCCAACAATCGCGGCAGATGGTTGTCAGGTCGCGCTGGGGCCGCCAGCCCAGGCGCTGGCTGGCCTGGCTGGCGTCGGCCACGCTGCTGGCACTGTCGCCCGGCCGGCGCTCTTCTAGCGAGTAGGGCACGGCCATACCTGTGGTGGCTTCAAAGGCCCGGATCACCTCCAGCACCGAATGGCCCACGCCCGAGCCCAGGTTGAGGACCAGCTCCTGGGGCGGTTCCCGCAGCAACACCTCCAGCGCAGCACGGTGGGCTACGGCCAGGTCCAGCACATGGATGTAATCGCGCAGGCCGGTGCCATCGGCGGTGGGCCAGTCGGCTCCGTAGATCGGTAGCTGCTCCTTCAGGCCTGCCGCCACCTGGACCAGCAGCGGGAACAGGTTGCAGGGGACCTGCTGGGGAGCCTCGCCGATGCGGCCGCTGGGGTGGGCCCCGACGGCATTGAAGTAGCGCAGGCAAGCCACCCGCCAGCCGGGCCCGCTGGCGACCAGATCGGCCAGCAGTTGCTCCACCGCCGCCTTGGTGTGGCCATAGGGGTTGATCGGCTGCACCGGTGCCGTTTCTCCAATCGGCACCTTGTCTGGATTGCCGTAGATGGCGGCACTGCTGCTGAACACCAGGCTCTTGCAGCCGTGGGCCGCCATCGCCACCAGCAGCCGCTGGCTGGCCAGCACGTTCCCATCCCAATAGCGCAGCGGATCGGCCACGGACTCCGCCACGGACTTGAGCCCGGCGAAATGGATCACCGCATCGAAGGGGCCCGCCCCAAAGGCCCGCTCCAGGTCGGCGGCCGAGCGGATGTCCCCCTCGATCACCCGCAGGCGCCCCGCCGCCTCCGCCCCAGCCAGCTCCCGCACCCGCTGGAGCGACTCCGGCGAACTGTTGGCGAAGTTGTCCACCACCACGAGCCGGTGCCCCGCCTCCAGCAGCACCAGGCCGGTGTGACTGCCGATGTAGCCGGCACCACCCGTAATCAAGAGGTTGGCCAAGGAGTGTCGGCTTGGGGGGGGGCGGAGTTGGGCTTGCCCCAGGCTGACGCCTTTTGGCTGGGCTTGCTTTCAGCGGGAGTTCTGCCATGGCAAACCCTTGGGCCCCGTTTGCCGCCTCGGCAGGCTGGCTAGGGCTAGTTGGTTCTCCCCGATGGGCTTTGGCCAGACCAAGGCGCTGCGGTGATCCCGCAAACTGGCGCCAGTGCCCGTTGAGCGTCCCGTGGAGAAACTGCAGAGCCTGCGGGGTCTGGTGGATCTGCTGCCGGCCCACACGCCCCTGTGGCAGCGGGTGGAGGCCACGGCCCGGGAGCACTTCCGCCGCGCCCAGGTGGATGAGATCCGCACGCCCCTGCTGGAGGCCACCGAGCTGTTTGCCCGCGGCATCGGCGAGGCCACCGATGTGGTGGGCAAGGAGATGTACACCTTTGTCGATCGGGGCGATCGCAGCTGCACCCTGCGGCCAGAAGGCACGGCCTCGGTGGTGCGCTCCGCGATCCAGCACGGCTTGCTGAGCCAGGGGCCGCAACGGCTTTGGTATGGCGGGCCGATGTTCCGCTACGAACGTCCCCAGGCCGGCCGCCAGCGCCAGTTCCACCAGATCGGCCTGGAACTGCTCGGCTTTGCCGATCCCCGCAGTGACGTCGAAGCGATCGCGATCGCCTGGGACCTGCTGGCAGGTCTTGGCCTGGGCGGCCTGGCCCTGGAGCTCAATTCCCTCGGCAGCAGCGACGACCGCGCCCGCTACCGCCAGGCCCTGGTGGGCTGGCTGGAGGCCCGATCCGACCAGCTCGATGCCGATTCCCAGGCGCGGTTGGTGTCCAACCCCCTGCGCATCCTCGATAGCAAGAACCCAGACACCCAGGCCCTGCTCGCCGGCGCCCCCACCCTGGCGGACGCCCTGGCCCCGGAAAGCCGCCAACGCTTTGAGCAGGTGCAGGCCGGCCTCCAAGCCTTGGAGATCCCCTTCCAGCTCAATCCCCGCCTGGTGCGCGGCCTCGACTACTACAGCCACACCGCCTTTGAAATCACCTCCAGCCAGCTGGGCGCCCAGGCCACGGTCTGCGGCGGCGGCCGCTACGACGGCCTGGTGGGCCAGCTGGGCGGACCGGAGACCGCGGCGATCGGCTGGGCCCTGGGAATGGAACGGTTGGTGTTGCTGCTGGGCCAAATCGAGGGCGCTGACCATGCCGCCCAGCCACCCGATCTCTATGTGGTGAACCGGGGCGAAGCGGCCGAGGCGGCGGCCCTGGTGTGGGCCCGGGGCCTGCGCCAGCGGGGCCTGGCGGTGGAACTCGATGCCAGCGGCTCCGCCTTCGGCAAACAGTTCAAACGGGCCGACCGCTCCGGCGCCGCCTGGGCCGCCGTGCTCGGCGACGGCGAACTAGCCGACGGGGTGGTGCGGCTCAAGCCCCTGCGCTCTGATCCGGATCCCGAGGGTGGCGCTTGGGCTGGGGAACAGCTGCTGCCCCTGGCGGATCTGGCGGCTGTTATCCAGCTCCTAGCCTGATTCCAACCCGATCGATGTGCTCCAGCAGGGGCCCATGGTTGATCTGGTGATGGAGCTGTAAATCGATCGACCAGGGCAGGAGCAGGTCGTCGAGGCGGGCCTGGAGCTGGAGCAGCTCTCCCAGCCCCAGGCTTGGCGCCACCAGGCAGAGATCGATGTCGGAGCCGGGCCTCTGTCGCCCCAGGGCCCGGGAGCCATACAGCAGCACCGCCTCCACGGCAGGGTCGCTCTGCAACAGGCCGAGGACCTGGTCCAGGGCACCAGGCGGCAGCCCGTAGCCGGTTTCGCCGGTGGGGGGCTCGCTCACCCTGCCCCCGAAGCCGGGGAACCGTCAGGTCCATCCGGCTCTGATGCCGAGGAGTCCAGGACCTCCGCCAGACGGGCCGCGGCGCGGGGCTCCAGGGCCGCCAGCAACCGCTCTAAGGCCGGGGCGTACTGCTCCACGATCAGCAGGGCGATCTCGCGGGCAATGGCCGGGTTGTAGGTGTGGCTGGTGAGGTTGCGGCTGCGGATCATCGCCATCCAGCCGAGTTCATCCCCCACGGGCAGTAAGTCCAAGCGCACGCTTTCCCGCACCGCATCGCGGGAGCCGCTGATCCCCGTAACGCCTTGATCCACCAGCACGTCCTTGAGCAGTTGCCAACTGAGCTCATGGGTGAACTCGAAGGCCTGGATGAGGCCTTGCTCCTCCAGTTCACTGAGCTCCCGCGCCTGGGCTGTAGCCACAGCTCGCTGCAGGGCTGAGAGGGCCCGCCGGTAGTTGTCGAGCCGCTGTAGCCAGCGAATGTCTTGGGGTGCCATGGCTTCCAGGCTATGGGGCTTGCAAGCCGCTGCTTGGGTCGCAGCTTTCGGCAGCTCAGCTGCCATGCCCATTGGGCAGCGGCAGCCATTGGCCAGAAGCTCCTCTTCAGCAGCGTCCCTTGTTCATCCTGGTCACGTTGCGCCCGCCCAGCCCCGTTCCAGCACACTGGCCCCATGAGCCGTAGCGCCCCAACCCCCACCCTCTCGATCCTGGTTGCCACCTGGAACTGCGCCGCCCAACTGGCCGAGTTCCTGGCCAGCCTGGGCGAGCAGACCTACGTGGATTGGGAACTGCTGCTGCTCGATAACGCCTCCAGCGACGGCAGCGCCGAGCTGGTGCAGCGCCACCAGCAGGCCTTCCCCGGGCAGCGGATCCTCTGGAGCAGCCAGCCAGACCTGGGCATCTACGACGCCTGGAACCGGGGCCTGGGCCTGGCGGGCGGCCGCTACCTGAGCTTCATCGGCGCCGATGACACCTTCTGGGCCCCCACCAGCCTGGCGGAGATCGCCTCACTCACGGCCAGCGGAGCCGACCTGATCACCGCCCGCAACGGCTACTACGCCCCCAATGGCCGCTTCCTACGCCACTTCGGAGCGCCCTGGGATTGGAAGCGCAACCGCCAATCGATGACGATCGCCCACCCGGGCATGCTGGTCCGCCGTGAGCTGTTCGCCCAGGTGGGCCCCTTCGATGCCAGCTTCCGCATCTGCGCCGACTACGAATGGTTCCTGCGCATCCCTAAGGACCTGCGCAGCGTCCACAGCAGCGATTCGATTTTGAAAGTGGTGCAAGCGGGCGTCAGCCACACCCGCATTGGCCAGGTGTTCGCCGAAACCTTCCGCGCCCAACGCCGCCACCTGGGCCTGGCCCCCAGCGCCGCCTGCTGGGCCCTCAACTGGGCCAAGTACGGGCGCAGGAAGCTGATTGGCTTGGCGTGAAGCTCACTCTCCAGGCAGCATCAAGGCATTGCCTATGGACGGGGCCTGTGATGTCTGCAGTAGGTGCTGGAGACGCCGCCTCGCCCTGATCCGGATCGCTGCCTTCTGGAGCAAGCGTCCACCTTTGCCCTGGCCTGAGACGCCAGAGGCGATGATTCGCTCCGATCGGGAGCGCTGAGCCCGGTGCTGCCCTGATCGATGCTGCTGCTCAATTACCGGCCGGTGCTGCGCCAGCCCACGGGCATCGGCGTTTATGCCAGTGGGGTGTTGCCAGCGCTGCAGGGCCTGGAGCACAGCCTCATCCCCGGTGGAGGCGAAGGCGGGGCGAAGGAGCGGCTGAGGCGCTTGGCCTGGAGCCAGGTGAGCCTGCCGGAGCTAGCCCGCAGGGCTGGGGCGTCGCTGATCTTCACGCCGGCGCCGGAGGGGTATCTGGGCCGCCAGAGGATCCCCCAGGTGGTGATGGTGCATGACCTGCGGCCAATCAGCCACCCGGAGCGCTCGCTGCAATCGCTCTATTTCCGGGCTTGGGTGCCGCCGCTGCTGCGCAGCTGCCAGCGGGTGATCACCAATTCCCAGTTCACGGCTGCCGAAATCGAGCGCCACACGGGCCTGGCCGCCAGCCGGATCAGCGTGATTCCCCTTGGCTACGACGACCAGCTGTTCCGCCCCGCCAGCCCCGGATCTCCCCGCCAGCCCCCCCCAGTCCTGGCCGGCCTCAGGGGGCCTTATTTGCTGCACCTGGGCCAGGCCTACCCACACAAGAACCTGGAGCGCCTGATCCGGGCCTTTGCCCAGGTGGTCCCCCGTCACCCGGAGCTCAACCTGGTGCTGGCCGGCAAGTCCCATGGCAGCGAGACCCCCCGGCTGCAGGGGTTGATAGAGACGTTGCAGCTGCAGAACCGCGTCCGTTTTGTGGCCTATGTGCCTTACGGCCAGCTGGGGGACCTATATCGGGGCGCTCTGGCCCTGGCCTATCCCAGCCTCTGGGAGGGGTTTGGCCTGCCGGTGCTCGAAGCGATGGCCTGCGGCACGCCGGTGCTCACCAGCCTGGGTTCCGGCACCGAGGAGGTGGCCGGGGACGCCGCCCTGCTCGTGAAGCCCACGGATACGGGCGCTATCGCCGAGGCCTTGGAGGCCTTGGCTAGGGAGCCCCTGTTGCGCGCTGACCTGGGCCGGCGAGGGTTGGTGCGGGCGGCGGGCTTCAGCTGGAGGCGCACCGGGGAGGCGACGCGGGAGCTGCTGGGACGCCTCGCTTAGGCAGCAAGGGGCCCTGTTGGGATCGCAGTAGTTTGACCAGCCTGGGGGCAGGAGTGGTATGGCAACCGCTAAGGGCTTTCCCAAACGATTGATCGATGATTGGTGATCCGTGAATGGAGCGGGTTTCCCTCTTGCGATTGCCCTTTGCCAAGGCGGTGTTCGTGCTCATTTTCTAGACACTTGACAACCCCTGCTGTAATGCTTAAAATTGTCATAGAATGCACAAGTAGTGCCGGCAATGCAAATGTTGCATTTTGGCCCAATACCACCTTGGGATGACATAATTTTGAAGGTCCAGGGAGTTGGTTGAGCGAGGCTCCCATCCCTTGGGCCAGCTCAGGCCAATGGTGTGGCTAGTTTCGGGGCACAGCTTCGGCTTGTTACCGTTGCCCTTTTGGTGGCGTTTCTTCATTGCTGTCGAGGTCGGGACCGCTTGTTGGCTCTAAACTAGTCGTGGTCTATTGATGGATGCTATCGCTAGATCAGTCGAGCGAGAGAAGTGATTTTTGCCCTTCTTTTGCTTGGCTGTAGTTAATCAATGTGAGCAACTGTATCCCAATTTAACGGTAAATTTTGCCAAGCAAGTTGAAGGCGATTGGCTGTTGCATGGGCAATAAAGCTTTGGCAGTGCTTGCTGCAGTTGGCCACCCTTCCGCTAGTTCAAGGTCGGCTTGCCCTTCGCCTGTGGGAGCCTTAAGCAGTTCATGGTGGTGGATTAAGAGCCGCCTGAAGGGCGGCTTGTACACTGTCTGATTAAACGCCTTCGTCAAGAATTAGGCAAAATTACCTGCCCTAAGCCCCCTATATTTTTGAGGATTAAATTTTACCCTAGCCAAAACAATCCTGATCATCAGAGGAGCCGGCTTCATCGGCAGCCACAAGTGTTTGGTGCGTTAGAAGGGGGATATTGCCTAAACTGCTTTGATGCGATCAGCCTGCATGCCCACCAACCTTTGTGGGCTTGGCGATAACTACCACCCTGAGATCAGCCATATGCTGCTGTTCCTGATCCGCCGAGTCGATGAGGCGGCCTAGATGTACGGCCTGAGTGTGCCCTGCTGGGGCAGCGGCACACCCCTGCGGGAGTTCATCCATCTGGATGAGCTGGGCGAGGTTTGTGTTCGCGCTGAAGCACTGGTCGCCAGGGGTGGAAAATCTGCAGCTTCTGAAGGTGGGCACGGGATTGCATCTGAGGATCCGTGAGCTGGCGGAGGCGGTGGCCAAGGCGACCGGTTTCCAAGGTGTGATCCACTGGGATGAGAGCAAGTCTGATGGCACCCTGAAGAGATCATTGTATGTGAGACGCCTGCCAGCCCTGGTGTGGCGAGGACGAATCATGCTGACGGAAGGCATTGAGAGAACGGTGGCCCTGTTCCGCGAGAAGCTCACTGCAATTTCAGTTCGGCCATACCCGTACTAAATGGTTTGTGTGTTCCTAAGCGGAGGTGCATGCTGGCAGCAGCGGTTCCATCTTGGCTTAGCAGTAATTTTGATCAGTCTATATTTAAACGTTTCGTTGTTAGAACCGCTGAGTCTGTGACGGCGTCAAAGAGATCATCAAGTGATCCATCTAGTACGGCAAGCCTCCTGTTTGGCTTATGGCGACACCTGAACCGCCATAGACGTTTGCAGTTGGGTGTCCTTTTGCTGGCGATGCTGGCCAGCGGGGCGGCTGAAGTTTTTTCGCTGGCGGCGGTGTTGCCGTTCCTTGCGGTACTCACCAACCCGGCGTATCTCTGGCGCCAGGTGCCCCTAGTGCAACAGCTGGCCAGTGCGGTGGGGGTCCATGAGCCCAGTGGTCTGCTGTTGCCGGCCACGATGTTGTTTGCTGCAGGTGCCGTGCTCGCTGCGGCTGTTCGCCTCGTCAACCTTTGGCTGAACGGGCGCGTTGCCGCAGCGATTGGTTCGGACCTCAGCTGTGAGGCCTACCGGCGAACGCTGTACCAGCCCTATTCGGTGCATGTGCAGCGAAACAGCAGCAGGGTGATCACGGCGACCACCACCCATATCGCTCAAACTGTGCTGGTGATTAATACCACCTTGCAGCTCGCCACTGCGTTGGTGGTGGCGGTGGGGTTGTTGGCGGCGTTGGTAGTGGCCGACTGGCAGGTGGCCTTGATAGCCGTTGTGGTGTTTGGTGGCGCCTATGGGTTGCTTCTGCTCAACTCCCGTGGCCGGCTTGCCGCGAATAGTGCAGCAGTGGCCTGGGCTAGTCAGCAGCAGCTCAAAGCGTTGCAGGAGGGGTTGGGTTCTATCCGCGATGTTTTGCTGGATGGTAGCCAGCCCACCTATCTAGAAATCTACCGCCAGGCTGATCGCCCCCTGCGCCAGAAGCAAGCTGAGAGCACTTTCATCGGTGCCTTTCCGCGCTATGCCATCGAAGCGCTGGGGTTGTTGTTGATTGCCTTGCTGGCATTGCTGTTGAGCTGGCAGCGAGGCAGCTCGGATGCCGTGATACCTGTGTTGGGAACCCTAGCGCTGGGCTCCCAGCGTCTACTACCGGCCATGCAACAGATGTATAGCGGTTGGGCCTTAATCAATGGTTGTCGATCGGCTGTTGATGATGTACTGGTGATGCTCAATCAGCCGATGCCCGTTCCTTTATTGAGGGAGGGGCATCGGCCTCTGGGGCTTGTACTGTCTGTACGCCTGCAACAACTCAGCTTCCGTTACAGCGATGACGGACCATCGGTGCTCAATCAGATTGATGTTGAGATCCATCGTGGTGAACGGATCGGCATTATCGGCAGCACGGGCAGCGGCAAGAGCACCTTCGTGGATCTGCTGATGGGGCTGCTTAAGCCGACGGCTGGGAAGATCCTCGTGGATGGCCAAGATCTTCATGCGGTAGACCACCCTGAGCTGCTGATGGCCTGGCGCTCCTCCATCGCTCACGTGCCCCAGAGCATCTATCTAGCCGATGGTTCGATTGCTGAGAATATCGCCTTTGGCCTGCCCAAAGATCAGATTGATATGGCCATGGTGCGGCAGGCCGCTGAGCAGGCACAGATTGCAGCTTTCATCGAGAGCAGCACGAAGGGCTACAACAGCTTTGTGGGCGAGCGGGGAATCCGGCTTAGTGGCGGCCAGAGGCAGCGGATCGGTATTGCGCGTGCCCTTTACAAACAGGCCCAGGTGCTGGTGTTTGACGAGGCAACCAGTGCCCTTGATTCTGCTACGGAGCAGATGGTAATGGAGGCCATCGAAAGCCTCAGCAAGCAACTCACAATCGTGATGGTTGCTCACAGGCTCAGTACTGTGGAGCGCTGTGATCGGGTGATCAAGCTGAATCAGGGTTGTTTGGTGTCTGATGGCCCACCACAGGCTGTACTGGCTCCTGGCTGATCATCTACATACAAACGAGGCACATTTTATGGTCTTCAGTTCAAATTCAAGGATCCTGATCACCGGCGGTACGGGAAGCTTCGGCAAGGCCTTTATTGCTGAGATATTTCGCCGAGTCCCTGCTGTGGAGCGGCTGGTGATCTACAGCCGTGATGAGCTCAAACAGTGGGAACTGCAACAGCACTATCCCGAAAGCCAGTTTCCCCAGCTGCGCTTCTTTATTGGTGATGTGCGCGACCGCGACAGGCTGCGGCGGGCCCTAGAAGACATCGACACTGTGGTGCATGCCGCGGCTCTCAAACAGGTGCCGGCTGCGGAATACAACCCGATGGAGTTCATCAACACCAATGTGCTCGGCGCTGAAAATGTGGTGCAGGCCTGCCTCGATACCGATGTAAAGCGGGTCGTGGCCCTCAGCACCGATAAGGCCGCCGCGCCAATTAACCTGTATGGCGCCACCAAACTCTGCTCCGACAAGCTGTTCATCGCCGCCAACAACATCAAGGGCGCCCGTGATCTGCATTTTTCGGTGGTGCGATATGGCAATGTGATGGGATCGCGCGGTTCAGTGATTCCCTTCTTTCTGGAGAAGGCAAAAACGGGTGTGCTGCCGATCACTGATCCAGCGATGACGCGCTTCAATATTTC
>Ga0164294_10003000_pt1 | contig 15100 bp, 15 predicted proteins | sample GEODES005metaG_FD_111479 | JGI IMG/M metagenome (GOLD analysis project Ga0164294, IMG submission 111479) | Oligotrophic lake water microbial communities from Sparkling Lake, Wisconsin, USA - GEODES005 metaG | ecosystem: Environmental > Aquatic > Freshwater > Lake | place: USA: Sparkling Lake...
GAAAATAAATAGTTAGATGGTTAGATTATTGACCAATTGGCTTACTTTTCTAAAATCATAATTTCTACTCTCCTATTCGCAGCGGCTTGTTCTTCTGTGGCTTCAGGTATTGGAAATTTTGGTTTTGAAACACCAAATCCCTTTACTTTTATACGACGTTCTAAAATATAATTCGATTGTAAAACACGTCTTACTTGTTTGGCTCTATCTAAAGATAAATTCCTTACGTCCTTATCTACACAACAAATATGTCCTTGAATTTCAATGTATAATTTTGGATTCATTGTCATAATTCTAATCAATTCAAAAATTTCTCTTTGTGAAGAAGGCATAATGCCAAAGGAATTTTTATAAAACTGAATTTCAGGCAAAACAATTAAAGTTCCTGGTCGAGACAATTGAATTTTTTCTTCTAAAGTAGCACCTTCTGGGAAATTCATGGCTTCCTCTTCTATAGGAATTAACTCATTTGTATGCATGTCTTTAGAAACATCCACCTCTACTTTTGGTTGAATTAATAATGCCTCTTTTGCCAAATCTTTTTCTTGTAAAAAAACAAGTATCGCTTTTCTGTTTTCGGCTTTATTGTTAGATAATGCTCCTTTTTCACCTAAAGAAACAGATTTAAAATCTTCTCTAATTTTAACCGATAGTTTTACTTTATTAAAAATATAATCTACACGTTTTTGTGATAAAGTATCGTTGTAACCAGAAGAACCAACTTCATCTGTTGAACCCGTAATAGAAAGAATTTTAGAATTTTTATTTGCTGCAATCCATTTATTTAATTTAGCCAATTCCACTTGATTTAATGCTGATTTGTTGTTTTCGAAATAAAACGAAATACTTTCTTGACCAAAAAAGGTAAATGGAATAAGGTAAAAGGCAAAAGTAAATAGAAATTTCATTATTTTGTATGTTTTATAATTTTGATAGCCACAAATATAGACTAAAAACGATGCCATTTATTTATCTATGATTAAAATCTCTATACGACGATTGGCTTTTCGTTCTTCTTCATTTTTTTCTGGGATAGGATAAATAGGCCTTAGGGCATCGAAGCTTTTATAACTTAATCTCGATTTATCTATTTCGTTTATCACTAAATATTCAATGGTTCCAAGACAACGTTTTAATGCAATTTCTTCTTTATCTTTCCCGGGTGTGCAGCAAATATGACCGTGAATTTCAATTTTTAATTTTGGATTGTCTTTCAATGCTTTTAGTAATTCTTCTCGTGGTTTATACGATTCTGGATATAATATATCCGTTCTGTCGTAAAAGAATAAATTTTTAAGTAGTAATTTATCGCCTATTTTAGATTTTGAAATACGTGTCCCTAAACTTTCATTTTGAACAACTTTAGGTGGCGCTATTTTTTCAATTTTAAAATGAATTTCCACTTTTCTGTTTAAATCTAAATCCTTTAATTGATTGAAGTTTTCTCCTTTAGATTTTACTTCAAATTCAGAATTAAAAGAAGACAATCGAATTAAACTCGCAACAAAATTAGCCCTTGCTAACGCTAGTGAATCGTTATATTCATTAGAAGAACGCAAATCGCAAAAACCAATAACTTTCTGAACTTTCAAATCTTTTGTTTTCATAAACTCATTGAATTTGTTCATTTCTTTTTGGCTAAGTTCACTTGAATTGGTGTCAAAATAAAGTGTCATCTTTTTTTGTGAAAAAGAAGATAAGCAAAAAATAGAAAATAAACTTATTATTAATGATTTCATAAAATCGTGAATTCTTTAATATAACTTAAAACTACCAAAATTATTGTAAAAAAAAATGCTTGTTATCTCTAACAAGCATTTTCAAATCTAAACAAATATTATTTAATAAAAAATAATTCTCTATATTTTGTTAATGGCCAAATTCCATTATCAACTAAAAGCTCTAATTTATCGCAGTGTTCACGAATTACTTCAAAATATGGTTTTACTTTATTACAATAAGCAGCAGCCATTTTTTCAGTAGTATCTAAATTATTTGCTTTTTTGCGTTCTTCAATCATTTCGTCAATATTACGATTGATGCCTTCAATATGTTCTGATATCTCTTTGATTAACTCAATTTGTTCTTTCGCAATTTTTGTAAAATCTTTCTCAAAAATATCTTTTAATCCTTTTACGTTTTCAATTAACGTATTTTGATATTTAATAGCTGTTGGAATTACATGATTACGAGCAATATCGCCTAAAACTCTTCCTTCAATTTGAATTTTCTTAGTGTATTCTTCTAATTCAATTTCGTAACGTGATTCTACTTCAATATGATTCATTACGCCTAATTCGGCAAATAAGTCAAATGCTTTTTTAGAAACTTTAGCTTTTAAAGCCTCAGGCGTTGTTTTATGATTACTTAATCCGCGTTTTTTAGCTTCTTTTTCCCAAGCATCGCTATACCCGTCACCTTCAAATAAAATGGCTTTCGTTCCTTTGATGTATTCTCTTAACGTATTGAAAATCGCTTCATCTTTCTTTAAATCTTTTGTTTCAATTAATAAATCAACTTCTTTTTTGAAGTCGATTAATTGTTTCGCAACAATTGAATTTAAAGTAGTCATTGCAACCGCACAGTTAGCTGTAGAACCCACCGCTCTGAATTCGAATTTATTTCCAGTGAACGCAAATGGTGACGTTCTGTTTCTATCTGTATTATCTAATAAAACATCTGGTAATTTACCTACTACGTTTAATTTTAAATCTGTTTTTTCTTCTGGAGATAATTTTCCTTTTGTAACACCTTCTAATTCAGCTAATACTTTAGTTAATTGTTGTCCAATAAATACTGAAATAATTGCTGGTGGTGCTTCGTTAGCTCCTAAACGGTGGTCGTTACTTGCTGATGCAATTGACGCTCTTAATAATTCTTCGTAATCATGAACCGCTTTAATGGTGTTGATAAAAAACGTTAAGAACATTAAATTACTCATTGGCGTTTTTCCTGGAGATAATAAATTAATTCCAGTATCTGTTGCTAATGACCAGTTGTTATGTTTACCTGAACCGTTTACACCTTTAAAAGGTTTTTCGTGAAACAATACTTTAAAATCGTGTCGTTCTGCTACTTTTTCCATCACATCCATTAATAAGGAGTTATGGTCTACCGCTAAATTGGTTTCTTCAAAAATTGGAGCCAATTCAAATTGTCCTGGCGCTACTTCATTATGACGCGTTTTTACTGGAATTCCCAATAACATACATTCGTATTCTAACTCTCTCATGTATTGTAAAACACGAGTTGGAATAGAACCAAAATAATGATCGTCTAATTGTTGTCCTTTTGAAGACGTGTGTCCTAATAAAGTTCTACCAGTAGCAATAATATCTGGTCTAGTAGCGGCTAAAGCAGAATCAATTAAGAAATATTCTTGTTCCCAACCTAAAGTTGGCGTTATTTTTTTAACATTTTTATCGAAATATTTAGCTACCTCAGTAGCAGCAGTATCAATAGCACTTAACGCTCTTAATAAAGGTGTTTTGTTATCTAAAGCTTCACCTGTATATGATACGAAAACAGTAGGAATACATAAAGTACTTCCAAAAATAAACGCTGGAGATGTTGGATCCCAAGCAGTATATCCACGCGCTTCAAATGTATTTCTAATTCCACCATTTGGAAAAGAAGATGCATCTGGCTCTTGTTGAACTAATTGTGAACCTCCAAATTTTTCAACAGGATCAGAACCATCCATTGAGGTTTCAAAAAAAGCATCATGTTTTTCAGCCGTTGTTCCTGTTAAGGGTTGGAACCAATGTGTATAGTGTGTAACTCCTTTTGATAAAGCCCACTCTTTCATTCCCATGGCTACGTAATCTGCAATTTTACGATCGATTTTTGTTCCTAATTCAATTGCGCTTTTAACTGCTTTATAAGCATCTGGAGTTAAAAACTGACGCATAGATTTGTCATTGAACACATTAGAAGCAAAAATTTCTGATTTTCTTGCTGTTTCTTCAAAAGAAACTGGTTTTCTACTTGTAGCTTTATCTAAAGCTTGGAAACGAAGTGTAGCCATAAAGTTAGGTTTTAAAATTAATTTCTAAATTTTACACTGCAAAAGTATAAAATATTTACAAATAAAAAAATTTACCCCCTAAAATTTTAGGGGTAGTATAAAAATTTTTTAAAATTAAATATTAATTACTCTAAAAATTAGGGGTCGAACTAACAAAAATGTAAAATCACATTTTTAATCTGAATGAAGCTAAAAATTTCTGAATTTTAATTTATATTTGCTAAAAATCAATTATTATGACAGTTTGGATTATTTTTCTAATCGCAATTTCTATATTTTTAGCACTTGATTTAGGTGTTTTTAATAAAAACCCTCATATTATTAGCAGTAAAGAAGCATCAAAATGGACCATTCTTTGGGTAACGCTTTCTTTTTTATTTTCTGGAATAGTATATTTACTTTATGCTGGAAATTTTATCTCAAACCCAACCGATTTAAAACCTGTACAAGCTTCTTTAAAATATATTACAGGTTATTTAATTGAGCTGTCATTAAGTGCAGATAATATTTTTGTAATTGCCATTATTTTTTCATCCTTTAAAATCCCACAAAAATACCAACACAGAGTTTTATTCTGGGGAATCATTGGAGCGATACTATTTAGAGGTTTAATGATTTTTTTAGGCGTAGCTTTAATCAATCGATTTGAATGGATTATATATGTATTCGGTGCTTTCTTAATTTTTACTGCAATGAAAATGCTTTTTAGTAAAAAGGAAGATGAATTTGATCCAAAAGATTCTAAAATATACAAAATCATTGGAAAAATATTTCCTGTTCATACCGAAATTGAAGGACAAAAATTTTTCATTAGAAAAGAAAATATCAACTACGTTACACCTTTATTTATTGCATTAATTGTAATTGAAGTAATGGATGTCATTTTTGCACTAGACAGCGTTCCTGCTATTTTAGCCATTACTTCTGATCCGTTTTTAGTATTCAGTTCTAATATTTTTGCAATTTTAGGATTGCGTTCTATGTATTTCTTCTTAGCCAATATGATTGAAAAATTCAGTTACATTGAATATAGTTTAATTGCCATTTTAACTTTCGTTGGTGTAAAAATGTTATTGATTCATCATTTTCCAGACTATTTTCCAGAATGGTTATCATTAGCATTTATTGCATTATCCATCACAATTGGAGTTATGGTTTCATTACAAAAAAACAAAGAATCATCTTCATCATTCTAATTCAACACTATAAAAAACAAATAATGAAAATATATACTAAAACAGGTGACACTGGCACCACTGCCCTTTTCGGCGGCACACGTGTACCAAAAGACCATATAAGAATTGAAAGCTATGGTACGGTTGACGAGTTAAATTCGCATATTGGGTTAATTCGTGACCAGGAGTTTAATTCGCATTACAAAGAGATTTTGATAGAAATTCAGGACAGATTATTTACTGTTGGTGCTATTTTAGCCACACCACCTGAAAAAGAAATTTTAAAAAATGGCGAAAAACGCTTACAAAATCTTGGAATTTTAGAAAGTGATATCGAATTATTAGAATCAGAAATTGATACTATGGAATTGGCCTTGCCTCCGATGACGCATTTTGTTTTGCCTGGCGGACATACCACTGTGTCATATTGTCATATAGCGCGTTGTGTTTGCAGAAGAGCCGAGCGTTTAGCCGTGCATTTGAACCATAACGAACCTATTGCAGAGATTGCAATTAAATATTTAAACCGACTTTCTGACTATTTATTTGTATTGGCACGAAAGTTGTCTCATGATTTAAACGCTGAGGAAGTAAAATGGATACCTAGAAAATAGTATTTAGTGCTCAGTAAAAAGTGTTCCGTCAACATAAAAATCGGATCACTAAAAACAAAAAACTGACTACTTAAATTAAGTTCTTAAAATTTATTAAAAAAATAATTCAAAAAAACTTGTCTTTTTAAGTAATAAATTTATTTTTGCATTAAACTAAAAAATCTAAATAAGATGTATTGGACGTTAGAATTAGCATCATATTTAAGTGATGCGCCATGGCCTGCTACAAAAGACGAATTAATTGACTATGCCATCAGAGCTGGAGCACCATTAGAAGTGGTAGAAAACTTACAGTCTATTGAGGATGAAGGTGAAATTTATGAGTCAATGGAAGAAATTTGGCCCGATTATCCTACAGATGAAGACTATCTTTGGAATGAGGATGAATATTAAAAAATAAATAGCCAATTAAAAAGTCTCTTCGGTGAGGCTTTTTTTTTGGTTATCTTTACAAATGAATACAACCGTAAGGTTTAATTATATATAAAACATAAATTATGAGTATTGTAAATTCGATATTAAAAATATTTGTAGGTGATAAATCTGCAAATGATATCAAAGCCATTCAACCTATAGTGAATAAGATTAATTCATTTCAGGAAGTATTAAAATCAATTTCACACGATGAATTAAGAGCTAAAACGACTTTCTTTAAAGATAAAATTAAACAAGCGCGTGCTGAAAAAGATGCCAAAATTGAAGCTTTAAAAACAGAAGCTGAAAACACAATTGACGTTGATGCCAGAGAAACTATTTATGCTGAAATTGATAAATTAGAAAATGAAGCTTACGAAATTTCAGAAAAAACTTTAAATGAAATTTTACCAGAAGCTTTTGCCGTACTAAGAGAAACTGCTCGTAGATTTAAAGAAAACACATCAATTACGGTAACTGCTACTACAAAAGACAGAGAACTTTCTGCAACAAAACCTTATATTATCATTGTAGGCGAAGAAGTAAATTGGGCAAATTCGTGGGATGCCGCTGGTAAACCAATTACTTGGGACATGATTCATTATGACGTACAATTAATGGGTGGTATTGTTTTACATCAAGGTAAAATTGCCGAAATGCAAACCGGAGAAGGGAAAACATTAGTAGCAACACTTGCACTTTACTTAAACGCACTAACAGGAAATGGAGTACATTTAGTTACTGTGAATGACTATTTAGCTAAACGTGATAGTACTTGGAAAGCGCCTTTATTCGAATTTCATGGTTTGACTGTAGATTGTATTGACAATCACCAACCGAATACAGAAGCTAGAAGAAAAGCATATAATGCCGATATTACCTATGGTACGAATAACGAATTTGGTTTCGATTATTTACGTGACAATATGGCTAATTCTCCAGAAGATTTAGTACAAAGAAAACACAATTTCGCAATTGTAGATGAGGTCGATTCTGTATTAGTAGATGATGCAAGAACGCCTTTAATTATTTCAGGACCTGTTGAAGATGGAGACCGACACGAGTTTTTAGAATTAAAACCAAAAGTGGAAAACCTTTTCAATTTACAAAAACGTATTGCAACAGATTGTTTAACCGAAGCAAAACGTTTAATTAAAGAAGGTAATGTTAAAGATGGTGGTTTTCAATTATTAAGAACGTACCGTGCTTATCCTAAAAACAAAGCATTAATTAAGTTTTTATCGGAAGAAGGTATCAAACAAATTCTTCAAAAAACGGAGAATGCTCATATGCAAGATAATAATAGAGAAATGCCAAAAGTAGATGAGGCACTTTACTTTGTTATCGAAGAAAAAAACAATCAAGTCGAATTAACCGATAATGGAATCAAATTTTTATCACAAGATACAGATGAAAATTTCTTTGTATTACCAGATATTTCAACCGGCATTTCAGCTATCGAAAAACAAAATTTAGATAAAGACGCAGAAGCCGAATTAAAAGAAGATTTATACAGAGAGTTTTCTGTGAAATCAGAAAGAATTCATACGCTAACGCAATTATTGAAAGCCTATGCTGTTTTTGAAAAAGATACAGAATATGTAATAATGGACAACAAAGTAATGATTGTTGATGAATCGACTGGTCGTATTATGGATGGCCGACGTTATTCTGATGGGTTACACCAAGCTATTGAAGCTAAAGAAAACGTAAAAATTGAAGCAGCCACACAAACTTTTGCGACAGTTACTTTGCAAAATTACTTCCGTATGTACAGCAAATTGGCAGGTATGACCGGAACAGCCATTACAGAAGAAGGGGAATTTAATGAAATCTATAAATTAGATGTAGTTGAAATTCCTACAAATAAAAAAATGTCCCGTGACGATAAAGAAGATTTAATTTATCGTTCGGTGCGTGAAAAATTCAATGCAGTTATTGAAGATGTAGTTGCACTTTCAAACGCAGGTAGACCAGTTTTAATTGGAACAACTTCAGTAGAAATTTCAGAATTATTAAGTAGAATGCTTAAAATGCGAGGCATCAATCATAATGTATTGAATGCGAAAATGCATAAAAGTGAGGCTGAAATTGTAGCAGAAGCAGGAAAACCAGGCGTAGTAACTATTGCAACAAATATGGCTGGTCGTGGAACCGACATTAAATTATCACCAGAAGTAAAAGCAGCTGGTGGATTAGCCATTATAGGAACAGAACGACATGATTCTCGTCGTGTGGACCGCCAATTACGTGGTAGAGCGGGTCGTCAAGGAGATGTGGGAAGTTCACAGTTTTATGTTTCATTGGAAGATAACTTAATGCGTTTGTTTGGTTCTGAAAGAGTTGCAAAAGTAATGGATAGAATGGGATTAAAAGAAGGGGAAGTAATTCAGCATTCTATGATGACAAAATCTATCGAACGTGCACAGAAAAAAGTAGAAGAAAATAACTTTGGAACCCGTAAACGTTTACTAGAATATGATGATGTTATGAATTCACAACGTGAAGTGGTTTACAAACGTCGTCGTCATGCCTTACAAGGTGAGCGTTTAAAAGTAGATATTGTAAATATGATTTATGATACTTGCGAGGTAATTGTGGAAAACAATAAAATTATAAATGACTTTAAGAATTTTGAATTTCAATTAATACGAACGTTTTCTATTACAGCTCCTGTAACTGAAAGTGAATTTTCAAAATTAAATGCACAACAAATTGTAGCAAAAACATACAAAGCAGCTTACGCTTATTACGATGAAAAAGTAGTTCGTGATGCCAAAGAAGCCTATCCAATAATTAAAGATGTATACGAAAACAATAACGGACAATTTGAAAGAATTGTAGTTCCGTTTTCAGATGGAATTAAAACCTTAAATGTGGTTACTAATTTAACAAAAGCCTACGAATCAGAAGGAAAATCGTTAATTACAGATTTCGAAAAAAACATCACTTTGGCTATTGTAGATGAATCATGGAAAAAACATTTACGTAAAATGGATGAAATGAAACAATCGGTTCAATTAGCGGTTCACGAACAAAAAGATCCTTTATTAATTTATAAATTTGAAGCTTTTAAATTATTCAAAGCTATGATTGAGCAAGTAAATAAAGATGTAATTTCATTTTTATTTAAAGGAGAATTGCCTTCACAAAATGCAAATAACATTAAGGAAGCCAAACAAGTAACAAAAAAATCAAACTATACCGAATCAAAAGACACGGTAGATTCTGATAATTTAGCACAAGCGAATAGAGAAGCTGGAAATCAAGCACAACAACGCCCAACAGTTACTGAAACCATAGTTCGTGATCAACCTAAAATCAACAGAAATGATAACGTAACAATTAAAAACGTTATGAGTGGAAAAAGTGAAACTATGAAATACAAAAAAGCAGAAGCGCTTTTAGCTTCTGGAGAATATGTTTTAGTTAACGAATAATACTTATTAATAGTTATAAAAAAATCCTTAATGTGAATTAAGGATTTTTTTTGTTTAACTCATAATTTATTGCTTCAAAATAGCTTCAAAATTTGGTTTAAAATAATTCGGACCTTTCATTACTTTTCCATCTTCTCTATAAATTGGTTTTCCGTCTTCTCCCAATTTACTCATATTACTTCGTTGAATTTCATCAAAAACAGCTTCAATTTTATGTTGCAACCCATGTTCTAATATTGTACCACATAAAATATATAACATATCGCCAAGTGCATCAGCAATTTCAACAATATCATTATTTTGAACAGCTTCTAAATATTCCTCGTTTTCTTCTTTCATTAATTCAAAACGAAGATTGTTTTTTTGTGTGCCTAAATTGGCTTTTAAATCTTCACTAACTCCTAATCCATATGTGTTATGAAATAATTTTACTGCGTCTAATTGTTTTTGCATAGTATAAGTTTTAGTATTATTTGATAATTTGTAGCAAACTTTTTTTGATATTATATGGTATAAAATTATATTTTAAAACTTGTAATTCTTAAATTTGTTAAAAAATTTATCAACATGTTTTCAAAAGGACAAACCTTATTTGCTGTATTATTTGCAATTTCTTTTATTACAATAATTGTTTTTATGTATGTTAAGGACAAAAACATTCATAAACAGCAGTACAAAGGAGTAAAATGGATTGTTTTAGGTTTTTTACTATTTATTTTATTCTTATTTTTAATAAAGGGTTTCCTAAAAGAATAATTTATTATATTTGATTAATATCCCAAAATAAATGAAAATATTAAAATATTTATCGCTTTTATTTCTGTTATTCTTACTGGCTTTTGTGGTTTTTGTTGCTACACAACCTCCTACTTATGAAATTACAAAACAAATAGAAATAAACACACCAAAAAATTTTGTATTTGATTATGTAAACGATTTTTCTAATTGGAATGATTGGCAACAATTTAAAACCGATGAAAATATTAATTTTACTTCTTCTCAGAATACTATTGGTAAAAAATCATATGTAAAATGGGATTCAGATTGTGCAATAATTACCTCATATGCGCAAAATGATTCCATATCGCAACTATTTATTCAAAATAACAATAGGCAAACTTTACATTGGAAATTTAAAAAATCAGGAAAAAACACGTTAGCGTCGGTAACAATTAAAGGCGATTTATCCTTTACAGAAAAAATATATTCTGTGTTGAATGGAGGAATAACTAATTATATGGGGCCGCAGTTACAAGAAAGTTTAAATAAAATTAACAACTATTTTGTAAGTGAATTAGGAGAATACGATATAAAAGTACAAGGATTGGTAAACAGACCTTCCATTAATTATTTAGAACAAAAAGATTCTTGTTTGGTTAAAGATTTTCCGAAAAAATCAAAAGCTTTGTTAAAGACTTTGAAAAATTTTATCAAGTCAAATGCTATAGAAACTTTAGAAGTGCCATTTGTAATGTTTCAGAATAATGACGACAAAAACAAAATAGTTTATGCTATGTGTGTTCCTGTAAAAGAAAAAGTTTTCACAACACCAGATAGTCAAATTCAAGGTAAAAATTACAGTTCATTTTTAGCAATAAAAACCACATTAAAAGGTGATTATTCGCATTTGAAAAAAGCGTGGGCTAAAACAAGAAATTACATTGCAACAAAAAAATTCAAAGAAGATAAAAAAGGATATTATATTGGAATTTATAAAAAATCAATTCCTGAAGTAAACGAACCATCAAAATGGGTAACAGAAATTTACATTCCTATCATTAAGAAAGAAGCAGCTCCCAAAAAAATAATTGCTAAAGATAGTACAGCTATTGCACCTACTGAAACAGAAAATTAACTATTTACTCATTTCAATAGTAATCATATTATTTGTCATTTTCGGACCAAAGCTTTTTACTTTTGTCGTACATAATACATATAAATTACTATTAAAAACAGGTACCGTTGTTGTTGCATAACGGTTTAAGGTATCGCTTATTTTAATAGAATACCCTTTTTCTTCTGGAATAAAATTTGCTTTCAATTGCAATAAATATTGGTCTTCGCAAATATTATAAAACCATCTTTCTTCAGCATTTGCTAGAGTAACTCTGTAATTTTTTGCAAAAATTAAGGTTTTATCTTTATGAATTAAACTAAACTCATTATTTGTATTAACCACTTCATTTCCTTGGCTATCAATCAAAGTAATCTGTAAATCGTTAATGATTTTTTTGGTAGTACTATCAATTGGATTGGCAACCAAATAAGTAGTAAAATCATACCCACAATGTGGTAAACCCTCTTGCGAAAAGCTAAAAGTTGAAATAAAAACAAGTAATAAAAATTTCTTCATAATTCAACGTTCGCCAAAAACGAACCAAAGTGGGTTTACAATATATTAAAATTGCGGAGTCGTTAAATATGCATATATTTTTTCACGTTGCAAGTCAGAAAGTTTGGTGTTTTTTTGCATACGTAAAACAATTGGTTTCCATTGTTCTGCAGTAAAACTTTCTTTTTCATATAAACTATGACAATCTGCACAACTGGTAGTGTATAAATTTTTACCTTCTGCAATAACTTCAGCTGTTATTTCTAACTTTTCAGCTGCGATTTCTTTAACAACCGGAGCTTCTGTTACAACAACTTTTTTTGGTGCACAGCCTACTACAACTGATAAAAACACTAATCCAATTAATACGCTTGATTTCATTATTTTATTTTTAGATTTTCAAATATAGAAAAAATCCGTAACGATTTGGTCTCGAAACGGATTTTTATATTAATTATATTAAACGAAATGCTATTTCACATCCATTAATTCCACGTCAAATACTAAAGTAGCATCTGGTGGAATTACGCCTCCAGCACCAGAACTTCCATATCCTAAATACGATGGAATTACAAAACGAGCTTTATCTCCTACTTGTAACAAGGCAATACCTTCATCCCATCCTTCAATTACTTGACCCACTCCTAATTGAAAATCAATTGGTTGTTTTCTTTTATAAGATGAATCAAAAACTTGTCCGTTCTCTAGGGCACCTTGATAGTGAACAGAAACTTTTTTTCCTTTTTCAGCTTGTTTACCACTACCCTTTTGGATAATTTGATATCGTAAACCACTTTCTGTTTTTGAAAATCCAGCTGCTAATTTTTCCATAGCTGCTTCAGCCGCTTGTTTTTGTTCTAAAATTCTTTTTTCACGGGAACCTTCAAATGTTCTAAACGCTTCAATAGCATTCCATTTTTCCGCTTCAGCACCTACTCTAATAATTTCAATTGAATCTAATGCATCATTTCCAGCCACAGCATCCACAACATCTTGTCCTTCTACAACATGACCAAAAACTGTATGCTTACCATCTAACCAATTGGTTGGAACATGTGTAATAAAAAATTGTGAACCATTAGTTCCAGGTCCAGCATTCGCCATAGATAAAACTCCAGGTTTATAATGTTTTAATTCTGGATGAAATTCATCGTCAAATTGGTAACCTGGTCCACCCGTTCCTTGACCTTGTGGGCAACCACCTTGAATCATAAAGTCTGGAATCACTCTATGAAATTTCAAACCATTATAATATGGCGTTCCCATAGGTTTTGCTTTGTTTTCTAATTGCCCTTCAGCCAAACCTACAAAGTTTCCAACCGTTCCAGGTGTTTTATCGTGAGTTAACTTTACTAAAATTGAACCTTTTGCCGTATTAAATTTAGCGTAAATTCCGTCTTGCATTGCTTTTTATTTTTAAATTAAAGTACAAATTTACTACTTTTTTGAGTATATTTGATTGGTTTTAACGCAAAATTATATCAAAATGAAATCAATCTTTAACCCAACTGACAATCAAGAAATTATTTCAAGAATCAATTCATTAACTAGAGATTCCAAAGCATTATGGGGGAAAATGAGTGTTGATCAAATGCTAAAACATTGTAACGATGTTGTTTTAGTAGCTTTTAACGAGAAAGAATTAAACACACCATTAATTTGGAGAATATTAGGACCTATGATGAAAAATATGATTCTAAAAAAACCGCAATTTGACAAGAACAGTCCAACTGCCAAAGAATTTAAATACGATTCTAATTTCGATTTTGAAAAAATTAAGAATGAATTAATTACTAATTTTTCGCGCTTTCAAAGTGGTTTTGAAGCTATTAGTTGTAAAAAGCACCCCTTTTGGGGCAATATGACTGCCGATGAATGGAATAATTTACATTGGAAACACATTGATCATCATTTACGACAATTTGGAGTGTAAAAAAGTTATGAGTTATACTTTTGGAGTTGTAACTTTGTAAGAATTTCTAACTCCAAATTAGAAACTGAAAATCAAAAAACTATGCGTGTAGATATTATTACCGTTTTACCAGAATTAATTAGAAGTCCGTTTGAAGGTTCGATGATGAAAAGAGCTATCGATAAAGGATTGGTAGAAGTTCATTTTCATAATCTACGCGATTATAGCACTAATAAACAAAAAAGTGTGGACGATTATCAGTTTGGCGGTGGTGCTGGGATGGTAATGAATATTCAACCTATTGACGATTGCATCACCAAACTAAAAAGTGAACGCGACTACGATGAAATCATTTACATGACACCAGACGGCGAAACACTACATCAAAAAATGGCAAATTCTATGTCGATGTTAGGCAATTTAATCATTTTATGTGGCCATTATAAAGGTGTTGACCAACGGGTGCGTGATTTACATATAACGAAAGAAATTTCTATTGGCGATTATGTGTTATCTGGTGGCGAATTAGGTGCTTTAATTTTATGCGATGCCTTATTTCGTTTGATTCCTGGAGTTTTGAATGATGAAACCTCTGCCCTAACCGATAGTTTTCAAGATAATTTATTATCACCACCAATTTATACCCGACCAGCTGAATATAAAGGCATGAAAATTCCAGACATTTTATTAAGCGGCAACTTTCCAGAAATTGAAAAATGGCGCGAACAAAAAGCGTATGAACACACTTTAGCCAGAAGACCAGATTTATTGGAAGAATAATATAATTTACGATTTTAGATTTACGATTTACGAAAAATCCCGAGTAAAACTCGGGAATTTTCTTATAAATTAATTCGTTAATCCAAAATCGCAAATCGTAAATCGTAAATTACGAATACATTTTAGTACGTAATTCTTTAATTTTATCATCTTCTAAATATTCATCAAACGTCATATAACGGTCGATAACACCATTTGGCGTAATTTCTAAAATTCTATTTCCAACGGTTTGAGCAAATTCATGGTCGTGCGTGGTTAATAAAATTGAACCCTTAAAATTATTTAACGAGTTGTTAAAAGCAGTAATAGATTCTAAGTCTAAGTGATTGGTAGGTTCATCTAACATTAATACATTGGCACGAATCATCATCATTCGAGACAACATACAACGTACTTTTTCCCCTCC
>Ga0164294_10003001_pt1 | contig 15087 bp, 11 predicted proteins | sample GEODES005metaG_FD_111479 | JGI IMG/M metagenome (GOLD analysis project Ga0164294, IMG submission 111479) | Oligotrophic lake water microbial communities from Sparkling Lake, Wisconsin, USA - GEODES005 metaG | ecosystem: Environmental > Aquatic > Freshwater > Lake | place: USA: Sparkling Lake...
ATGTGGTACACAAGTTGGGCCAATAGCGAGTCAGAGTGCAAGAGGAGGGCGACACAAACCGTCTTCGTATGTAAATTGAGGTGGATGTCTGTGGAAGGTGGCCACGGAAATTCCGATTCGCTCAACAAGGCGCCCGCCCAGGATGCGCGATCTGATGCGCGGTGCCACCATCGGAGTCGGTCGCCGCTTCGCCATCACGGCACTCGCCTACTCCATGCCTGGGTTCCTCGCGACGGCATACGATAGCAGACGCATCACGGCTGCCACCGCTGCCGAGGATGTGAAGCTGAAGTTCAAACGCTTAAGTCCCATCCAGTTCATAGCAGCTAAAGGCGATCCGGACGCCTCGTCAGGCACGGGCGCCGAGAAGTGGGGCCTTTGGCGCGAAGACCCGGGGCCACGCGGCGTCTACCTTCGCGATTACGAGAAGAAGCTGGCAGGAAAAGGAAACGTGGCTCCAGCGGGCTGGTCGGTGGATCCCCGCCGTTTCTATGTCGAAGAGCACGGCCTTATCATGGAGGTGCCTGGGCCGCTGCCATTACAGAAATTTGAGCGCGAGGGCGAGAAGATGAAAGTCGTGGCGCCCGAGCGGCGATACGTCGTCACAGGAGACCGCGAAGTGACTTCCATTCTCACAGTTCAAAGCGACGGGCGGTGGAACCTATCCAAGGGCACACTCTACGACGTTACACATCTGCCGTGCCGCACTGGAGTCTACACGCCTACTGCGGCCGGCTCATGCAAGCCGCTCGAGTCGATGCAAGCCCAGTTCCCGGTGAAGCCGGGTGCGCGCATGCCCGCATTCGAGGGCTGCAAGACCGAAGATTGGTCAGTGCTCTTCGTCGTGGGCGTAGAGGCCTGAGACCCGTGCTCGCCTCTAGCTCTACGATTGTTGTCTGGTCACAGGTGCACTGCGTTTTTAGAGGTCTGCGCATACAATTGTATCGAAACACACGACCTATTATTACTCAAGACGGAGGTTGCGTACCGTAAGTCTTGCCGTCCGCGGTGTCGTGCGCGGGGTACGCCGTGCCGCGGGGTCGTACAGGCTACAGCGTACACTACAGATGTATGGGCTACAGTAGGCGCATGAGTACGAACGAGGCTCATCTAGGTGCGTCACGCCGTGAATAGGCCGCTGTTGTCGCCGCCGGAACTCGACGTCCCACCAAGTGGCTGGGCTGCTGGAGCAACAGCAGGAGGAGGACGAGCAGGATGAGGAGCACGAGAAGCACGTTTTTCCAAGGTTTCTAGCAGCTGCCGCGCGCTTTTGACGTCAACGTGTGCATTCTTGGCGTCCTCGATCGCACCATTGAGCTTTGTTGTTGCCTGATCAAGCATCATCTGCATCCGGTAACCATCGGCACTGCCACTCTTCTGCGAGGAACGCTGGAACACTCTGCCATCTAGCAACTGGCAGGCACGTTCTGTGGCCTCACTGAGTATCGCCGCCGCCGCCGCATGCCGATCGAGTAGTTTTTGCCCTTGTCGTAGCTCGCTGCATGCACGATCAAATTCGAGGCTCGGCGTGCCTTGACCTTGAAGCAAGCGCATCTTTTCGATCTGCATTTTCAAATCGGCCAATGTCTTCTCGAAAGAGGACGCATCATGCGTGATGGGCAACTTCCTGGCAGCATCGCGCACATCCCTTGCTGCAATCACGAGCTGCTTATCGGTAGTCGCAGCCTCGTAGGCCGCCTGTGCTTTCTTCACTTCGTCCATGTGCACACCAGCCTTGCGTGCATCCTCGAGAGCGCGTTCCATCTCTGAAATGGCGGGATCCTCAGGATTCATTGCAGCGGCACGCGACGAGGTGGCCCCCTTTTTCGGTTTGATGTGCTCTACTTTCTTCATGGCTTCCTCAAGGAGCTGGACTGAAGAGGAACGCCTTAGAATGGTGCGTTCGAGAGAGTCAAATGCCTGGTGTGCGTCGTCCTGCGCCGAAGCGTCCACGAATGTTGAACCGGCGAGTTCCAGTGCTGACATGAGTTCATCCTCAATCGACTTGAGCTCGTCTTGCGTCATATGCGGCAGGGAAGTTCGATCTAGCGCCAGCATGACCTGCTGCTTCACATTTTGCAGCTGCTGGGCTGCGGCGTCACGGTTGGCGATGATCTCACGCACCTCGGAAAGCGTCTGCTCAGCTGTCTGTGTCCTCACGCCCAGCTTAGTCGCGTGGGCTATGGCCGTTTCCAAATCTGACAATTCATCCTCGAGGGTGGGACTGTTTTTCGTATCCTTGAGCTTCTCGAGGGCTTTTGTTACGTCCTGCATTTCAGACTCCAGTCGCTCCACCGCCTCCTCCTTCTCGCGACGATCTATCGCCTTCTTCTTCAACTTCCCTGCCAGCCCACCAACACTCATTGCCATCATGGCTTGAGTGGCTTCCGTGCGCTTTAAGAGCTCTTCCATGGCTTTGATCTTGGATGGATCAATAGACGCATCTCGAGCATCTTGCAGGGCCAGCCTGAGCTCTTCCACATCGATCCGCATCCCTAAATGCTCAGGCTGTGTGGAGCTAATCTGCCCAGCCGACTGCCGCCGGCTGGGCTCCGAGAAGTCGGCAGCGATAATGTGTTTCTTGGCCTCCGATGCTTCGGCTTTGGCAATTGTGGTCTCAAGGGCAGTGAGCGCCGCCTGCAATTCCTTCAACTCGTTCATCTCCTGCTCGACCAGCTCTCCAGCTGGCACCTTGCTCTCGAGCTTGGCGATGCGCTCCTTCAGTGCCGCCGCCTCGGCTTGAGCATGTTCAAGTTCTTTAATTGCCTGCTCGCCGATAATTAAAGCCTGAGATTCATCAGGTTCGGGCTGGGCTTGTACGATACGCTCTAGGCGCTTCAGCGCTCGGGAGCGCCTTTTCTGAACAGCAGCCGCCTCTCGCAGTTTCACGTTAGCTGAATGCAGTGCCTCGAGCTCCACCTTCGCCTTCAGGCCTTCGTCTATGGCCTCCTCAAGCTCTGACAGGTTGACTCCCACTGCTGGCTCAAGACAAAGGGCAAGGATGTGCTGCCTTGCTTGTGCTCTTCGTCTGGCACCCGCTTGTTGGGCGTCCTGTACGCTCTGCATACAAGCAACGGCCTCGTCCAGCAGCGCTGGCGAAACGCGTGCGTCGGTTCCTTCTCGGATGAGTGTGGACCCTTCACGCAGGTCCACTTGTAAAGGCTCGGCATTTGCCTCGGCCACCCACTCGTACAGCCGTGCTTCGGCTTTCTCTTGACGCTGGCGCATCTCGTTCTTGGCAGCCTCGCGCTTCTTGCCTTCTTCGAACTCCTTCGGACGAAGGCGCTTCCGCACAAAGTCGCTCGTCGCCACCCCAGTCGTAATGGTGGACGTCACAGCAGCCATCTCGCCGAGGCCAGCGAACGTGTCTCCGGTATCTCCGAACCCGTTTTCATGGCTACCTTCGGCTCCGCCAAATCCAGCCTCCTCTTCCTCCTGCTCTTCCTCGTCTCCCTTGCTAGTCTTGCTCCTTATCGTGCTTGATTCACTCTCCGGATTGCTATTTTCGGCTCTGCCAAGCCCATCCTCCTCTTCTGCCTCATGCTGCTCCTGTTCCGGCTCCTCAGGCTCCTCTCGGTCCTCCTCTTCTGCACCTTCCTCGCGCACAGCAATCACCTCCACAAGGAGCGCATCAAAACCAACACTGCCGTGCCCGCTCATCAAAGAGAGCGCGACCGTATGTGGCTTTGCAGATAGGGATGGGGCGATGAAAAATTGCAGAGGAGCAGGGCACCACAACCCAAGCAGGCGCCGTGCGTCTGTTCCCTCGGACTCAATAAACGGCTGGATGATTCCGTCGGTGTCACCACTCGAGAGCATGCTTGGTGGGGGCGACGAGGATATGAGGGTTGGTGGCAGCGAGGGCACCTGCGGTGGTTGCAGCAGAGCTGGATGTGGCTGCAGGGGCGACGGTGGGGGGCGAGGGTTGGGAAGGTCGTGAGGCGACGGCGGTGGCGTTGTTGGAGGCGGGCTGAGCGGTGGTGGTCTTGCGGGAGGCGGGCTAAGTGGTGGTGACAAAGGTGGGGGCGACGGAATGACAAAAACGAGGTTGCAGTGGCGCGTCTCGATAGACTGCTCACCACCAGTGGAATACTTCACATCGACAATGCAGCTCTGATTGCTAGCTGCAATGTAGAGCGAGAACCTCAAAGGTGCCGTCATCTGGTAGAAAATAGAAGCCAGCAAGCTGCCTTCCGCCACTCGTCCGAGCTGAAAGTTGAGCGCTTCGGCACTCGTTGGATACCACGCCTGTGACCGAAGCGTGCAGTCACCAGCGGGCCCGAGCGCCTGGCAAGGGCCCTCATTCTCACAAGGATCGGTGTTTGATGACCAATTGTGCACCGCCCACGCGTGATCCGGTCTCGCCAGCCACTTCATCACCTCCTCTGCAAACGGCAGACTCATCACGCTTGGTAGCCCAAAGAGTCCCGGAAGATCGCCAACACTTGGTAAGCTTGCATGAAGGCGGAAGCCTTCGATGGCCATCACGAGGTTGAGCACGGCCACTAGACTTTTCAGTGGCGATTGGCGCACCAAGTAGCCCAAGTCATCGAGCCGCCTCACGAGGAATTGGCTTACCTGGTCCGCAAGCAAGCGTAAGTATTTGTTCGATGCATGGCAACGATCGAATGCGGCGCTACCGAATGGGCTTTCCGAGCTAAGGCTGCTGAGCGATCTCCTGACTTTCGCCGTAATGCTGTCAGCGGCACTCATGCACCCGTCCTCGAGCGTCACTCTCGTCGAGTTGAAGAGGCTGTTCAGAGTGGCGATCGCCCCAAACTCGGCGAGCAGCCATCCAAAGCTATCCGGCAGCTGGACCGCAAAGCAGATTAAGCCAAGCAACCGAGCAGCAGCAGCCACGTCGTGTTGGAGTGCCAAGCTCCTCAGCTGCACGAGCGCCGACAGCCCCATCGAGATCTGCATCGCCTTGGCCAGCAACACTGCGATTGGCTCCGCATGTTCTGCAAACAAGCGCCCCGCCCCGTCCCCGATGGCTCGACGAGCCGCGATGAGATCTGAGTACCAACGCTGCGCTTGGTCTGCAAACGCCTTGCTGTCCTCACTCAGCAGCTCATCTTTCAGAGAGGTCGGCGATTGGGCTGGTGCGGTGCTGAGCGGGGTCACCATGTAGGCAAAGATGCCAAGGGCGGGCAAGCAGAAAGCGAGCGCCACGGAGTACCACGCATATTCTGCCAGCGCCACGATGAAGGCACAAGCCAGCGGCACGCCCACGGCCACGAACAGGAGCAGCGCCAGCGAAACGGGCTGTGGCCGTACATCGAGCAGCGGAGCATCTTCTGCACCTTCAGCACCTTCTGCAGCGCCAGCAAGCGGCTCAGGGAGAGTTTTCACTTTTACGGGTGCGGGGAGCCGAGTAGGGGCGATCCGTCGGGCTTTCACTCGAGCAGCAGCTCTGTCTCTGGCCTCCGTCGGGCTCACGGTGCCTGGGGCCAACTGCCCTGTCATCCTTGTCATGTGCGCTCGAATGCCCAGTTCAATGTGCAATCGAAGTTGATCGCTGCTCCAAACACCGTTTTGGAAGTCGTCGATGCCGCAAGCTGGCGGACCGCACGCGACACGCAGCCCCGGAAACGACCACGTGCGTGGCGAGGGCGGCTTGCCGTAGTGGGCAAAGGGGCCCACAACCGTGGATAAGGCAGTCGAGGACGTCGCTTTCTGCTCCTGCAGCTCGAGCCACTCTGCAAAGCTGATGCGACGGTCAGGGGGCAACTTGCCTCCCTGTTCGGAAACTGCCGTGCCCGAGCGCATGGCTGGGCAGCCAGCGCTCCACCACTTGAGAAGGCCGCGAAGAGGAGGACACGCAGTCCAAATACTCGTCCACTCGATCGCCGCAGCGCGCGCTCATGAAACCAATTACGCAAACGGAATTTCAAATGTCAAAAGGGCACCGCGCCTCAACTCTCGGCTCGAGGAAGAATATGTGGATTTGAAGATTTTGAGGAACCCAACTCGTGTGGTTCCGAGAGATTGCGGAATTGACGGGAAACTTCTAGGAAACTCTTCGGAATTCTTGCATCGAAATGGCCTCTTCGATCCGGTTGGACACGACGACCGGCAAGTCGGCGACCGCGGTGACTTGCAACGATTTATGGTTTTCGTACGAGGTCGCGCAGAATATTTCATCCACCGCCAAGCTCGACGTGGACGTTGCAGAGTATGGAAAGGCGCTACATACACCTCGCACGAGTGATGGTGGCCTTTCGGTCGACCAGCCGCGCAGGCAGCACGCCACCTCGTGGGCAAACCACGAGATCGTATACAAACTTCAGCTCAAGGGCATCAACATGGAGCTTCCGACGGGGTGCCGGTGTATGCTCGTCGGCGCCAACGGCGCGGGCAAGACCACGCTCATGTCTGTCATCGGCGGCAAGCACCTTTGCAAGGAGTCGGCGGTGCGTGTGCTCGGGCGCTCGGCCTTCGAGGACACGACGCTGTCGGCGGACCTCGCGCTGCTCACAGGCAACTGGACGCACACCGTCGCCTTCGCAGGCCACAACGTGCCCTACCAGGCGATGGAGGTCTCGCAGCTCATCAGGTCCAACTCAGCCGGCGTCGACCCGGCACGCGTCGAGCGGCTCGTGACGCTGCTCGGGGTGGAGCGCTCGTGGAACCTGACCACCGTGTCAGACGGGCAGCGCCGGCGCGTGCAGATCCTGTGCAAGCTCATGAAGCCCTTCAAAATCCTGCTGCTCGACGAGATCACGACGGATCTCGATCTATTGGCAAGGCAGGACCTTCTCAACTTCCTGCGCGAGGAGTCGGAGGAGCGCGGCGTGTCGATCGTGTACTGCACGCACATCTTTGATGGTCTCGACGGATGGGCCTCGCACATCGCGTACATCGCCAAAGGCGAGATGATGTTCGCGCTGCCAGTCGAGGCGCTCGCCGATCGCATCGTGACGCCAGCGGCGCAGCGCGCGCGCGGCTGGGGCACGCTCTTCTGCGCCGTGCAGCGCTGGCTGCTCGACGCGCGTCCGGACTTTGCGGCGCTGCTCACCGAGCCGCCCACGGGCGCAGCCTTCACGCCGCCTGCCGATGCCGCCGGCAAGCCACCCGCCGTCAAGGTGACGAACCTCACCTGGCGTTACAAGCCGGGCCAGCCTGCGCAGCTCGACAACCTGTCCTTCGAGGTGCCGCGCGGCGCGCGCTGCCTGCTCGTGGGCGCCAACGGAGCGGGCAAGACGACGTTGCTGCGGCTGCTTGGAGGCAAGTCGATGGTACCCGTCGACTCCGTCCAGTGCCTCGGATACAACGCCTTCCATGACATCGAGCTCAACACGATGATCTCGATGCTCTCTGGAGACTGGACACGCCAAGTGGCGTGCGTGGGCAACGGCGTGCCCTTCCAGGCCGACTTTTCGATCGGATACATGGCCGAGGAGTTTGCGAAGGCGCTCATCCGCGACGGGCACTACACCGAGACGCTCGTGCGCGCGCGCCTCCACCGTCTCGTGACGCTTCTGGATATGGATCTGGAGTGGCGTCTGCACCAGGTGTCAGATGGGCAGCGTCGGCGTGCGCAGTTGCTGCTCAAGCTGCTCCGACCCTCGCAGCTGCTGCTCATGGACGAAGTCACGACCGATCTCGACGTGGTCTCGCGCCAGGCGCTCCTGCAGTTCCTGCGCGAGGAGTGCGACGAGCGCGGCGCCACCGTCATCTACTCGACTCACATCCTCGACGGACTCGACGACTGGCCCTCGCACGTGCTGCACCTGATCAACGGCAAGGCCGTGTACAACGGACCGCTCGCGACGGCGCCCGGCGCCGCGCAGGGGCTCGGACCGAATGCGAGCGCGAGCGGTTCGGGCTCTCTTTTTGGGCTCGTCAAAGGCTGGCTACTCGCCGAGCGCGAGGGGGAGCGCCTCGCCGCGAAGGACATGCACGTACCTTGTGAGACGACCCCGCCCACCCCAATGATAATCGACGCGCCCGCCGTGCCACCCACGCCGCCGCCACCGGCCGCCGATGCAGACAAGGCGCCCGTGCGGGCTCCGGGCAAGTTTGACCGCTTTGGCAGTGGCTCGAGCAGCCAAAGAATGTACTGAGGTCTGAGCGCGCGTGCGTGAGACTGTGGCAATCGCGCCCGCCGACCGTGCGCAGGTTGGACGCACGTGCCTGACGTGATGGTGGATGAAAGGACGAGGAGAGTGCGGGAGCACCGCGCAGGCCCGCCGCCGAAGAGCGTACGATCTCGGCGGTGCATCTGTACACCAACAATGCCTGTGTCCTCGGTGTCGGTATGTCAAACGGAAGGAGAGGTACGGTAGGAAAGCTCGTGGAGGTCTTCAGTTGTCGATGCCAGTCGACAAATATGGCTGTCACCCGGGCGTCTCAGGAGTCGAGGGGGGGGGGTGCACCGCGCATGACCGCGACCCTCGTCCGCTGCTCCGCTCCGGGGTCGGGACTCCTCGGGTCTGCAGCGTGCACCTGGCACGCACCCTGGAGAGGCGAGAGCGGGTCTGTGAGTTCAGTACTTCTACAGGTTCTAAGTATGTTTGAGACGCTGGGGTGGAAGTTTTGACGATTTCACGGCATCCGACCAACGCGAACGCCCTCGCTCCAGGGCTCGGCTACTCCGTCGAGTACCCCTCCGTTCGCTATCATCGCCCTCGTGTTGAGCTGTCCTCGTTCAGATGCTGAACGCGTTCGCTATCGCCGCGCTGGCGCTGCCACAGGCGCTCGTCGCGCCCGAACCGGCGGTGACCGACATCCCATCGGGCTGGTCCGTCATTGGCGAGTCGCCTAAAGACGCCCGGATCGAGCTCAACTTTGCTGTGAAGCAGCGCAACTTGCAGTCCCTGCACGACACGCTCCTGTCTGTTTCGGACCCGAAGAGCCCGTCGTACGGCGAGCACCTTTCCAACGAGGCCGTCCACGCGCTCATCAAGCCTTCCGACGAGGACATTGCCACCGTGCACTCCTTCATAAACACCGTTGCCGGTGTCGAGCCGCGCGCGGCGTCGCCCAACTCGGACTTCATCACGGCGGTTATGACCATTGGCCAGGCGGAGGCGCTCCTTGGTGCAAAGTATGAGGTGCTGCGCCACGGGCGCGCGGGTGTGCAGGTCCACCGGGCGAGCCGCAGTGGCTACAGGCTGCCCGAGTCTGTCGCCGCCGCCGTCGACTTTGTCTCTCCGACCGTGCACGTGCCGGGCGTGCGCACGGCCAAGAAGGACCAGCTCTCACCGCTGGACGAGGTGGTAGAGTCGCCGAACGTCCCACAGCACAACGTGCCTGAGACGCTCCGCCAGCTCTACTCGATCGGTTTCGCCACCGTGGGCAACGCGACGAGCAACAGGATGGCCGTCACCGCGTTTCTTGGTCAGATGTATAGCGAGGAGGCACTCAAAGAGTACTGGGCCGAGTACTGCTCGGAGCAGAAGCTCACGTGCGGCAAGGGCCTGCCGACGCTTGTGGGTGACGCGACCACGGGTACGCCGGGCGTCGAGTCCATGCTCGACATTGAGACGATCACTGGCGTCGCTGGCAATGTTCACGCCGAGTTCTGGGGCTTCGCGGGCCGGAGCCCCGACAACCCGGAAAACGAGCCGTTCATGAAGTGGCTGACCCAGATGGCGTCGACCCCCGACGAGACCGTGCCTCTGATCTTCTCCACCTCGTACGGTGAGGACGAGGCCTCGTGGTCGTACGCAGCCGCCGATCGTCTCAACGTGGAGTTCGCGAAGGCGGGCACTCGAGGTATCTCTCTGCTGTACGCCAGCGGCGACGAGGGCGCGAACTGCGAGAAGGGCAAGTACGTTCCGGAGACGCCCTCCTCGTCGCCGTACGTGACCGCCGTCGGCGGCACCGGCCCAACGACGGGCTACCCCAAGCCAGGGTTCGAGGAGGGTATCGGTCTTTCTTCGGGGGGCTTCTCAAACTACTGGCCCATGCCCGAGTGGCAGAGGGGCGCCGTGACCAAGTACCTTGCCACCGCGGAGCACCTCCCCGAGAAGTCGGTGGGCTACAACACGAGCGGGCGGGCATACCCCGACATCGCCGCGCAGGCCACCGGTTTCTGCGTCACGCCCTTTGGCTGTGGCGTGGCAGGTACATCATGCGCTTCCCCCACGGCGGCGGGCGTCTTCGCGCTACTCAACGATGTGAGGCTCTCCGCGGGCAAGCCGCCGCTCGGATTCCTCAATCCCTTCATCTACCAGTCCGCCGCGGCCTTCAATGATATTACCGTCGGCAACTCGGGCGGCGGCTGCGGCATCGGCATCGGCTGGCCCACTGCGAAGGCCTGGGATGCCGTCACGGGCGTGGGCACGCCAAACTTCGAGCTCCTCAAGGCGGCGGTCGTTCAGCTGCCGTGAGCGTGGAACGCGCTTACAGCAATATTCGGTACACGGGGGCTCACAGGCTCGGACGCTCGCTCGGACTTGCGCACGCACACACCCAGCGTAACTCAAGCGTCAAGAAGGAATGGGGTGGAGGCTCGGTGAGTTTGTGTGTCACTGCGTGCCGCGTGCAAGAGTATGTGGTTAAGTATGTGGAACGGAAAAGGCCTCCCCGGTATTTGGCCTGAGGTTGATTGTCACTCTAACCCCCGACCGGACCCTCACGATCTCACGAGCGTCCCTCAGCCTCACCGTGTAACCACAAACCAGGACAGCAGCCCGAGCCGCAGTCGTCGTCGGCGCGGGGCCGGCACCCGCACCCGCATCGGCCCAATGTCGCGTCGTGTCCGGTCCGGCCATGGGTCCGGCGCGGGCGCCGGGTCCGCCCGGCCGCGGCGCCGCGGCCCCCGCAAGCAAGATCTGCCCCCGAGGCGGGCCAAGCCCAAGGCGGCCCCGCGCGCCGGCGGCGGCGCGGTTCCAGGTGCGCGAAATAAAGCGGAACCGAATCCCGATTGAATGTTTCATAAAATTCATACGAACGCACAACACTCGAAATCACGGCGCCGGCGCGGCGCCGGCAGCAGCGACGAGCATGGATAAGTGATCGGATTCGTGAGCTGGAGCAAGAGCGGCTCCATTCAGCGAGGGGAGCCTGGCACCGATGTCTTGCCTGCGAGCTGCTTCAAGTGCAAGAACCACATCATCGAACGGCAGCTTGAGCAGCTCGAATGTTGTTAGCTCCGCTTCGAGCGTTTTAAAACACCAGCCCTTCAACGCGATGCCCATGGCCGATGTGAGGCCGAGTTCAAGGATGGTCGCCGACGGCGCCACGGCCGCGGCAGCGGCTATCTCCTCCTCAGTGCGCTCCAGCAGCGACGCAATCTTAGCGATCAGCTGGCCGCGCAGCACTGCGAGCTCCGCGTTGTCGCTCAGATGGCGCTTCATATTGGACCCAAGGTGGCTGGTGCTCGCCGGCGCAAGGTGTGAATGAAATTTGTGAAACTCATTTTTCTCCCCCCGTGTCAAGTGAGGATGATAAACTTACGTCGACAAAAATCTTGGTCGTTTAACATTTGAAACCTTTTGACGAACCATTCGATCGACGAGGGCGGCGTCCCGGGGCTCGCTTATCGTCGTCACAGGCAGATGCTCGTCGACTACTTCGCAGAAGACTTCCGGCAAGAAAACCAACACTTGGCCGCCTTACCCACTGCAGCGAGCCTCATTAGAATGGCGTCCAAGGAAAACATCGCTTCGATTCAGGACTTGTCGCCGCAGTACACCCTTCAGGAGAGTTTTCATATCCCATCATGCGAGATCCTTCTTCCGCCGGAAGCTGAATCGTCTAGCGCGCCACCGTCAGCGGCGTCCTCGCCCCTCGAGCATTCACGCCTGGCACGTCGATGGCTGAAGGGCATCTCCGACCGAGACGGCGAGACGCCTTCAATGCTAGACCTGCAGGTCTTAGTATCTTCATTAGCCGTGAACGCTCAAAGCTCACCCACGAGCATCGTACCCAGCGGGCCCGACTTCCCATACGTGCATGAATGATGCAGATGTACCTGTGTGTTAGCTCATGATTGTGTAATGTTGGGTGTGGTACTGCCGGGCCTTCCGCCCTCCGGCTTCCGACTTGTGCATGCACTGATGCACAGTGCCGACCGCGGCGCGGCAGTCTAGGATCTGAGTCAGTTGTGTTCAAAGTTGCATGTACCTTAGACCTTCTTCAGTCAATACCTGTCCTAGTCTCTAAAAAGCCAGCACTTGAGCCGCGCCGCCCACCGTAATGTCACTCGGGCGCAGACGCTACGAGAGCACCTTCAGATTGGCGGCCGGCACCGCTACCCACACGCCGCGGTGCCGTTCCACGTCCGTGATCTTGCTTTCGAGCAGGACTGGGACTAGCCCGCCGAGCTGCTCCTGCCGCTTGTCTAAGGCACCCTGCTCCCCTGCCTTCGCGCCAACGGCTTTGATCACCCAAGCAGGTGGGTCCTTGCTCACGCGACCTCTACGGCCATTGTACTGAGCGAGATTGACATCGAACGCATTCATCGTAATGCCAGATACGTCCTCGAGTCCCTTGAGTTGAACGACGCTCCCCTCCGAAAGTGGGTTGCGGCCGTGCGCTGCTGCTCGGAGGGCCGCCTGGCTTCCCTGCTTTGTGACCGGCGTCTTGATGGGCGCAGCCGCGATCGCAACCCGAGCCTCATAAACCTTCTCCGCCTGCCGATGGGAAAGAAGCCGATGGGAGCGCAAGCTTCGCGTGTGAGCGCATGGCGAGGGATGTATGGACCAAACAGAGCGCGCTACATGGCGACTCCAAGAACTTCGCGAGTTCGACACATTACCGCCTCTGAGTCCGCCTTGGCTTGCTCTTCGAGCTCCATAATTCGCATCACTCCCGATTGCAACAAACTTTCTGGTAGATCAACGTCGATGCCTTCGTTGATGGCATCCTGAATGGTGGTTGCCCAATATTGACACAGTGTCGATTGTTTCTGCCGCTGATCCTGCAGGGTGCGGTGCGTCAAGCCCTCCTTTGCTCCACTTGCGAGCTTCGCTTTGCTCCGCTCGAAAGCTAATTTTGAATTCTGGATGGCCTCCTCCAAATTTCGCTTGCATTGACGCAACCGCTCACCAGCCATGACGGCTGCAGCGTCGATGCGAGGCACTTTGGGCGCCCCAAATGCCAGCACGGTTGTGGCCAACGACATCTCGCCTCGGGTCCCTAATTTCAGCGGTGGCTGCTCGTGCTTGCCGCGGCCTTTGGAAGTCTTTTCCGTTGCTGCTGCTTGAGAGGACTGGCGTCGCACAGGGGCAGCGATTTCGAAAGGATTCGATCTCGCTGCCGACCGTCCTTTTGCGCCACACGTGGGCCGTACGACCGCGGCCGCCATTGGCTGGGAAAGCGGAAGTTTTTAGAATGGACTCGATCGATTTGGAAAGCCAACGTAATCTGCAAGGAAGCCAACGGACGCGGTGGATTTTTTTAAGTCGCCCTATCACAGCATGTTTTTTCACAACGCACAACGAACGGTGCGTGGGACCCTGAGATCGCATGCGGAGGGCTCGGCTTGGTGCCTTTGCTAAGGCCTCGTCCAGGTGGGCACGATTGTCGACAATAGCATCGTGCCGGCTGCTGCATGACGGGCGCGCGCTTGAGGTGTCACTCGATGATGATCAGTCATTTCGCTTTCACGCCTTCTGGCTCAGGGACAATGCTGCCTCAACGAGGATGAAGAGCAATGGTCAGCGGCTGGTGAGCGTAAATGACTTGCTGAGTGACGAACGAATATCAACTGTCTCAGTAATGGACGGCGGAATGGCGCTCACAGTTACGTTTGCGTCCGGCGAGGCTTCGCGCTATCCCGTGGCGTGGCTCACGCAGCACGCATATGACCGACCGCGGCGTGAACAGCGTGTCGCTGCGCACGTAGAACTTTGGGATGCCTCGATCAACGCCATCCCACACGAGGACCTGCCAGCGATGCAAGCCGACCCGTCGCGGCTCGCATCATGGCTGGATGGCATGCGTCGCTACGGATGCGCCAAGCTTAGCGGAGGCCGTGCGGAGGCGGGCGCGCTGTTCGAGGTCATCGAGCTCTTCGGGTATGTGCGCGAGACCAATTATGGTCGGCATTTTGATGTGAAGACAAAACCGAACCCGGCCAACCTCGCCGATAGTGCCCTAGGCCTACAGGCGCACACCGACAACCCATATCGGGACCCGGCCCCAACGGTGCAGCTGCTGTACTGCATCGAGAACTCGTGCGATGGTGGCGAGAACACGCTCGTCGACGGCTTTGCAGCAGCCGTGCGCCTGCGCCGCGAGGATCCCAACGGATTCGGGCTGCTCGCTGGATTCCCGGCATGCTTTGCCTATGAGCAGAACGCCGCCTCCGATTACACTCGCGCGAGCTTGCACTCGCGCAAGCCGATGATCGCGCTCGCTGTCGATGGCACAGTCGAGTCGATCAGCTTCAACAATCGATCGATCGCGCCACTCTCGGGCGTGCCGTATGAGCACATGATCGCCTACTACGACGCGTACAAGCGCTTTGCGCGCATCATCGACGACCCGACCATGACCGTCAGCTTCAAGCTGAAGCCGGGCGAGGCCTTCCTCGTCGACAACCGTCGCGTTCTGCACGGTCGCAGGGCGTTTGATGCCAGCGTTGGCGGCTCGCGTTGGTTGCAGGGCTGCTATGCCGACGTTGATGGGTTGTACTCGACGCTCCGTGTCTTGCGGGCCGCTGCTCATGGGAGTGCGAGTGCCAATCGAGCCTCGAACCGATGCGATGAAGTGTCATGAGTCTCGCTCTCCGCGGTACCACTGGTGGCCAAAAGGCAGGGCGCTCATCGAACACTGGTGGCCAGCACGTGCTGCCGGCGATCAGGATCGACGAAATGTAGGGCATAGGGTGCGCGAAGCCGCCCGCTTCGAGCTACACAGCGCCCGCTTCGAGCAACACAGCGCACGGGTGGAAGCCATTTAAGGCCACCGGCGAAAAAGGGCCGCGCGCTTCGGTCGTCTGCCGTTCTGCGGTGCTCGACTGACTCACAGTCCAGTTTCTTCCACATAGCTAACAGTTCCGACACTTCCACCACATCTTCGCGGTTCGGGATCAATCAAGGGTGCTGCGTTTTCAGTCTAGTGTGATCACACTGGCAGTTCACAGGCTAAGTTTTTGCCAAGGGGAGCCGGGGAGCAGCCTCCACATGGCCG
>Ga0164294_10003004_pt1 | contig 15083 bp, 8 predicted proteins | sample GEODES005metaG_FD_111479 | JGI IMG/M metagenome (GOLD analysis project Ga0164294, IMG submission 111479) | Oligotrophic lake water microbial communities from Sparkling Lake, Wisconsin, USA - GEODES005 metaG | ecosystem: Environmental > Aquatic > Freshwater > Lake | place: USA: Sparkling Lake...
AGAGGCTCACCGCGTGCTGGAAATGAAGACGGTTGTGCCAAGAGAAAATTTAGAATCTTTGTTCAAGCATCATGACCATGTCGTCGATCTGGTGAACCAGCTCATCAAAGCAAGTTCTGAGCGCCTAGCCGCAGCGGAGCGTGAGATCGAGCAGCAATCCAAGGATTTGGGCGATGATGCGGCGCTGCTTTTAGGGTCAAGTTTTATCCTGGCTGGTTTCTGCGCTTGGCTCACGGTTGGTTTCGCAAGATTGAGCATGAAGCGTATCCACTGGCAATCGGAAGAACTCAATCGCGTGTCCTGGCACATGCTTCAGACACAAGAAGAAACGGCGCGGCGCTTTTCTCATGAGCTTCATGACGAATTGGGTCAGTCTCTCGCAGCACTGCGCTCCAATTTGACCAAGGGCGCCACACGAGACTTTGACGCATTACGGGCAGACTGCCTGCATCTTGTGGATGAATCCATCACCAATGTGCGGGAACTGTCACAGCTTTTGCGGCCTGTGATTCTAGATGATTTTGGTCTGGATGCAGGCCTGCGCTGGTTGACTGAGAAATTTGCTCAGAGAGCGCGTGTCAGTGTTGCCTACACCTCCAATCTGACGGAGCGACTGCACAGCGAGACGGAAACGCATCTCTTTCGCATTGCCCAGGAGGCATTAACAAACATTGCTCGCCACTCACAAGCGACAGAGGTTCAGATCATCTTGGAAAAGATACCTTCCAAAGTCCGCCTGAGTGTCGAGGACAATGGTTGTGGACTTCCGCCTGAGCGGCTTGAATCTTCCTCAAGTCTAGGACTCATCGGCATGAGAGCACGCGCCCGTGAATGTGGCGGCACACTCGATCTCCAAATCGTACAGCCCAATGGGCTTCGCATTGTCGTTGAGGTGCCGTTGCGATTGGTAGAAACGGAAGGGTAAAAGGCAATGCCCGGGCTTATTGACCGCTAAAGAACGGTGCGCTAGAAAGAAGCCAAAGACTGAGGGTGTGGTTTTGTTCCCATTTGTCACCACCGCGTTTTTGGAGGGTTTGCTCCATGAAACCCACTTCTAAACGTGTGAAGGGAGTCAACTTACGACCAATGCCAATGAAAGCACGGTTTTGGTCAAAGTTATTCTTTATGACGTTGCCCCCAAAGTTAAAGAAGACTTCATCCCAAAGGGAAAGGTAGGTTTTCTTATCCTGTGTCAGTGGGATGCTGGTGCGTAGCATGTAGCGGATGCGGTTCTCGCCGCGCCAGTTGATGGTTTCTCCGCTGACCTTCGCCTGCTCTTCGATCCAGCGCTGTTCCAAGCGCACGCGGTGCTGCCATTCAAGCCCGAAGAGATGCATTTTATAAACGGCTTGCTCCCAGATGCGGTGCTCGTCGAATTCGTGGAGAGAGGGGAACTCACCATAAGGGTAAGTTTTTACATAGCCATAGCCAGCGCTGACAGTAAGTGTCGGACTGATGGTGTAATTGATCCCGGGACGAAGGAGTAGCTGCTGCCATTCATTCCCCCAGTCTTCTCGTCGATTTTGAACTTCCAAATGGAGGCCCCACGGCGAATTTAGCAACGGATGATCGCCGACATAGTTGAGCCAGAGATGGAACTGATCTGCATGTTGGTCACCCGCTTGCACATGACCGATCACTAACATGAGCATTAGGCTAAAGAGTATCTGCTTCATGACTTTTAATGTACGGAACGTTGAATGCGAGCGGCAAGAGGATGGCTGGAAACGGGGCGGTGTTGATCGAGGCCTTCGATGATGAGTTCGCGGTTTTCAAGCTTCCAGTCCTGCGCCATTTCTTCCAGCTTCTTCAGCACGGAGTGATCGACGAGGCATGTGCAGGAAAGATCAATGGCGAGTTTGGAGTCCTTAATAGCAAGCAATCTTTTCCGCAGCGGCAGCCAATTGCTGAAGACGAGACATTTTTTCACACGCATGACAGGATGCCCTGCGGCTTCACAGTGCTCCACTTCTACGAAAGGTTTGAAGAGATTACCAATGGAGGTGCCGCTGATGATATGGAGCAATAGTTTGGCAAGAATACCGGCGGCGATGCCGATGAGTAGATCCGTTGCAAGCGTTACGATCAGGGTGACGATGAAAACAAAAAGTTGGCCTTTACCGACTTGCCACATGTGGCGGAACTCTTTGGGAGACGCTAAATTGAAGCCAGTGAAAACAAGCATGGCAGCCAAGGCGGCGAGTGGAATGTTATTGAGCAGCCAAGGAACACTAGCGACAAGAACAAGAAGGAAAGAGCCGTGCCAGAAGTTCGCCCAGCGCGTGCGTGCACCGTTATTGCGATTGGCGGATGAGCGAACAATCTCGGAGATCATCGGGATGCCGCCGATGCAGGAGACAAGTGTATTCGCCGCGCCGACTGCAAGCAGATCGCGGTTCAGATTCGTGCGGCGCTGCCAAGGGTCGAGTAGATCCACCGCTTTGGCGCTGAGGAGAGATTCCAAGGTGCCCACAAGTGCGAACATGACGATCCACTTGATACTAATCATGGAAGTAATGACGGAAAAATCTGGGTATGTGATGCCGTTGAGCAAATTCATCGGCAGCGAGACCAGATTTTTGGGACTAACGACATATTCATGTCCGTGGAATTGGTACATGTGCTGATGCTGAATGTCGAAATAGAGGGCTAGCGGCGTGGCCACCAGTAGGACTACCAGTGGTCCGGGGATGGCCTGCACAATCTTATTTTTAATGAACTGACGGCCAAACAGCAACAGTAGAGAGATCAGGCCGATGAACGCAATCTCTGGGTTCATATTCATGATGCTATGGGGAATCTCCGCTAGCAACTCCAGAGGCTCTTTGGCATGTGCTGCGACCCCGAGTGCGACGTGAGCTTGCTTTGAAATGATGATGATACCGATGGCTGCTAACATGCCATGCACGGCGGCTACTGGGAAGAACTCTCCCAATGTGCCGAGCTTAAATGCGCCGAATAACATCTGAATCGCCCCAGCGACAATCCCAACAGCCAGTGCCTTTTCGTACCCCAGTTCCTGCACTGTACCGAGAACGATAACGATCATGCCTGCTGCCGGCCCTTTAATCGTTAATTCAGAATTGCTGAGAAATGGGGTGAGCATGCCACCGATGATGGCGGTGAAGATGCCAGCTATTGGCGGCACACCGGAGGCGATAGAGATTCCGAGACAAAGCGGCAGGGCAATGAGGAAAACCAGAAAGCCGGAGATCATGTCTTTACCCATGTGGGCTTTGAATCCAGCAAAGTTACCGACGGGCTTTGAGCCCAGAAGAGGTGGAGAGATTGTGTGGTCTGACATTGGAGGGGGTGTAGTTTGTAACGCTCAGATTAACGCACAGGTCGTGCCATCCAAAACATCCCTTCTGTAGGGTATTATCCGCTCGGTGGAGGGGTACCCCTGCCTTTGGTGGGTGAATACCCCCTCTCGAAGGGATGGCAGCGGCATGATTATTGCGGCTTGTTGCCTCAATACCACTCACTGTGTCCTCGCATTCCCATTCCCACTCTGAAATTCCGCTCGGTAGCCGCGAGCATCTCCGCGATGCACTGGATCACGCGGCGCACTACCTGCCGACTCAGGGACCCATCGGTGTTTTCGTGCATCACAACACGCTACACGCTTTTCAGCATCAGGAGTTCGAGTCCTCCGTCATCGAGGCGGCCAATCTCTTCAAAGCGGAGCCCTTTCTTTCCGAGGAAACCTATCAAAGTGACCGCGCACGCGGTCGCATCCTTGAGGACGACATCGACGACGTGCTCGCCCGCGAGCCGGATGCCGAGATCATCCCTGGCAAGCTCACCCGCCGCCAGCTCCGCCGTGCGCTGCTCATCCCAGGCGTGCGTCGCGTGAACGGTCTCGACATCGCCTGGCAGATCGAGGAGGGGAACTGGCTTGAAGCCTTCCGCTCTGACCTTCCACCTGCCGCCAGCCATTTGCTCACAGGCGATACCCCGCGTGAGCTTTGGGATGCCTGCAAGGCCCGCGTGCCGCTACACTCGGCCCCGCCGCCGACAAAGCCCAAACGTCCGCGTGAAGCAGTGCTTGCTGCAAAGGGAATCGATCTCGATTTGATCGTCAATCCGCCACTCATCCGTCTCGTCGGAGCATACCTCGATCAAGGCATTGCCTACTGGCCCATGCCACTGCGTGAGGAAGGGCTCATGGCTGCCTCGCGCAAAATCATGTTGCAGCCTGGCTCCATCGCCCGCAAGCACCTCACGCTTGCTGGGAAGGAATTTAGCCGTCAGGCAGAAAAGAACATGAGTGCCGAGGACATCGTGGCGGATGCTCTGGAGCGTCTCGCCGTGGTTCCAAGTGAATGGGACGACTTCATCACCGCCGAGCTGATCGCATTGCCAGGCTGGGCGGGCATGATCCGCATGCTGGAGAACGACGTTTCATTGGCTCCGCATGATCGCATGCGTTGCTCGCTGATGGAATTCCTCGCCTTACGCTTCACCTACATGCTTGCCGCCTTGCAGGATCTCATGGAGGACACCACCACTTGGCGGTCCGTGTCCATCACGCCGCCAAAAGTGGAGGCCCTCACGCCCGTGGCCCGCTTCTTCGATGTCGCCCAGCTCACGGGTCTCTCCAGTGGCCTTCTTAGCAGCATGCCAGAAGAGATTTTTCAGTGCCTCACTCATGAAATCGCCGCCTGCAATGAGATCGAACGTCGCAGGCTGCTGCACCTCGCTTACGAGCGGCGGCATGAACGCAGCATCCTCATCCCGCTGGCCAAACACCGCGCTTTATCACCACCGCAGCCACAAACGGATCGCCTCGCTGCACAGATCGTTTTTTGCATCGACGAGCGTGAAGAATCCATCCGGCGTGCTCTGGAAGAAGTCGATCCCTGCATTGAAACCGTGGGTGCGGCAGGCTTTTTCGGTGTCGCCATTGATTATGCGGGGCTCGATGATCCATGCGGCGTCGCACTTTGCCCCGTCGTCGTCAAACCGGGCCACTCCGTCCGTGAAGTAGCCGTGGACGCACACGCTCACCTTCATGAAAAGCGCCAATGGTTGCGTCTCGCATGGTCAAAAATCATGCGCAACAGCTTCATTTCTTCCCGCACTCTCGTGCGTGGCTGGATCAGCACGGCCTGTCTCGGTTTTCTCTCGCTTTTCCCGCTCATCTTCCGAGTGCTTAGCCCGCGTGCCTATGGCCAGCTCATCAAAAAGCTCAACCGCGCCTTCCTGCCCACACCGAAAACGGAAGTGACCTTCATGCGCAATGACGCCGAATCACGCCACGCCACCAGCGGGCTGCTCCATGGCTTTGACGAGCTGGAAATGGCCGACCGCGTCTATTCCGTGCTCGGCTTTGGTGGCCTACATAAGGCGCATGCACGCCTTGTCGTCATCCTCGGCCATGGCAGCACCAGTTTGAACAATCCATATGAGTCCGCTTACTGCTGCGGGGCCTGTGGCGGCCGCACAGGAGCACCCAATGCCCGCATCTTTGCCATCATGGCGAATCGCCCCGGCGTGCGTGCCGTCCTGCGTGAAAAAGGCGTCATCATTCCCGAAGACACCTGGTTCCTCGGTGGCTACCACGACACTTGCAGTGACGACATCGAGTTCTTCGACGTCGATCTCATGCCCGAAACGCATCATGGCGATCTCAACCGCGTGAAGCAATCTCTCGACAAAGCCCGCGTGCTGAATGCTGACGAACGCGTGCGCCGTTTTGGCACCGCTGGCGCTGGCATCACTGGTGAACGTGCGCTGCGTCATGTGCAGGCCCGCTCTGAGCATATCGCAGAGCCACGACCCGAGTACGGCCATTGCACCAACGCCGTCGCCTATGTGGGACGCCGCGAGCACACTCGCAGCCTTTTCATGGATCGCCGTTCCTTCCTGATCAGCTACGACGCCACCAAAGATCTCGAAAACAACGCCCTCGCACGCGTGCTTGGTGCTGTCATCCCAGTCTGCGGCGGTATCAGCCTCGAGTACTACTTCTCCACCGTCGATAACGAAACCTACGGTGCTGGCACCAAGCTCCCGCACAACATCACCGGCCTCGTCGGTGTCATGAACGGCTTCCAGGGCGATCTGCGCACCGGCCTTCCTGTGCAGACCGTCGAGATCCACGAGCCGGTGCGCATCCTTTTCATCGTCGAAACCACCCCGCAGCGCCTTATGAGCGTCATCAAGGCCAACAAGGAGCTCGTCGAATTCGTCTGCAATCGCTGGATTCGCATCGCTACCATGGACCCAGAGGACGGACACATCGAAATCTACCGCGGCAACGACGTCTTCGAGCCCCTCACTGGCGACGAAGAGCCGCTGCCCATCACGCCCAACTCGCAAACCTGGTATCGCGGTAAAATGCATCACCTCCCGCTCGCCCGCATCGAACCGAAGCCCGTCAAAGCCGCTTAAAATGTCCCCTGAAAACCTTTCCTTCCTGCTTCTTGCCATACCGGGCATCACCTTCACGGCGCTGAGCCTCATCTGGTTACTCGGCGGGCGTGTAACTGAGCATGCTATGTCACGCCTAACCAAAGGCGTGTATGCTACTCTCACTCTTATCGTTGGCATCATCTTTTGGAAGATGTGGCAGAGTGATCTGCACTCCGTCCGCGTTTCAGTCGGCGATCATTGGTTCAAAGTCGCTCACTACGAGTTTCCGCTCACCATCCTGCTCGACCGCCTCTCCCTGCCCATCGTCGGCATCACCGTGATCCTCGCAGGCGTCGTCGGCAGCTTCAGCGTGCGCTACCTGCATCGTGATCCTGGCTTCTTCCGCTTCTTCCTGCTCCTGCATCTCTTCACTTTCGGTGCATTGCTCGTCTTCATGGCGGATTCGCTCGATGTGCTGCTCGGCGGCTGGGAAATCGTCGGCATCACCAGCGTGCTGCTCATTGGTTTCTTCCAATACCGGCCTGATCCCGTGAAGAACGCCCTCCGCGTCTTTGCCACCTACCGCGTGGCGGATCTTTTCATGCTCATGGGCGTCTTTCTGGCTCATCATTGGTTCAAAACCGCCTCGTGGAATGGCATGTTCAGCGGCGAGTGGCCCGGACACGTCAATAACCTCAACGGCAACGCCGCCACCATCGTCGCCGTCATGCTTGTCTTTGCCGCCAGCGGCAAATCAGCCCAGGGGCCTTTCTGCGGCTGGCTCGCCCGCGCGATGGAAGGTCCCACACCCTCCAGCGCCATCTTTTACGGTGCCATCAGCGTCCATGCTGGTGCTTACCTGTTGCTGCGTATCGAGCCACTCATCCACAGTTCGTGGATTGCGACCTCTCTCGTCATCTTCATCGGTAGTACCACCGCTTTTCTAGGCACTCTCGTCCACCGCACTTGTGCCGATGCAAAAACCTCGCTGGCCTATGCCGCTCAGACACAGCTCGGCCTCATCTTTGTCGAAATTGGCCTTGGCTGGACCACCTTTGCCATCATCCACCTCATCAGCCATGCTGTGCTCCGAACGCTGCAGTTCCTCCGATCGCCCTCCATGCTGCGTGATTACAATCGCGTCCACTCTGCTGCCGGCGGGCAGATCGATCCCACGGGCGAGCACTACGAGTCCTTCTTGCCAAAGAAAATCCAGCTTTGGCTCTATCGCGCCGCTTTGGGCCGAGGCTTCTACGATCCGATCGTGGATCGCTTCATCGTCGCGCCTGTCGTCGGCCTCGCACGCCTCCTTGGCATCTTTGAGTTCCGTGGCGGCAAATCCTGATTTTTCTCCTTCCATGACTTTCCTGTCCATTCCCTACATCAGCTTCGGACTCGGCTTTTTGCTCCTCGGCGCTCTCTGGGCCTTCAAATCGGCCAATCCCCGTTTTGCCGCCATTGTTGCCGCCAGTGGTTCCGTTGGCAGCTTTTTGCTCTCCACGATCGAAGTCGCCAAAGCTGGTCACAGACGCCTTTTCGACCCTTGGCTGAGCTTTTTTGAGGCGGATGCCCTCGATGCCGTGCCCATGGCTTTTTTTGCGGCCCTTACACTCATCGTCATCATCCTCGCACCCAAACGCGACTCCGGTGGCAAAGCCCTCGCAGGTATCCTGCTTCTCGCGGCTGCCACCCAGACCACCTACGCCGCTGCGGATCTCGCCGTGCTCGCCACCGGTTGGTGGCTTACCAGCCTGCCTTTTGTCATGCGCATGTTTGGCGAGGCCCGCAGTCAAAAACTCGCCCAAGGCTTCCTCATCGCCAGCAGCATCGCCCTCACCGCCGCCATCGCTGTGCTGCATCACATCGAGATCGACGAAATCTCCCACGCTAGCAATCTCGCCTTCGGACTCATCATCCTTGCCGTCGTGCTGCGCAAAGGCCTCTTCCCGCTGCATGGCTGGATGATTAGCTCCTTCGAGCACGGCCCACTACTGCCGCTCGCCCTGCTCTTCAACGGCCACCTCGGTGCGCTCCTCATCGCTCGCAGCGAAACCACCGCGCTCACCCTTTCCGAAAGGCACGTTCTCGAATTCCTTAGCATGGCCGCTCTCGTCACCGCGCTCATGACCAGCCTGCGTGGTTTCGCGGAAAAGAAACCGCGTCGCATGCTCGGGCTGCTTTGTCTCTCGCAGGCCAGCTTCATTCTTGCTGGCATCGCCACCGCCTCTGCCGAAGGCATCACCGGCGCACTCGTCCATTGGCTCGTCGTCGCCGCTGCCTCCACGGGCCTCATCGCCATCGTCCGCGTGCTCGAAGTCCGCGTTTCCGGTAGCGCTGACCCTACTGCGCATCTCGGCCTCGCCACCAAGGCACCACGTTTAGCGACGTTCTTCCTTGTTTGCGGCTTCGCGCTCATCGGACTGCCCGGAACGCTTGGCTATTGTGCTGAAGATCTCATCTTTCACGGTGCTTTGGAAAACCATCCCTGGATCGGCATCGCCCTTCCCATTGCCACCGCTTTCAACGCCATCAATCTCCTGCGCATTTTTAACATTCTCTTCCTTGGCGTCTTGCCCAAGCATGTCATTGACATCCCTGACGCTCTCCCACGCGAACGCTGGCCCCTCACCCTCATCGTAGTTTTCCTCATTGCCGGCGGCATCTTCCCTTCCCAAATCCTTCGCTGGCGTGAAAATGCTGCGCATGAAATCGAAGCCGGCCTCGGCCTCGAGCAGAAAGAGCACCATGGGCATTGAGGCGATTTTCAAATGGCGATAGTTAGCGGTAAGAGTGTTTCAACGTTTAATTTTGAATGATTGAAATAGCCAAACTGGCATTTGCAGGCAGAATGAGCCGAACTTTTTCTTCACGCTCATGCCACACAATAAAGCACCCCTCTCAGTCACTTTACCCAAAGACCTCACGGCTAGCCTTGTTGTCTTTTTGGTCGCGTTGCCGTTGTGTTTAGGAGTCGCGCTGGCTTCGAATGCGCCTCTGTTTTCAGGTGTGTTATCGGGCATTATTGGGGGCATTCTCGTCGGGTGGTTGAGTGGCTCTCATAAAAGTGTGAGCGGTCCTGCCGCAGGCCTCACGGCCATTGTGGCAGCGCAGATCGGGCAATTAGGGGCTTTTGAGACTTTCCTGCTCGCAGTGATGCTGGCTGGTCTGATTCAGATCATTATGGGGATTGCGCGATTGGGTTTCATCGCGGCCTTTTTTCCTGGCAGTGTCATCAAAGGGTTATTGGCTGCCATCGGGGTGATTTTAATCTTGAAACAAATCCCACACGTCCTTGGACATGATGCGGATGCCGAGGGCGAGATGAGCTTTTTCCAGCCTGATCACCGCAATACTTTTACCGAGCTACTCGACACTTTTTTTGATATCCAGCCTGGGGCGGCACTGGTTGGTCTCCTTGGCATTTTATTGCTGGTTTTTTGGAATCGTTCCAAGTTGCTTAAAAACAGTCCTGTTCCTGCCGCACTCGTGGTTGTGGTTATGGGCGTTGTCATCAATCTCATCCTACGACAAAGCGGCAGCGGATGGGTTATTGCAGAATCGCACCTCGTCCAAGTGCCTGTGCCAAAGGACCTTGGAGCATTCATTGGCTTTTTAAAGTTTCCAAACTTTACGCAGTTTACCAATCCTGCGGTCTATGTCGCAGCTATAACCATCGCCATCGTCGCTACACTTGAAACCCTGCTCAATCTGGAAGCCGTTGATAAAATTGATCCCGACCAGCGCCGCTCGCCGCCGAATCGTGAACTCATTGCTCAGGGAATTGGTAATGTCGTTTCTGGCCTCATTGGCGGGCTGCCGATGACCAGCGTCATTATTCGGTCTTCGGTAAATATCAACAGCGGCGGTAAAACCAAGCTGAGTGCCATCATGCACGGTGTTCTGTTGCTGCTTTGTGTTCTATTGATGCCGACATGGCTCAATGAGATCCCTCTCGCGGCTCTTGCGGCCATTTTGATCATGACAGGTCTGAAGCTAACCAGCCCGCAAATCTTACGCCAGATGTGGTGTGCGGGAAAATCACAGTTTTTGCCCTTCGTCATTACGGTCGTGGCCATCATCTTCACCGATCTGCTCATTGGTATTATTATTGGTCTCTGTGTGGCCATTGCTTTCATTTTGGGCAGTAATCTGCGCCGCCCTGTTCACAAAGTCATTGAGAAGCACTCTGGCGGTGATGTGTTACGCATTGAGCTAGCAAATCAAGTCAGCTTCCTCAACAGGGCCAGCCTTGAAAAAGCCCTGTTTGAAGTTCCGCGTGGTGGCCATGTGCTGCTGGATGCCCGCAGCACCGACTACATCGACCCGGACATTCTGGACCTGATCGAAGACTTCAAAAAGACCACGGCCCATGCCCACGGTGTGAAGCTCAGTCTGGCAGGCTTTAAGGACAACTATTTGCTCAAAGATCACATCCAATACATCGACTATTCCAACCGCGAAGTGCAGAGCGCGCTCAGCCCAGCCACAGTGCTAGAAATTCTCCGCGCTGGAAATCAGCGCTTCCTGCATGGCGAGCGAGTCCAGCGCGACTACAGCCGCCAGATTGATGCCACGGCCTCTGGCCAGTTTCCGATGGCCGCTGTTCTGGGTTGCATTGATTCTCGTGCCCCAGCAGAGGTTGTTTTTGATCTTGGACTGGGTGACATTTTCAGTGCTCGTGTGGCTGGGAACATCGCCACAACAGAGCTACTTGGCAGTTTGGAATACGCCTGCGCCGTCGTCGGCTCAAAACTTGTCGTCGTCCTCGGTCATACAAGCTGTGGCGCGGTGAATGCGGCTGTTGATCTCCTTGTCGCTGCGAAAAAAGCCAGTGAAGCCACACCGTGTGGTAATCTTGATGGACTCGTCATTGAAATTCAGCAGTCGATCAATCCCCTGACCTTGAAGAAGCCTGATCAATGGGCTCAGGGTGAAAAAGCTGCCTACACGAACGAGATTTCCCGCCGCAACGTCATCCGCACGATTCGCACGATCCGCCAGCGCAGCGCCACGCTGAACAAGCTTGTCGAGGAAGGTAAGATTGCCATTATTGGGGGACTTTATGATGTGACCAGCGGGGAAGTCAGCTTCTTCCAGACGGCGGAATCCAGTGTCACTCAACTGGATGCACCGATGGTCGTCACAAACCATGATTCATGAATAAACGGAAGTTGGAGGCTCGAAGTGATGAAGGTAATCGATCTTATTTTTTCTTCATCAGTTCCTTCAGAATGGCATTCGGAAATCGTCTGCTGGGTGTGATAGCGTAGAAGCTTTCTTTGATCTGCGGGAATTGGTGGCGCTCAACGAGCACACCACTTTCTAGCTCGTCTTTGACGACCACCGGTGGCACCAGAGTCACGCCGTTAGTTTCTCGTGCCATGAGACGGAGCATCGCCATGTCATCGACCTCAGCTGCGATGATAGGACGAATGCCCATTTGATCCATGAGCACGTCGAAGGCCGCTCGGAGGCTGCTTTCGAGGCTGGGTAACACGATGGGCGTCGTGCGCAGATCCTCTGGGAAGCGAAAAGGTTTCATGCCACGTTTTTTGTGTCCGACGAGACTTACTGACTGCTGGTCCAGCAAATGGCTGTGCCAACCGGTCTCGGCATCACGCCGTACATGAGTGTTGGAGAGCACGACATCGAGAGTGTGTGTTTGCAGCTGGGCTAGAAGCTCACGTAACGTGCCGGAGTGGATGATGAGCTCCACGTCATCACGCTTGATGAGCGGGCGCAGAAAGCGGAGCTGGAAATTGCGAGACAGATTTGATGCCGCACCGACACGGAGGAAGCCGCGGCTACGTTTCGCGCGGTTTTGCAGCAGGTCGGTGAGCTCTTCACCACTGCGGAAGATCGAGTCCGCATACTCCAACGCAATGCGGCCCGCCTCGGTGAGCACGAGAGCCTTATGCTTTCGCTCAAACAAGAGCTGCCCCAAGTTTTCCTCCAGACTGCGGAGCTGTACACTCAGTGCCGACTGCGAGAGCTTCAGATTTTGCGCGGCCTTGGTGAGGCTGCCTTCGGTGGCGATGGCGCGGAAGTAGCGAAGGTGGTGATAGTTTAGAAAGGCCATGATCTCACATTTAGAAAAACGAACGATATGTGACAAAACATGAATTGGAAAGAAGTTAAAATTTTGGCGAACACATGAAGCGCTACTCGCCAAACACACTCCTATGAATCCGTTTCTACACATCGCTCCACAACTGCTCTCGGCGCCCGAATGGATTACCCCGATACTTTTCCTCATCTCGGTAGGGGCCTGCATGTTGCTGAGAGAAGGAAAGCTAGCAGCGGAAGGGGCGGCCTGGGCAGCGCGGTTGTTCTTTGTCGCCGCCGTCTTCCTTGCTGGGGTGGTGATGCTGGCTGGGTCGATGCGGATCGAACTTCTGGCTTGGGGACCGGCAAAGCTAGCGTTGTTGATTGATCCCCTCTCGGTGCTGATGCTTACGCTGGTCAGTTTCCTCGGCCTCATCGTCACTCGATATTCCATCAATTACTTGGCTGGTGATCCTGAACAGGCACGTTTTTCCCGCTGGCTTGTCATCACACTTTTCAGCGTGCTAGTGCTGGTGATTTCGAGCAATTTACTCATGTTCACGGTTGCATGGATCGCTACGAGCCTGAGCCTGCACCAGCTGCTCACCTTTTACCGCGAAAGGCCTGTGGCGATGATCGCTGCTCGGAAGAAATTCATCATCAGCCGTCTGGCAGATGCGTGCATGATCACAGCGCTGCTGCTGGTGTGGAGCGGGCACGGCACATGGGAGTTTCATGAGCTTTTTGCGAATCCTGTTGGACCATACACGGGACTCGTGGCTGGATTGTTCGTCGCGGCGGCGATGCTGAAATCGGCTCAGTTTCCCTTCCACTCCTGGCTGCCAGATACGCTAGAGACACCCACGCCGGTCTCCGCGCTGATGCATGCAGGCATCATCAATGCGGGTGGCTTTCTCATCGTGCGACTCAGTCCGCTGATCACGCAATCACCCTTAGCACTAAACACTCTCGCGCTGCTCGGGGCCTTCACAGCGCTCTTTGCCTCGGTCATCATGATGACGCAGACGAGCATCAAGAAATCTCTCGCCTGGTCCACGGTGGCGCAGATGGGCTTCATGATGTTGCAATGTGGCCTCGGAGCTTTTGCTCTGGCCATGATGCATCTCGTAGCGCACGCGCTCTATAAGGCCCATGCTTTCCTCACCAGTGGCAGTGTGGTGAATCTTACCAGATCTGCCTGGACGCCCGTGGGTAGGCCAGCTGCCCACCCGTTGGTGGTGCTCGGCTCGCTTGCTGTGGCCATGGTCTGCGGCATCAGCATTGCGATCGTCTTTGGACTGCGCCTGCAAACCAATCCCGGTCAAGTCTTGCTCGTCGCCATCTTTATCATGGCCATGGCACATCTACTCTGGACGCTATGGAGCAGTAGCATGAGACATCGACTCATCCTGCGCGGCCTCGGCATCACAGCAGCAGCTTCAGTGGCCTGCTTCTCACTGCACAGCGTTTTCGAATACTTACTGGTTAGCGCCTTGCCTGCTTATGCACCGGCTCGCAGCGGGGTGGAGTATGCGGTCATGATTCTTGTGGCATTGCTCTTTCTTGGCGTGCTCGTCTTCCAGTCCCAATTGCCTGCCTGGGCCTCACGCCCGGCTTTCGCACGCATCTATGTGCATGCCAGCAACGGCTTTTACCTCGGCACACTTTTGAGCCGCCTCACGCAAAAACGCAGCGCTTGATCAATTGATCAAGCTTCCGCCAACTCCATGACGATGATGACCACTACTCCCGAAGCCACCACAGAAATCACTTTCGCCAAGCCAGACGCACCTACGCCGGCGAATTGGCTCAAGCTGGCCCGTCATGCCTGTCTGCGTATCCCGCCGCTCTGGCCGCTACAAAGTTTCGTCGCCGTGAATCCTTTTGTCGGCCTCGTCGGCAAGCCATTTGCTGAAGTCACGCACCTCATGCAACGCGTGACGGGAGAGAGCATGCTCATGAGTGTCGACTACTTCCGCCAGGAGTTCATCAGTGGTCGCATCACTTCCCAAGACCTCGCTGAAGCGGTGACACGGTCGAAGTTGGAGATCACGACTTCGCAATTGCTTACTTGGCTGAAGAAGCCGGAACCTGAGCCGATGATGGGTATTCAAAGCCTTGCCGACGTCGCCACCGCGAAGTTTCAACGGAACTGGAGCGGCCTCGTCACGGAAGAGATCTCCAAATGGTGCGCTGCCTATTTTGATGAAGGCCAGTCCGCCTGGCGGATGCCGTGGAAGAAGCTGCCGCTCTTTGCTGCATGGAAGCAGGCAACCGCCATTGATGCCACACCTGAGATGCTTGGCTTCAAAGGCTTTCGCAAGTTTCTCGACGTGTTGCCGGATAGCGCTACCGAAGCCATTCCCGCGCTGCTTTACATGCTTGGCATTGACTCTGTCAGCGCAGAGGACTATCTCCACCGCCTGTTTATGACGCTGCCAGGCTGGAGTAGCTATGTGCAGCATCATGTGCGTGACAAAGCCATGTACGGAACGCATGATGAATCGCTGATGGATCTCCTCGGAGTTCGGCTCGTCTTTGAAGTCGCCCTGCTGAATCAGTTTTCATCCGTCGGTATCCGTGAACAATGGATCGACAGTCTCACCTGCAAAACATCAGGACTCAGCCTTACCACGCAAAAGCAACTCCTCTGGCACAGCGCTCTCGAGATTGGCTTTCAG
>Ga0164294_10003008_pt1 | contig 15078 bp, 10 predicted proteins | sample GEODES005metaG_FD_111479 | JGI IMG/M metagenome (GOLD analysis project Ga0164294, IMG submission 111479) | Oligotrophic lake water microbial communities from Sparkling Lake, Wisconsin, USA - GEODES005 metaG | ecosystem: Environmental > Aquatic > Freshwater > Lake | place: USA: Sparkling Lake...
CCAGGCGTCGATGAACGGACCTTCCAGCTCCACGGACATCAGGGCCAGCCCCTCGCCCGGATACTTGTCCGGGCCGTCCTTGCTCGGCGAGTGGCCATCAGGACCATTCAGACCCTGCGGACTGATCCAGATGCCTTTGCCTGCCTCCAGAAGCAGCGTGATTTCGACCGTGCCAAGCTGGCCCACCGGCAGCTCATGAAAGCTGTGCGTGACATTGTCCGCGTTGCGGAAATTGAAGCTGCCGGTGATCAGCGCAAACACTGCCGGCTCCTCGATTTGATAGCCGTAGCCGGTCACGCGCAGCTTGTAAGTGCCCGAAGCTTTCGCGCGCAGATCCGGGATCACCGTGCTGGGAAAGCCGCCGTTGTTGAAGACCACGATGGCTCCATCCTCCCGCTTCAACCAATGCTTGCCGATGGTGTCCTTGCGGTTGCGCTCGCTGTCGAGAGTCGAGCGCTGGACAGTCCTCTCCGGCCGCTCGTGGGCAAACAAGGCCGCGTTGAGCGCTAGTTCGGCTGCCTCCATGTAGCGCTGCATCTGAATACCGGAGATGGACAGCGCCTCGCCGATGTTGTCGAAACCATGGGCGCGTCCGTCTTCGGGCAGCGCGTCGACCACGTTGACCTTAACGCCCAGCAGGTCGTTGATCGTGTTCTGATACTCGCGGCGGTTCAGGCGGCGCAGCACGGTTCCTGCCTGGGCTGCCGACTTGGTCGTCAAGTCCGCGCCCAGCGACGCCATGAAGCGCTGGCGTTCATCGCTGGCAGGCTGCTTTTTCTTGGCTGGCGGCATCTCCCCCGCCGCCACGCGATCAAACACCCGCACCCATTTTTTCAGCGCGGCTGCGTTGCTGCCATCGGTGGAGAGGGAAGACAAATCGAGATCGCCCTTCTTCACGTCGCTGTCATGGCAGTCCATGCAGTGCTGATCGAGAAAGGGCTGAATCGCCGGCAGGGCGGCGTGCAACGACGAGGTCAAGGCCAGCAACGGCAAGGCCGCAAAGAATCGAGACTTCATGATCACGCCTGATTGATGTCGAGCACGCCGGTGCTGAAGCCAAACTTGTCCGTCTCCACGCCCATGCGCTGGGCGAGGGACACAAAGAGGTTCGAGAACACATGCTTGTCCTTGTCGACAGCGATGTGGCGGCCATGCTGGAAGCCGCCGCCCGCGAGGATCAGAGGCAGGTTCGCCGTTTGGTGCGCGCTGGCGTTGCCGAGGTTGGAACCGAAGAGCACCGAGGTGGTGTCGAGCAGCGGGCGGTCGTTTTCCTGGGTCGTCTTAAGCTTGGTGAGGAAGTCAGCGAAGGCCGTGAACTCCGCCTTCTCAATGACCTTCAACTCCTCAATCTTGGCCGGGTCCTGGCCATGATGCGACAGGTTGTGCCAGTCGTTTTTCACGCCCTCGATCTCCGGCACCGCGTTCATGCCGTTGAGGCGCAGCGTGATCGTGCGCGTGCTGTCCGTTTGCAGCGCCAGCACGATCAGATCCTGCATGAGCTTCATGCGGCCAATCGCGTCCGTGCGGGTCTGAATGTCCGTCGGCGGCTTGGCATCGACCTTTGGCTTGGGCCTCTGCGCCCAGGCCTCGTTCTGCACCAGTCGGCCTTCCAGATCGCGCACCGCGGAGAAGTATTCGTCCAGCTTCTCCTGGTCGCGCTTGCCGAGTTCGTTGTGCAGCTTTTTCGCCTGCCCCATGACCGTGTCGAGAATGCTGCGCCCGCGCTTCAAGCCGCGCACCTGGGCTTCGACCTGGGCCTGCGTGCCATCGACGAAGAGCTGTCGGAAGGCATTGGAGGGCGAGGGTTCCGCAGGCAATGGCACGCCACTGGCCGACCATGAAAGCGACTCGCTGCCCGTGCCCAGCACCAAGCTGGGGAAGCGTGTCTGCGATCCCACCTGCTCGGCGATGAGCTGGTCGATGGAGATCGAGTTCTTGAAACCCGCCAGTCCCGGATGCTTGGCCGAGGTGAGCCAGGTCATCTCCGAGGTGTGGCCGTTCGCGCCGTTCTGCTCCATGTGCTGCAGCCCAGAGATCACCGAGAAGTCGTTCTTCAAATCCTGCAACGGCTCCAGGTAAGGCGTCAGCGTGTAGTCCGCGCCGGTCTCTTTCGGGAACAAGAACGGCGTGTGGAACCCAAGCGTTGCACACATCGCCAGGAAGCGCTGCGGCGGCTGCCCGACCGCCGCTTGGGCGCGCGTCGCAAAAGCAGGCACCATCGCCTCCAGAAACGGCAGCGAGAGGACAGTTCCAGCGCCGCGCAGAAAGGCCCGGCGATCAAGATGGCGTTTGGTGGCGATGTTCATGGTGAAGCAGCTTGGCAGTAACGTTCCTGCGTGCTGAAGTCTGACATTCAAAGCCGCAGCTTCTTCACCAGCAGCGACTCCTTCTCGGCATCGCTCATCGGCTTGAAGTCCACCTTGCAGCCCGGCAGCGCGGCCTTGAGGGCCTCCACATCGGCGGCGGCGATGTCCACGGTTTCAATCTTGAGCTTGGCGAGCTTCGGCAAGGCCTGGAGATGCGGGATGATCTTCGCGCTGAACCGCGCCTCGGTGAGTTCAAGGGACTCAAGCGTCTGGAGCTGCGCAATCACGGGCATCGTGGATTCGTCGAAGCTGACGGGCGAGTCCTTGCCCCACTCCGGCAAGCGCTGGCCGATGCGCAACGCGGTGAGGTTCGTGAGCTTCAAGAGGTGCGCATTGCCCGACTGCGTCTGCGCGGTGTGCCAGGTGCGAAACTCCTTGAGCTGCGTGAGCTGGCCGATGGCTGCCATCGCCGCGTCGCCTGCGGACGATCCGGCGAAGGTCAGCTTCTCCAGCTTCGGCAGAGCCTTCAAATGCGCGATGCCGCTGCCGGTGAATTTTTCCGAACGAAACGCCGGATGGAACAACGACAACGACTTGAGTTTCTGAAACGCAGCGAAATGCCTGAAGCCTTCATCCGTGAGCTGAATGCCATCGGTGCTCAGGCGCTCCAGTTCCGTCAGCCCCGCGAGCAAGGGCAGGGTCTCGTCGGTGATCGTCTTGCCGCTGATCGTGAGATCTGTGATGGTAGTGAAGCTGCCCAGCGTGCGGAAGTCCGCTTCGGTAAAAACATCGCACTTCACCTGCACCTGCGTCACCTCCCCCGCTTTCTGAACCACCTTCGCGCCGAGTTGAGCGAGCGCGCTGGCATCAGCGGCGAAGAGACTCGCGAAGGGGAGCAGCAGGCTGAGGAGGAGAGCTTTCATCATGGCTGGAAAGAACGCGCCTCAGACCTTTATCTTGGCCCGTTCAGCCCGTCCAGCCTGCTTCTTGCATGTGCTCCTTCATCCTCACGAAGGATTCCCGCAAGTCCTGCAGCTCAGCGGTGCGGGAACTGCCCTCCATCTCCTCCGTCTCCAAGGCCTGCCGCGCGGGCAGCAGGATGCGGGTGAAAAGGCCGAAGGCGTGCTCGGTCTCATCCACGACCTGGGAGCGCAACATCTCGCGCAGGCCCTCGCGCGCAGTGTCGAGCTGCTTGGCCAGCTTCTCGCGCGTGCCGCGAAGACCAGCTCGAACGAGCAGCAACAGCAAGATTGTAATCAGCAAGGCAGCGCCCAAAACAGCCGCTCCTATCTGCCAGCCCAGCCAGTGAAACGCCGCCCCACTGCCCAGCAGCATCGGCACCACCAGCCAGGGCAGCAGGCGCACTTGTTTGCGTGATCTCACCAAGCCGGGCGCCAGTGTCTCTTGAATCTTCAGCCCAAGCACGAAACGCCGCAGCGTGGAGTCGATCTTGGCGATGAACCGGCGGCGCGCTTCCTCGCTGGCCGGCTCCACATCATCCTTGCCGCGCAGCTCGGACAAATAGAGTTCGCCCCGCCAGTGGTGCGACATGTAGTTCTCGAAGCGCTTGAAGTCATCCTCCAGCACGGTGGCCATCTGCTGCCAGCGCTCTCCAGCGCGGGTCATAAGTTCCTGATAAAGCCGGTGATCCAGGTTCTGCGGCATCCGAGTGTCCTCGCGCATCGCACCAAACGCCGCTTTCACGGCGAGACATGCATCCACGGTGTCGGCCATATGACCGGCCGACTCGGCATAATCATGGACCGTCGTCTGGATGGCGACCTCCAGTTTGGCCTGCGTGCGCTGCGCCTGCACACTGCGCTCAGCCTGCATCTCGTCGATAAGCTGCCGATGCCGGTGCAGCTCTTCCAAGCGCGCGGCACTGCGGTCAATCAACTTGTCCAGCACCTGCCGGGCAATCCGAAGCGCCGATCCGAACTTGGTCAGGCGGTTGGGATGCTTCGTCACCACTTCATCAATGTGATGCTCAAGATCGAGAAAACCACTCTCGTTTAAGAGGCGATCAGCATCCAAACCGGAGGTGCGAGCGAGATACGCTTTCTTCCCCGATATGGGAAACAATGGAAATTCACGGCCAAAGCGTTGCTGCGAAAGCTGGCGCATGTAGTCGGTGATGACTTGAATCTCCTCCGCCGTGCGCAGATCGCACTGCTGCAGCACGAAGATCACATGCTTCATCCACTGGCGGTGCACCTTCTCCAGGAACTGCCAGGCCGACGCGCCCCACGGATTCATGGCGCTGAAGACAAACACCACCAGATCCGCGATGGGCACGAAGCGCTCGGTGATCTGCTGGTGCTCATGCTCGATCGAGTTCGTGCCCGGCGTGTCCACCACGTGGTAGTTCTTCAAGAAGTCGAGCGGCACACGCACTTCATCAATCGTCGGCCCAACCGGCACCGTGGCATGGACGGGACCATTCTTGAAGAACTTGATCTTGTCCGTGGTCGGCATCACGCCGGTGCGGGAGAACTCAGCGCCGAACAGCGCATTGAGAAACGTCGACTTGCCTACGTTGACCTCGCCCGCGACCACGAACACAAACGGGTCGTTCAGGCTGGCGATCAGGTTCGACAGTATCTGGCTGTCATCGGCGGTGCCTCCGTGCGTTTGCACCACCTGCGCCAGCTTGAACAGGTCGGTGCCCAGTTGCTCGCGCAGGTCAAAGTATGCGTCGCCGATCATGGCCTGAGATCACCCACGCGCCCGGCTAGGACGAGCGCCGCGACTTGGCAGGCATCTCGGAGGGGTCCACCGAGGGCGGCATGACCACGCCCACCGGCATCGCGTTTTTCTCCAGGTTCAGCAACTGCCCCACAGTCAGGAAGCGATAGCCCTTGGCCAGGATTTGATCCAGCGTGGAAGGCATCGCATTCACAGTCGTGCCATGAATATCGTGGGCCAGGATGATCGCGCCCTTGTGCACATTGCTGACAATGCGGCTGGTTACGGTAGCCGAGTTGCGGTTCTTCCAGTCCAGCGGATCGACCGACCACATCATGGTTGGATAGCCGAACTCCTTGAACCACAGCTGGTTCAAGCGCAGGTTCGTCGCGCCGTAGGGCGGACGCATGGTGCGGATGCGGTAGCCGCTGGCTTCAAAGACCGCATCTTCGGTCATTTTCAATTCCTTGCGCACCTGCTCGTCCGAGAGGCTGTTCAGGGCTTGATGATCCCAGGTGTGGTTGCCGATCTCATGGCCTTCCGCCAAGATGCGGCGGATGATGTGCGGGTAAGCTTTGGCGTTCTTGCCCACGACGTAGAAGGTCGCCTTGATGTTGCGTTCCTTCAGCATGTCGAGCAAGCGCGGCGTGAAGGTCGCGTGAGGACCGTCATCGAAGGTCATGGCCACGGCCATCTCGTCAGTTTGAATCTGGGTGTAGCGCACCCGCACGCCTGGCGGCGGCACCTTCGGCAAGGGCGAGTCTGGATTGACGATGCCGCCCACGGTGGCTTCCGGCTTGGCCTGGATGGTTTCCTCCGCAGCCACAGCGCGACGAACCTGCGTTCCATCGGCCAGTTCTTTCTTGGGGAAGACCGAGCAGCCACTTTGCGAGGTGCTCATGACAATGCCGATCCAGATACTCAAATACATGCGCGCGGGGTTCACAGAGCCGAGAGTAGAGTTAGAGATTGCTTTGGGAAAGTGTAATTTTCAGATGGAGCAGAAAAAGACGGAATAGAAAGGTTCGCTCGAACAACAGGCTTGGGCTTGGGGCACGATCATGGTTCACTGCATCCTCTGCATCGCAACCGCGTGCTCAACCGTTCATCGACTGTCCTAGCGTCATGACTCCCCCGCTCCAGCGCCTTCATCGCGCCCTCATCGCCCTGGCGATGCTGTGGGCGGCGAGCGCGACGGTCCAAGCCCAGCCCTTGACCGCCTTCCCCGGTGCCGAGGGCGCCGGCAAGTGGACCATCGGTGGCCGAGCAGGCCGAGTCATCGCCGTCACCAACCTGAATGACGCAGGCGCTGGTTCGTTGCGCGCCGCGATTGATGCCACGGGACCGCGCACCATCGTCTTCCGCACTGACGGCACGATCTGGCTGAAGAGCCTGCTGGTCGTGCGCAATCCTTACCTCACCATCTCAGGACACACGGCTCCCGGCGATGGCATCACGATTGCCGGGCATGAGTTCCGGATCCAAGCCAGCGAGGTTATCGTGCGCTACCTGCGCTTCCGCCTGGGCGATCAGCGTCGTGCGGACCTGGATGCCGTCAGCATCATGCGCGGCAAGAACATCATCCTCGACCATGTCTCCGCCAGTTGGTGCATCGACGAAGTGCTCAGTGTCACGCCCGATGCACGTGACGTGACCGTGCAGTGGTCACTGATTGCGGAAAGCCTGTATCGCTCCGTTCACTCCAGCGGCGAGCCGCATGGCAAAGGCTCGCTCCTGCGCGGTCGCAATGGCGCGCGGCTCAGCTTTCATCACAACCTCTACGCCCATCACTCCGACCGTGCACCGATGGTGCAAGGCCTGGACCCGGTGGCCCAAGATCCGCTGGGCGTGCGGCTCGATTTCCGCAACAACGTGATCTACGACTGGGGCGCGGTCGCCGAGGGCTGGGAGGCCGCCGGGGCCAATCGCAGCAGCGAGTCCACGGCCCAGGTCAACTTCGTCAACAACGCCTACCTTCCCGGCCCGGGCACCGCGCCCGGCTGGCTGCCGATCACGCAATCGCCTTTCTTTGCTTATCGCTACTGGGCCTTTGAAGAACTGTCCACCCACGCGAGGGCTCACTGGTCGGGCAATACCTTCAATGGCGAACTGTGGAAGAACAACGCGGGCAACCTCGATCCCACCTGGATGGTGTCCGTGCCGCGCTCGCTCGGCTCGGCTTACTTCCTGCCCACGCCGATGCTCTTCGACAATGCCGAACTGCCTGCGATCTCAGCCGATGTGTCCACCGCTGATGTGCTGGCCAAGGCCGGGGCCTCGCACCGCCGCGATGCCGTGGACCTGCGCATCCTGAATCAGGTGCAAAACGGCACCGGCGACCTCATCAACTCCCAAACCGATGTCGGTGGCTGGCCCGTGCTCGCGACCGGAGTCGCCCCCACCGACCGCGATGGCGATGGCCTGCCCGATGGCTGGGAGACGGCGCGCGGACTGAATCCCGCCTATCGCCCCGACAGCCTGCGCCGCGCCCCCGATGGGCGCACCTGGGTGGAGACTTACCATGCGATGCTGCTCGAAACGAACCCCGTGCATTTGACCATCACCAGCGAGGGCCACGGCACCGCCTCCGCCAGCTTGCCAAGGCTGCCGCTCGGCGGTGTATCGCCTTTGTCGGTCACACCGGAAGAGGGCTACATCGTTGATCGCGTCTTGCAGAACGGCGTGCCCATCCCTCTCGCCTCGCTCGCCCAGACCCCAGATCTGTGGGCCGACACCACGCTGCACTTCATCTTCGCCCGCCCGCGTATTCCCGTGCCCGCTGAGTTGGTTCGTCCGGTAGCCTTGCAGCTTGCCCGCCACCCCATGCTGAATGCCGACCTCGGCGGCATGTTGCACCTGAACATCAGCGCCCAAGGCACCCTCACCGGCAGCCTCTGGAACGGTCAGACCAACCGCGCCGTTGTTGGCGAAGTCATCGCCCGCGAACACGAACTGCCACGCATCGACATCACCCTGCCCGTGACGAAGGCCCTGCCGCTCAAACTCAGCCTGGAGTTCCACTCGCCGAGCGATGTGCGAGGCACCCTGACACAAGGCGATGCCAGTGCTGCCCTCGCAGGCTGGACCAGTCCTTGGCACAAGACCAAGCAACCGCTGCCGCTTCCTCAGCGAGGCATCCACACCGCGACGTTGATTCATCCGACCGATCCCTTGGCCCCCACGGCATCGCTCAGTATTCAAGCCAGCACCGACGGCGTGGCCTACCTGACCGTGCGCTTCAGCGACCGTCGTGTGGCCTTGTGCAACACCCGCCTTAGCCCCGAAGGACGCTGGCTGCTCTGGTCCCGCCCCTACACCGGACGCGCTCCGACGCATGGCCTAGGGCAACTGGACAGCGCCGCTCAACTGACAGCGAACTTGTCACGCCTAGGCGCGGTGGCGGTTCCGTATTCGACGCCGTAACTCAAGCAGGTCACTTCGGAATCTCCCGACTCTCCGGCGACACCACGCGCGGGATCACCTGCCACTGCTCATCAAAGAAGTCCGCCGCGACAACTTTGCCAGCACTCTCCGCATTCGGCGGCTGCGTGATGTCCAGAATCGCCCAGTCCGGCAGCTTCGGGTTCTGCAGCGAGTTGGTCTTGTCGTGCGCTTCGCGGAAGGTGAGGCCGGAGTTGAGGATGATCAGGCTGCGTGGTTCCAACGGATTTGGGCGAACCATGACGGGCACATGAGTGCCACCATCAAAGGTCTGAGTGCCGACTTGCAGTTGCTTGGAATCCCAGGTGAAGGGCAATTTTTGGACCGACTTGGCAGCTAGGATCTTTGCCACCAACGAATTGGACATAGCATCGCCCCACAGCACCAAGGTGCAGCGCAGCATGTCATCTTTGGTCACCTTGCTTGCTGACTTCACAAGCGCATCGCCACGCATAAGACTGCGCCAGCGAGCCAGGAAATGCTCTGACTCTGCCTTCACCCAGGTATCGACAGCAGTGGAAGCCGCAGCACCGTCTGGCAGCACAACCAAAAAAGGCCTCTTGAGCGCAACTTCAACAGGTCCGGCAAGACTCGGATGCTTGCCGTGCGGCAGTTCCTCTTTGGTTTCTTTGGTGCTGTCCTTAACAGTCCATCGGCCTTGATCGTCTTTGCGTAGATGACTGCCAGTTGCAGGTAACTTGACACCATCAATCCTCAAGCTGCTTACCTTGACTGCTGGCGAGATGTCAAAACCGGTGACGTTTTGCGTCGTGATTATCAGATCTCCATCGCCTTCGATTTCTGCTTCAATCCGAGTGTCTTGCCAGGGCAGCTCTTGCGAAATCAGCGTCACCCAAAACATCTTCGAATACTCCAGCGTCTTCGTCTGCAACACCACCTTCTTCGGCATCGGATCACGCCCCTTGGCGACAGCTTCTTCAATGAGCTTCTGCACGTCCTTGATCACTTCAGGATGATACTTGTGCCCCATGCCAGGCCCTATCAAATGTGGGCGACTCATGCCATGCTTCGCCAAGACCTCGGTCATGTAGTCGGCGCTGTCGCGTTGGCTGTCATTCTCGCCACTGTAGCTGATGAGCGGCACGTTCTTGAAGTTCAGCGCGTAGTCGGGCACGTCATAGACGCCCCAGAGCACCTGCTCATACCAGGGCGGCAGCTTCTCCGGCGTGACCTTCTGGTAGCGCTTCACATCGACAAATCCGGCCCCCGTGTGCACGCAGGCCCATTGATCCGCGAAGTGTGCGCCGATGTGCCATGCGCCTGCGCCGCCCATGCTGAAGCCTGCGAGCGCGATGCGATTCTCATCCGCGTTGAAGCGCGCTGTCGCATCATCGCGAGCCTCGAAGACATCCGTCTCGCCCGCGCTCTTCCAGCCGTTGCAGTAGCGACCGAAGGGATGGATCACAATCGTGCCCTTGGGCTGGAACTGCCCGGGCTTCTTCGCCATCAAGCGGCTGTAAACGAAGTGCAAATCCGTCGCCGTATCGCCACGCCCGTGCAGCCAGATCCACATCGGCACTTCTTTCTTGTTTTTGCCAAACTCCAACCCCTCGGGCACCTCCACGCCATAGAGCTGCGGTGAGTCGTCGATCTTCGAGTAGAAGCCCAGCACCTTCTGCCCGCTGCCGTCCATCCAGGGCGTCTTGTATTGCTTGAGCAAGTCGATGCGCTTCACCGCTTCATCGAGCAGTGTGTTCGCCTTTTTGATGCCGTCCTCGGGCTTCTTGTCATACCACTCGTGGAACTCCAGCGCGTAGCGCACCGCCTTGAGGAAAATTTCCGCATCCGCCGCACGCTCGTGTTTCTTCACAACTTGGAATTGCGCGGTGACCGCCGCCAATCGCTTCTCAATCGCACCTTGCTGCTCAGGCGAAAGATCCGCCGTCGGCTTCGGCGGCAGCGAGCCCTGGAAGGATGCGGTGGCTCCGTCGGGACGGAGCTGGGCAATGGCCGTGCAGGCGAGGAAAACAAAGGCGAGGGTGAGCTTCATGATTCAATTCGGATTGCTGGGAACCGGGATTTCTAACTGCCGACAAATGGCTTTCACGGTGCCCGCTTTGATTTCTCGATGGCGCGGCACAGCAGCCATCTTGCGCAGCTTGGGATTCCACCACACGGCGTGATTGCCTCCTTCGCGCCAGAAGTCACAATCGTGATCGCGCAGATAGCGCTCCAGATCGCGGAGCTTCATGCCACGGCCAAGTCCAGGGATTGGCGAATAGCGCCGGGGGCAAGATCTCGATCAATCAGTTCCCGCTGGCACTCGATCACCAAACGCAGGGCGTCCTCAAGGTTCTGCTTGGCCTCTTCGAGTGTTTCACCTTGTGAGATGGCTGCCGGCACTTCTTCAACGAAGCACGAGTAGCCACCTTCAGCCTCGGGGATGAACACAGCCGTGAGTTTCATGGAATGATCCTGCCACAATTGGCCAGTGTCGCCAAGCCCTCACTTCGCCACCGCCATCTTCACGAAATACAGCTTGTCCTGCGTGCGGATGTAGAGACCACCGTTCGCGGCGGCGATGCTGCTGCGGCAGCTCTTGCTGTCTCCGTTGGGCTTGGAGCCATCACCCATCTCGTTGACGCTGAGCAGCTCGAACGCATCGCCACCGGCCTTGACCACATAGACCTCGCCCCAGAAGTTGGTCATGTAGATTTTGCCATCGGCTATGGTGGGGCTGCTTTCTAACTTGCACTTGCTCGGCAGTTCGCCGCTCCAGACGACCTTGCCGCTCTTCGGCTCCACGCAGGCCAACACCTTGCGGTCACTGTCGAGCACATAGAACTTGCCATCGTAAAAGGCAGGCGTGGACACGTCGCTGCTGACTTCCTTCGGGTCGGAGGTCCAGGCGAGATCGGTGTCTTTGAGGATGCCGCTCTTGCCGAGCTTAACGGCATAAACCGAGTTCTTCTTGGGCGCGCATGCCAGCACGACACCTGCGCCAGCGATAGGGCTGGCCACCATGCGCCAATGACCAATTTTCTCTGTGTTCCAGGTGCCCCAGCGCCACAGTTCCTTGCCGGTTTCTGCGTCGTGTCCGGTGATGCAGTCGCCACCCAGGATCAGCATTTGCTTCTTGCCATCGACCTCATGAATCACCGGCGAGGAGTAAGCTTCCAGGCTTTCGGCCACTGCATCGGAGGGGCGGATGACTTTCCACAGGTCTTTGCCCGTCGCGGGATCAATTGCCAAAATGTAGCTGCTCATGTCCTTGCCAGGCGTGCCCTTTTGCATGCCCTTGTATTCAAAGGCCTCGTTGCGTTGCAGCACCTCAATGTAAACCTTGCCGCCATCGAGCAGAGGGCTGCTCGCGTAGGTCCACTGCGTGCCGAAGGCCCCATGCGTCTGCACGAAATCGCGCTTCCACAGTTCCTTGCCGCTGAAGTCGAAGCCCGCCGCCGTTGCATTCGCAAACAGGAAGACCACGTGTTTGCCATCCGTCGTGGCGGAGGGCGAGGCCAGGTTGCTCTTGACGTCCCACTGCAAGTCGCCGCCTTCGGACACCACCTTGCGCCACAGTTCCGCGCCGGTGTTCGCATCGTAGCAGAGGGCCACGAGCTGCTTGCTGGCCTCGATCGGGGCGGTGAGGAAGACCTTGTCGCCCCAGACCACCGGCACGCTGGCGGAGAGTCCGGGCAGGTCGGCAGCCCATTGGATATTCAGCTGCTTGTTGAACTTCACAGGCAGGTTTTTTTCGTCGCTGCTGCCGTCTTGGTTCGGCCCGCGCCAGTTCGGCCAGTCCGCGGCGTGGAGAGATGAGGTCAGGGCAAGGATAGAGCAGAGCAGTAGGCGCATAGGGAGAAAGAAGAGCAGGTTCAACGAAGTCTGCCAACGTCTTGTTTCGGCGGAAACCAAGGGGTCTGCTCCGAGGACGGTGCGGACCACGTCAACCCAGCACGCCCCTGATCAGCGACGCGCTGCCTGGCACACCCGTCAGACGCTCCTCGCGACCATCGTGCAGGTAGGTCAGCTCTTCACAATCCAAGCCGAGCGCGGCGAGAATCGTCGCATGCAAATCGCGGAACCGATACGGGCTCTCGACCGCGCGCAGACCGATCTCATCGGTCGCCCCGATTCGCCCGGGCTTCACACCGCCGCCAGCCATCCAGATGGTGAAACCAGCCGCGTTGTGCTGACGACCGTTCTCGCCCTGCATCATCGGTGTGCGGCCAAACTCCCCGGCCCAAATGACCAATGTCTCGTCGAACAGCCCCCGCTGCTTGAGGTCATCCAGCAGCGCCGCGATGGATTGATCGCACTGGCGGGCGAGGTCGGGGTGATTCTTCGGCAGATCCGCATGTGCGTCCCAGCCATTGAAATCATGCATGTGATACACCTGCACGAAGCGCACTCCGCGTTCGACCAGACGGCAGGCGAGCAGGCATTTGCTGGCGAACTTGCGCGTGTGCTCGTCGGGGCTGTCCACGCCGTAGCATCGGCGGACATACTCCGGCTCCTGCCCGATATCGCCCACCTCCAGCGCGGCGGACTGCATTTGAAAAGCGAGTTCATAGCTGGCAATTCGAGCGTCCAGCTCGCCCACGCCGGGACGAGCTGCGCGATGCTTCATGTCCAACTGATGAATCAGATCAATGCTGGCGCGCTGGCTAGAAGCGAACTGCGCCGGAGGCAGTAGGTTCAGCACGGGCGTGCCCTGCGACCGTAGCTGAGTGGGCTGGAAGGCAGCGGGCAGGAACGCATTTGTATAGTTCGCTGCGCCACCGAAGGGGCCCGCCTCGAACAGCGTGACATAGCTGGGCAGGTTCTGATTGTCCGTGCCCAGGCCATACGTAACCCACGAGCCGAGGCTCGGCTTGCCTGCGACCGTCTCCCCGGTGTGCAGTTGATAGCTGGCAGGTGCGTGGTTGTTGCTTTCCGCCTGCATGGAATGGATGAAGCACAGGTCATCCACCCGCTCGGCAAGGTGCGGAAACAGCTCCGACACCCACATGCCGCTCTGCCCATGCTGCGCGAACTTGTAGGGACTGCCCATCAAGTCCCCGCAACTGGTGAACACATTCTTCAGCGGCGTCTTCAGCACGGCATCGCGGATCGAGTCCGGCACCGGCTTGCCATCCAGCTTTTGCAGCAGCGGCTTGTAATCAAAGGTGTCCACCTGTGACGGACCACCGACCATATTCAGAAAGATGACCGACTTCGCCCTGGGCGTGAACTGCGGCTTGCGCGGCATCTGCGGGCGCACCGGGTCGATCTCCACGGCGCTGGCATTCCCCGAGCGCAGCAGGGCCTCCAGCGCGACGGAACCGAAACTGCCGCCCAGCCGGGAGAGGAAGTCGCGTCGGGAAGGATCACCGCAGGAGCACGTCATGGACTGAAAGAATGAAACGAAGGAAGCAAGCCTGCGGCCAATCACACGGCCCTTCAAGCTGGCGATCTCTCGCACGGCCAAGATAAGGCCTATCCCTGATTTCTCTAGTGAAGAGACTGGCTTATCTAATGCTGCGTCTAGCGCCCCGACCATGCCCCGGTCCCGATCACTGATCATTGCCTTCCTCGCCCTCGCCGCTCTCGGTGCCGGGGGGCGGCAGCTCTATCGCTCGCACCAGCGCGAGGTCCGGCAGCAAGCGCAGGCCGACTTCCGCGCTCACGTCTTCCCTATGCTCAAGCAGTCCTGCTGGCGCTGCCATGGCCAGGAAATGCAAAAGGGCCTGCTGCGCCTGGACAGCCCCGCTGCCGCGCTCAAGGGCGGGTTCAGTGGCCCCGCCTTGATCCCCGGCGATCCTGACAATAGCCTGATGCTGGTGCGTGCGATGCACAACGATCCGATGCGCGAGGTTCCGCCCAAGGACCCGCCGACCGAGGCCGACCTCGCTGCGATGCGCCGCTGGATTGCGGCCGGTGCGCCTTGGCCCGAGCCCAAGGAAAAGCCCGCCAAGCAGGTCGCCGTGCAGGAAAAGGTCGGCGATGCCTGGAGCGATCCGCGCAACCCCATCGTCAAGGCTTTCAACGGCAAACGCCTGGACCTATGGTCCCTCAAGCCCATCAGCCAACCCGCACTACCCGTGGTGAAGAACAAGGCTTGGCCGCGCAATGAAATCGACGCCTTCATCCTGGCCAAGATCGAGGCTGCAGGTCTGCAACCCGCCCCCGAAGCTGACAAACGCACCCTGGCCCGCCGACTCTACTTTGACCTCACCGGCCTGCCACCGACACCCGAAGAGCTGGCGGCCTACTTGGCGGACACCTCGCCCGATGCTTACCATAACCTCGTCACACGCCTGCTCGACTCCCACCGCTATGGCGAGCATTGGGGACGCATGTGGCTGGATGTGGTGCGCTACAGCGACAGCAACGGCTTTGACTATGATGAGTTCCGCCCCACCGCCTGGCGCTTCCGCGATTATGTCATCCGCTCGCTGAACGCGGACAAGCCTTATGACCGCTTCGTCAAAGAGCAGCTCGCCGGCGATGAAATGCTGGCCGGTCCGCCGCGCGATCTGGCGGAGCAGGACTGCCTCACCGCCACCGGCTTCCTCCGCATTGGACCGTATGACAACAGCGCCGCCAAATTTGGCGAGAAGGAGCGCTGCCGCGCGCAGGTCATGTCTGATTTGGTCGAGACCACGGGAGCCGCTTTCATGGGCCTCACCTTCAACTGCTGCCG
>Ga0164294_10003010_pt1 | contig 15076 bp, 12 predicted proteins | sample GEODES005metaG_FD_111479 | JGI IMG/M metagenome (GOLD analysis project Ga0164294, IMG submission 111479) | Oligotrophic lake water microbial communities from Sparkling Lake, Wisconsin, USA - GEODES005 metaG | ecosystem: Environmental > Aquatic > Freshwater > Lake | place: USA: Sparkling Lake...
GCACCCCTGAGGGCGCCGAAGTCCAGACCCACCTCGACCACCGCATCGCCATGAGCATGGCCGTGGCGGGGCTTGCCAGCCGCTCTGGCGTGATGCTGGACGACACCCGGCCCATCGCCACCAGCTTTCCGGTGTTCGAAGCGCTGCTTGTGGCGGCAACGCGCGCGAATTGAGAATAGAAACACCGCCACTCTGGTGGCAGTTGCACATTGAATGAATCCCAGAATTGTACGTATTCTCCCCTAGTCAGGCGCATGGCGGGGAGAACGGGACATGCACGCGATCATCGATTCACCGTACAATCTTGGAAAGTATGCGGCGAAATTGGCGCTGGAAGGTGTCCAAACTGTCATCAGATATTACAATTTCAAGAATTCGGAAACTTTTCCCGAGAAATGCCTCACCCGTGCCGAAGCAAGCCAGTTGATCTCGGCCGGGCTCTCGCTTGCTACTGTCTACCAGCAGCGCGCCGGCGCGGGCGAGGGCGACGGGCATATCGAGGACTTCACGCTGGCCCGCGCCAGCCGCGACGCGCAGGCCGCGCTGCAATGTGCCAACCGGGTCGGCCAGCCGGCCGGTTCGGCAATCTACTTCTCGGTCGATCATGATTTTGCACGCACCGCCGAACTGCAGCAGATCCGCCAATACTTTGCGGCTGTGCAGGTCGCGTTTGCCGGCCACTACCGGCTTGGCGTCTATGGTTCTGGCGCGGTGTGCCGCTTGCTCAAGGATGCGGGCATCTGCACCCTGTTCTGGGTCCCGCGTTCGATGGGATGGACCGGCACCAAGGCTTTCCTCGCCTCGAACGACTGGACCCTGTTCCAGTTCAGCCAGGAATTGAGCGAGCCCTGGGGCAAGTTCGATTACGACGCCAACAAGTTCAACACCGCATTTCCCGATTTCGGCCAGTTCGCGGCGATCAGCAATCTGGCGCCTGCGGCGATGCCGCTCGTGGCCACAACCGCACCGGTCCGCCCCTTCGGTACCTATCAGGTGATCGCGACAGGCACCCTCAACGTGCGCGGCGGCCCGGGCACGACCTTTCCGGTCATCGGTTCGCTGGCCAGCGGTGCGGTCGTGCACGGCTACCGGTTCGAGGGCGACTGGCTGCAGGTCGATCTCAACGGGGATGGCCGGGTCGACGGGTTCGTCAAGGCCACGTTCGTGCGCGCCAGAATGGGCGGCGCCCCGCTCCCGGTGCCCGCGCCGGTCACGCCCTATGCGGTCGCGAAGGTCGAGCTGAACTACAATGTCGCCGAATTCCCCGGCACCGAGGACAACAACCCGCGCATCAGCCTCTATCATTCACTGACCAGCGACGGTGTCGCGCCGGACGAGACGGCCTGGTGCTCTTCTTTCGCCAACTACTGCGTCACCCAGGCCGGCGGCAAGGGCACAAACAGCAAGTGGGCGCGCAGCTGGCATGATTCGCACTGGGGCGCCGATGTCACCGCATCGCCGCGCGAAGGCGATATCGTGGTGTTCAGCCGCGTCCCGACCGCCGGCGGTCCCGGCGGCGGGCATGTTGCCTTCCTGGTCGAAGACCTCGGCTCGTCGCTGCGAATTCTCGGCGGCAACCAGTCGAACAAGGTGTGCGAGGATGTCTATCCGCGCAGCGGCACCAAGGGGCCGTACACCTACCAGTTGCTCTCGATCCGCCGCTAGACCCGGCAGCGCTACCGGGGCTTGACCGCGCGCCGGATTGGCACGACAGGCTCAGGCCAGAATGGACCAGCCGTTTGCCAATCCCTGCCGCTGTCGGATGCCTGTGCCCTGCCCGGAGGCCCTGCCGGTCGTGTCTGGGCCAGGCAGGGCGCGGCCGGGCCGGGTAACGCTGCCATGATCATCGCCGTCGACGGACCGACCGCTTCGGGCAAGGGCACGATCGCCGAGGCGCTGGCCGCGCATTACGGGCTGCCGCATCTCGATACCGGCCTGCTCTACCGCGCGGTGGGGCGGCAGGTCGCGCTGGCCGGCGGCAATCCGGATGACCCGGCCGATGCGCTCGCCGCCGCCGATTTTCCCGATGGCCTGCTGGCCGATCCCGAATTGCGCAGCGAGGAGACCGGCGGCCTCGCCAGCCGCGTCTCGGTCCACCCGCAAGTGCGCGCGGCACTGCTTGCGCGCCAGCAGACCTTTGCCCGCCAGCCGGGCGGCGCAGTGCTCGACGGGCGCGATATCGCCACAGTGATCGCGCCCGAGGCCGAGGCCAAGCTCTTCGTGACCGCCAGCGTGGCCGCGCGGGCCCAACGCCGCTGGCTGGAAATGCAGAAGCGCGGCGAGGCCGTCACGCGCGAGGCGATCGAAGCCGATCTCGCCGCGCGGGATGAACGCGACCGCACCCGCGCCGCCGCACCCTTGCGGCAGGCCGAAGGGGCTGCGCTGCTCGACACGTCCGCGCTGCCGATCGAGGCGGCCATCGCAGCGGCCATCGCGCTGGTGGAGAAACAACTGGTCACGAAAGGCATGCGGCCATGACCGTCACGCTGCTTTCCATTCGCGAGTTCTCCGACGAGCTGGCGCAGGACTTCCACGACATCAACAAGGAGTGGATCGAGGCGATGTTCGTGCTCGAACCGGTTGACCGCGAGGTGCTGGAAAATCCGCGCGAGAAGATCATTGATGTGGGCGGGGTGATCCTGTTCGTGACGGCCCGGGGGCTGGGCGTGGTTGGCACCTGCGCGCTCAAGCCAACTGGCGGCGGCGGATATGAACTGACCAAGATGGGGGTCCGCGAGAGCGCGCGAGGCCTTGGTGCAGGCGCATTCCTTTTGGCCGCCATCACTGCGCGCGCACTCGATTTGCGCGCCGATCCGCTCTACCTCCTCACCAACAAGACCTGCGCGGCTGCGATCCACCTCTACGAGAAGCTGGGCTTTCGCCACGATGCCGGGATCATGGCCGACTACGGCGCGCGCTATGCCCGCTGCGATGTGGCGATGCGCTACGCACCCTGAGCCTTGGTCAGGGGCACGACCTCCGCTTCCAGCAGCGGCTGCGCCTGATAGACCGCGACATCGCCCACGCCCTTGAGATTGATCGTCACCGGCGCGCCGAAACCGGAGCGGTCGCGCGCGCGCAGGAATGTGATCTCGGACACGGAGATGCCGTTGACCGGCGCGGTGCCGTCGAGCCGCGCGGCGATGTTCACCGTGTCGCCCCAGTAGTCATAGGCCATGCGCGTCTCGCCGATCACGCCGCCGACCACGGGTCCGCTGTGAATGCCCGCGCGCAGACCCACCTCGACCCCGGCGCCGCGGCCCATTTCGGGCACGCCCGCAATGACGGCGCGGGCAAACGCGATGGCAGCATCCGCGCTGTTGCCGGCGGGTACGTTGCCGCCCGCGATGGCAAGATAGGCATCGCCCACGGTCTTGACCTTCTCCACCCCGAACTCGCGCGCGCAGGCGTCCGCATGGTTGAAGAAGGCATTGAGCAGTTCGACGAGGTGGCCGGGGGAAACGCGCTTGGCCAGTGTGGAAAAGCCCACCATGTCGATGAAGATCACACTGGCATCGGCGTAGGAATCGGCGACCAGTTGCCCGCTACGGATGCGCCCGACCGCCGCCGGGGGCAGCATGTTGAGCACCAGCTCCTCGTTGCGCGCCCGCTCGGCATCGAGGGAATCCGCGAGCTGGAATGCCGCGCGGCTGGTGCGGCCGACGGCGAGGTTGATCGCGGTCATCACCACGGCGCCGCTCGTGTAGCTGAGCACGGCATAGACGATGCCCGAGACCGCCGGCTGCCCGCTGGTGATCTGCGCGAACCAGACGAGGAAATCGAAAAAGAGCCAGGCCAGAAACGCGCGCGGCCGGCCGGCGAGCGTGACGGCGGCGAAGGCGGTGATGATCAGCCGGTTGACTACGCCCACCGCATGGAGTGTCGGGCCGAGGCTGGCGAGGTGCTCGAACAGGATCACGTTGATCTTGCCCACCAGCAGCGAGATCATCAGCAGCGCGATGAAATCGAGCAGCGCGTAGCGGATGTAGCCGTCCCAGAAGGTCACGCCGACATAGGCCCCGCATGTGAGGAGCGCAAAACCGAGCAGGATCGCGAGCTGGGCATTGTCCTCGGGCCGGAGGTACATCGGATTGATGATCGAGTAGGCGAGCGCGATCACCATGAAGATCACGCCGTAAAGCCGCACGAACGGCAGGCGCAGTGTCCGCGCGCGCTCGATGTAGCGGCGCTCGGTCTCGTCATCGGCGAAGCGGCTGAACAGCCCCGGCCGGCTCATCGCGATTGCGCTGCTGCTCGCTTGCCCCATCCGTCCCTCCTGATGCCTCGTCCTTACTCGGCAAAGCTTGATGGAAACACAATGGCAGAGCCATCCCTCTGCCGGATCATGCAGCGGACCTCGCATCAATGCGTAGGCCCTGAAGCGGGGCGAGGGCCTGCCGTTCTCAATGCATGTGGTAAACGTCAAGCGCAGGAGCGGTCCGATGTTCGACGAGTTCGATGGGGTGGAGCACATCAACCACCGGCGCGCACGCCGCGTCGGCTTCGAGCTTCCGGTGCGCTGCAAGCACGGGCTCACCCGGTCAACGGTCATGCTTAAGGACATGACCACGCACGGCGCGCGGATCGAGGGCATACCCCGCCAGCGCATCGGCGATTCGGTCACGCTGTTCCTGCCCGAGCTTGCGCCCAAGACCGCTTTCGTCGTCTGGTCGAAGGACAAGACCTCGGGCCTCGAGTTCGAGCATCCGCTCCACGAGAACGTGTTCGCCAACCTTGTCGCGGACTTTGCCATCGGGCATCTGCAGCGGCTCGAACTGGGGCGCCCGGAAACCGACGCTGCCGCGCAGGCAAAGCCCGCAGAGCCGCCGACGCGCCACGCGGCGTGAAGGCCACCACGCGATTTGCAGCTTGCATCCTTGCCGATTCCCGCTAAGGGCTAGCGCTTCCGCGGATGGGGCGACGGTCTCATTCGCGGAAACTCGAAGAAAGCCGGAGGGGCCCCGCAATACCGCGGATCAGCCAGCGATCGGTTAGATTGATGAAGGACGCATGACGCATGCCGCTTTACGAGCATGTCTTCCTTGCGCGTCAGGATCTGAGCCAGGCTCAGGTTGACGCGCTTGCCGCCACCGCCACCGAAATCGTCGAGACCAACAACGGGAAGGTCGTAAAGACCGAGACCTGGGGTCTTCGCTCGCTGGCCTACAAGATCCAGAAGAACCGCAAGGCGCACTTCGTGCTGCTCGACATCGACGCGCCTGCCGGCGTGGTCGCCGAGCTCGAGCGCCAGACCGCGATCAACGAGGATGTGATCCGCTTCATGACTGTTCGCGTCGACGAACACGAAGCCGGCCCCTCGGTGATGATGCGCAAGAACGACCGCGAGCGGACCCGCCGCCGCGAACGCGAAGGGGAATAAGCCATGGCTCGTCCGTTTTTCCGCCGCCGCAAGTCGTGCCCGTTCTCGGGTAAGGGCGCCCCTGTCATCGACTACAAGGACGTGCGCCTGCTGCAGGGCTTCATGTCCGAGCGTGGCAAGATCGTGCCTTCGCGCATAACCGCCGTTTCGGCAAAGAAGCAGCGTGAGCTGGGCCAGGCGATCAAGCGCGCCCGGCACATCGGCCTGCTTCCCTACATCGTCAAGTAAGGAGCGCAGACCATGCAGATCATCCTGCTCGAGCGCATCGAGAAGCTGGGCTCCATCGGCGACGTCGTCACCGTCAAGGACGGCTACGCGCGCAACTTCCTGCTGCCCAACAAGAAGGCGCTGCGCGCCAACGAAGCGAACCGCAAGGTCTTCGAATCGAAGCGCGCGCAGATCGAGGCGGACAACGCGGCGCGCCGTGACGAGGCCAAGCTCGAATCCGCCAACGTCGAAGGCAAGGAAGTGGTGCTGATCCGCGCCTCGTCCAACGCCGGCCAGCTCTATGGTTCGGTTTCGGTGCGCGACATCGTCGACGCGCTGGTCGAACAGGGCGCCAAGGTGACGAAGTCGATGGTCGTGCTGGAACGCCCGATCAAGAGCATCGGTATCTCGACCGTGAAGGTCGCGCTCCACCCCGAAGTGAGCGTGACGGTCAAGGTCAACGTCGCCCGTTCGCCCGATGAAGCCGCGCTGCAGTCGCAGGGCGTCGACGTCATCGACGCAATGTTCGATACCGAAGTCGGCGGCTTCACCGAAGAGTACGACCCCAATGCAGAACCGGGCGAAATCCCGGCCGACCTGCTCGAGGAACGCGCCGAGGGCACCGACGCCTGAGCACGGTCGTTCACCGCAGACACCAAGAGGGGCGCCTGGCAACAGGCGCCCCTTTTCGTTTTCATGGACATCTATGGGCCTACAGCCGGGCGCTTGCCAGTTGCGCAGAGCCTTGCTGCCTCACCCGGCGTCACATCACGAAATCGGCCGCCACCAGCGCGCTGGCGCTCGTCACAAGGATCGCGAAATCGGCCACCTTGTCGCCGTTGGTATCGCCCTGGATGAGCCAGGTGCTCGTTTGCGCGATGATGGCAAGAGCGCCGTGGCTGCCATCAAACGCGCTGACCAGCTTGAACGCGCCTTCGCCCGCGTCGGTGCCGTTCGCGTCGATCTTCGAAAGATCGATACGATCCCCTTCGGCGCGCGCGAAATCGGCAATGCTGTCGCGGCCGGTCGGGTCGCGGGTCGAATCGGCCACGCTTTCGAACACGAAAGTATCGGCCCCGGCCCCGCCCTTGAGGTTGTCGGCACCGAGCCCGCCGACCAGCGTGTCGCCCCCGGCCCCGCCTGACAGGAAGTCGTTGCCGCCGAGCCCGAGGAGCTTGTTGCCGGCATCATTGCCGTACACGCTGTTGCCGAGGCTGTTGCCCGTTCCATTGAGCGCATCCTTGCCGGTCAGCGTCAGCCATTCGGCATTGGTCGCCAGAACCAGGCTGACGCTCGACATGACCCGGTCGGTGCCGGCATTGCCGTCTTCGACCACCCGGTCGCCAACATTGTCGACGATGTAGGTATCGTTGCCGCCGCCGCCGGACATGAGGTCGGCGCCCTTGCCGCCATCGATGTAGTTCCCCTCGCCATTGCCCTCGATCTGGTTGCCGCGGTCATTGCCATAACCGTTTTTGGCATTGCCCGTGAGCACCAGCGCCTCCAGCGTGGCGCCCAGCGCATAGTTCACCGCAGAGTAGACCTGGTCGTAGCCTTCCGAGGCCGCTTCGACGATTGTCGTGATGGTGTTGCTCACAACATAAGTGTCGTCGCCGAGGCCGCCCACCAGCTTGTTGTTGCCGAAGCCGCCCTCGAGGGTGTCGTTGCCGTTGCCGCCGTAGAGCTGGTCGTTGCCGTTGCCACCATCGAGGCCATCATTGCCATCGCCGCCGTAAAGCAAGTCGTTGCCATCGCGGCCGGACAAGGTGTCATTGCCGCCAAGGCCATCGATACGGTCGTTGCCGGCCCCGCTGGTCATCACGTTCTTGGTGCCATTGCCGACCAGCTTGACCGGGGTGCCGCGCGTGAACTCGACATTCTCGACCCCGTCGGCAAGGGTATAGGAGGCAAAGCCCGTTCCGGTGATGTACACCGTATCCGCCCCGCCGGTCGCGGCGGTCACTTCCTTGACCACATCGCCGGTGCTGTCGATCCAGTAGGTGTCGTCACCGGTCCCGCCGGCGATGATGTCGTCGCCGGTTCCGCCGATCAGCACGTCGGAACCGCCGCCGCCGTTGAGCGTGTCGTTGCCGCCCCCGCCGTCGAGCAGGTTGGCCTGATCGTTGCCGGTCAGCGTGTTGGCACTGTCGTTGCCCGTCGCATTGACGGCAATGCCCTTGAGCGTGAGCGACTTCGCGCCCGCAGCGAGCTTGCTGTTGAGCCCCTCGGTGATCGTGACGTTCGGGGCCGAAGCGCTGCCGAGCAGCGGCGATGTGCCGGGCCCGGGGGCGGGCAGGGGCGTGGTGCCGAGCAGTTCGTTGAGCCAGTAGGTCACCGTCTCGACGCGCGCGTTGGCATTGCCATCCTCGTTGAGGAAGCGGTCCCACCGCGTGTCGAAACCGATGTGGTAGATCCCGTCCATCACCGTATCGATCGCGCTGTCGCCAAGCAGGTAGCTGGCGCCGTGATCGCCCTGGATGAGGTGGAAGCCGGTCTCGATCATGTTCTCGTCGTTGCCGTGCGCGGAAATGAACGCGGCCGACTGGTTGGCGCGGATCCACGCCGAAACATCGTAGGTTTCCGCAACCGTGAGATGCCCGTCGTCCATCGCGCCGGTGGCGGTGATCGCATCGATGATGATGTGGTTGAGCTTGTCGGCAGCGGCCGCGCCTTCGCGGATCTGGGCGGCGGAAATGTTGTTCCTGAGGCCGACATCCTCGCCGACGATCTGGATCAGCTTGTCGAGCCCGGTGCCGGTGGTGCCGACCGGACCGTCATAGGCATAAGGCAGCCCGTCCGCCGGCATTGCCCCGTTGTCCGCGAGCGCCGCCTTGTAGTCATCGATCGAGGCATAGAGCCGGTCGGCGCTGACCGGATCGCCATCAAGCTCGAGCCGCAGGCCCTCCGCGCCGGTGTTGTCGAAATAGTAGAGGTCGAGCGCGTAGAGCCCCGTCTTGGGCACATCGATCGTCTTGCTCGTGCCGGTGAAGCCGCGGTTGTTGGCATAGCTCGAAAGCTCGTCCTCGCCGAGCTTGAGCAGGAAGCCATCGTCCGAGCGCACATTGACGAGATGCTGGCCCTTTTCCAGCCAGATATAACCCTGGAGACGCAGACCGATCGTGTTCATCTGCGTATCGGCGCCGCCATCGGTCATGGCCGCCTTGCCATCGAGGAACTGGTTCAGCGTTGCGACTTCCTTGAAGCCGCCGAAGTTCACGGTCTTGGCCACAAGGTGGAAATTGGCCGACTTGGTCGCGGACTGCGCGATCAGATCATCGATCGAATCGAAACTGGTGCCGCGGTCGAACACTTCGCCCAGCAGGCCCGTGCCCGCCCGCACCGCCGGCTGATCGCCCGCGAGGGCGACCGTGCCGTTCCACTGTGTCGGCAGTTCGCCCGAGTGGTTGATCGCGCGCAGTTCGAAGGGATCGAGAACCCGGTCATAGACCGCCAGATTGCCGACCTTGCCATCGAGATGGTTGTCCATCCGCGTGGTGTTGCTTGCATCGCGGTTCCAGGTGCCCGCGCCCAGCACGAGGCTGCGCGTGTTGGGCCCGAGGCCGCTGGTCGCATCGACTTCGGCGGCGACGCGCTTGCCATTGAGAAACACGCCCAGACCATCCTGACCGAACGTGATCGCCAGCGTATACTGCTGTCCGGCATCGATCGTCACGCCGTCCGCCTTGACCCACCAGTCGCGGCTGCCGTCCTGCAGGAGGACATAGAGCTTGCCGTCGTTGATAAAGGCAGTGATGTCGCCGTCGCCGTTGCCGCTGCCATCCTTGGAGAAGATGACGTGGGTGGCGCCGTCGTCAGGGCGGTTGGCGGTGAAGTCGAGCGCGATCGTGCCTTCGGCGACGCTCGTCGCTGGCAGCTTGCCAAGATCGACCGCGCCCTTGGTGCCATCGTCGCTTGCGAAGCCCGCCCGGCCGAACACCAGATTGGGCTTCAGCGAGGCGGCATCGACCGGCGCGTGGTTCGAATGCAGCTTGCCCGTGGCGAGGTCCCTGGCCAGCAGCAGGCTGATCCAGTCCGAGGTGTCGCTGATGCGCTGGTTGGCGTTGCCGTCCTCGTTCTCGAAGCGGTCGCCGCTGATCTTGAAGCCGATGTGGTAGATGCCATCGGCCACGGTATCGACCGAAAGGTCGCCGTAAATGTAGTCGCGCCCGCCATCGCCTTGCGCATAGTGCAGGCCGCTCTCGAAGGCGCCTTCGTCGTCGCCATGGAGCTTGGTCCACTCGGACAACTTGTTGACGATGATCCAGCGGTTCAGATCGACCATGTCCATCGGGTCGAGCTGGTTGTCGTCGGCCACGCCGGTTGCCTTGATCGCCTGCAGCATGATCTTGGCCATTCCGTCGGCAGCCTTGGCGGCGTCATTGATCTGCTGCTGCGAGATGCGGTGATTGAGACCGATATCGTCGAGCAGGCGCTCGGTGATGAGATCAAGCCCCGTGCCGGTCGTGCCATGGGCCTGCTGATCGCCCTTGGCATTCTTCAGCGTCCCCGCCGCCAGTTCGGGCGCGAGCAGGCTGTTGAGCCAGTGCGCCACATCGTCGGCACCCGGTCCCCAGTAGTTGCGGGGCGAAGTCATGTGGCCGTCCTTGATCTCGAAGGCGAGCCCGTAGATGCCCTCGAGCACCCGGTCGACCCCGGCATCGCCGAACAGCCGCGTGACCGCGCCCTCACCCGAGACCAGCTGGAAGCCGGTTTCGACGCCGTCCTTCTCGGTTCCGTACAGCGCGCTGAACTTTGCCAGCGAATTGCCGCGCAGATAGGTGTTAAGCGAATAGACGTCGGAGACGGTGATCTCGCCGTCGTTGGCCAGGCCCAGCGTGCGGATGGCGCTGACGATAAGGCCGTTCATCGTGTCGGCGGCCGCAGCACCTGCGCGAATCGCAGCGCCGGACGTCCCCATGTTGAGGCCATAATCGTTTGCTATCAGATCGATGGCACGGTCGAGTCCGGTGCCGGTAGTCCCTTTGATCGCCATCGCGCATCTCCTTGATTTCATCCCGTATGCGCACAGCATGCCCAAGGACGTTTTAAGTACAATGGCTGCGGAAAGACCCTAAGGCGTTAACCGCGATGCTTAATTTCCGGCGAGGACGAAAAATTTCAGATTTCCGACAGCGCGTAAAATCAGCATTTGATCCCAAAGACTTGGGACCATATGCTGCGCGCAATTGAACGGGATCAGGTCATGAAGCTTGCACATGCCGTCGCAGTTGCTGCACTCCTCATCGGAGCCGCGCCGGTCAACTCCGTCGGGAAAACTTCAGAAATAATCGGTGAAGCGAAAATCGAACGGGATGAATGGGGTATCGCCCATGTCTCGGGCAAAACCGATGCCGACGCGGTCTACGGCATGATCTATGCGCAGGCCGAGGACGACTTCCCGCGAATCGAGCGCAACTACCTCGTCAGCCTGGGCCGCCTGGCCGAAGCCGAGGGTGAAAGTGCGGTGTGGCAGGACCTGCGCCAGCGCCTCTGGATCGACCCCGAAGCGCTCAAGGCAGACTATGCGAAGAGCCCCGTCTGGCTGCGCAAGCTGATGGACGCCTGGGCCGCCGGGCTCAATGCCTGGCTTGCCGACCATCCAGAAGTGAAGCCGAAAGTCCTCACGCAGTTCGAACCGTGGATGGCGCTGAGCTTTACCGAAGGCAGCATCGGCGGCGATATCGAGCGCGTGCCGCTGTCGCAGATCGAAGCGTTCTACGGCGCCCGCAAGGTCGCCATGACCGACGAGGAACTGGGCCGGCACCTCAAGGAACCGCAGGGCTCCAACGGGATCGCCATCGCCCCTGCGCGCACGGCGGCCGGCAACGCGCTGCTGCTCATCAACCCGCACACCAGCTTCTATTTCCGCGCCGAACAGCAGGTGACGAGCGAGGAAGGCCTCAACGCCTATGGCGCGGCGACCTGGGGCCAATTCTTCATCTACCAGGGCTTCAACGAGAAAGCCGGGTGGATGCACACCACCAGCGGGATCGACCGCATCGACGAATTCGCCGAGACCCTCGTGGAGCAACCCGGCCAGCCGCCCGCCTACAGGCTCGGCAATGCCGTAAAGCCCTTTGAAAGCCGGACAGTCACGCTTGCCGTGCGCCAGAGCGATGGCACCATGGCACCGCGCAGCTTCACCACCTGGGCGAACGAGCATGGGCCGGTGGTGCGCGAAGAAGGCGGCAAGTGGATCACTTATGGCCTGATGAACCGGCCAATCCCGGCGCTGGAGCAGAGCTTTCTGCGCACCAAGGCGGACGATCTCAGGAGCTTCCTGTTGATCGCGAACCTCAAGGCCAATTCATCGAACAACACGCTGTTTGCCGACAGCAAGGGCGAGATCGCCTATCTCCACCCCCAGTTCGTTCCGCGGCGGGATGATGGCTTCAACTGGCGCAAGCCGGTGGACGGCAGCAATCCGGCCGCGCGCTGGGATGGTCTGCATAGTCTGGGCAGCCTTCCCAACGTGCTGAAGCCCGCGAACGGCTGGGTGTTCAACGTCAACAATGCGCCGTGGACCGCCGCCGGGCCCGACAGTCCGAAAGCTGCGGATTTTCCGCGCTACATGGACGAGGCGGGCCAGAACGCGCGCGATGCCCATGCCCGTGCCGTGCTGGCGGACAAGCGCGACTTCACGCTCGAAAGCCTGATGGCCGCTGCCTTTGATCCCGCCCTGCCCGCTTTCGACCGCCTTCTGCCATCGCTCTTCGCCGCGCACGCCGCCGCACCCGATGCGAACCGCGACGGCCCGATCGCGCTGCTGCAAGGGTGGGACCGCAAGTGGGCGCTCTCCTCCACCGCCACCAGCCTCGCGGTCGGCTATGCCGAGGCGCTTTGGGCGCGGGTTTCCACGATGGAGGATGGCGACGAGGAGAGCTTGTGGGAGCGGGTGAACAATCGCATCACCGACACCCAGCGCCTTGCTGCGCTCGATGACGCCGTGAACCGGCTCGTCGCCGATTTCGGCTCGTGGCACGTGCAATGGGGCGCACTCAACCGCTACCAGCGCAACGATGGCGCGATCCGCCAGGTCTTCGACGATGCCAGGCCCAGCACGCCGATCCCGTTTGCCAGCGGCAACTGGGGCAGCCTCGCTTCGTTCGGCGCGGCGCGCTATCCGGGCACGAAACGGATGTACGGCACCAGCGGCAACAGCTTCGTCGCAGTGGTCGAGTTCGGTCCGAAGGTGCGTGCCCGCGTGGTGAGCATCGGCGGGACCAGTGCCGATCCCGCCTCGCCCCATTTTGGCGATCAGGTGGACCGCTATGGCAAAGGCGACCTGCGCGAGGTGTGGTTCTATCCCGAGGACCTCAAGGCCCACGTGGTCTCGACCAAGGTGCTCACACGAATGCGCTGATCACCCGACTTCCAAAGGTCACGGCAGGCAGGTACACTTTCCCGCATGGATCATATCGCCTCCGTGCTCGACGAGCTTTCGCGCATCTACACCGCCTCGGTCGCCCGGCTGCGCGAGGACGTGATGGCCTTCGCCGCCACCGGCACCCTGCCCCCCGAAGCGCGGCGCCGGGATGGCAGCTACTGCTATCCCGAACTGCGCATCCATTTCGGCGGCGAGCCGAGCATCGAGCCGACCGGCCATTCCTTCGGCCGCCTGAGCCAGAAAGGCACGTATGCCTGCACGGTGACGCGCCCCGCACTGTTTGCCGATTACCTTGCCGAGCAGCTCTCGATCATCCTGCAGGGCTTCGACGTGACGGTGGAAGCCGCGGTCTCGCGCCAGGAAATCCCGTTTGCCTATGTGCTCGACGGAAGTCTGGGCGCGCAGATGGGGGGTGTCACCCCGCAGGAGCTGGCGCGTCATTTCCCCAATGCGGAACTGGCGCATATCGGCGACGAGATCGCGGACGGCGAGTACAATGTCGGCGACGGGCCCCTGCCCCTCTCGCTGTTCGATGGCCTGCGCACCGATTTCAGCCTTGCGCGCCTCACGCATTACACCGGCACCCCGGCCGAGGACTTCCAACGTTATATCCTCTTCACCAACTACCACCGCTACGTCGATGAGTTCGTCGACTGGGCGGGCAAGCAGCTTGGCAGCGGCGAATACGTCGCGCTGTCGGGTGCGGGCGGGCTCAACCTCACCGAACGCACCGAAAACGCGCGCGAGCGCATGTCGGACACCGCGTGGCGGCGGCACCAGATGCCGGCCTACCACCTCGTCGCGCCGGACCGCAGCGGCATCACGCTCGTCAACATCGGTGTCGGCCCCTCCAACGCCAAGACGATCTGCGATCACCTCGCCGTGCTGCGGCCCGAGGCGTGGCTGATGATCGGCCACTGCGGCGGCCTGCGCCCCACGCAGAAGATCGGCGACTATGTGCTGGCGCACGCCTACTTGCGCGACGATCACGTGCTCGATCCGGTGCTCCCGCCCGAGATCCCGATCCCGGCCATCGCCGAAGTGCAGGTGGCGCTTGCCCGCGCGGCGGAGATCGTCAGCGGCGCGGGCGGCTCGGACCTCAAGCGGCGGATGCGCACGGGCACTGTCGTCACCACCGACGACCGCAACTGGGAACTGCGCTACTCGCACTCGGCCCGCCGCCTGAGCCTCAGCCGCGCGGTTGGCATCGACATGGAATCGGCTACCATCGCCGCCCAAGGCTACCGCTTCCGCGTGCCCTACGGCACGCTGCTGTGCGTTTCGGACAAGCCGCTTCACGGCGAACTCAAGCTGCCGGGGCAGGCCAACCGCTTCTACGAGGAAGCGATCTCGAGCCACCTCGCCATCGGCACAACCGCCTGCGCACTGCTGCGCGCCGAGGGCGCCCGCCTCCACAGCCGCAAGCTGCGCGCCTTCAACGAGCCGCCGTTCCGCTGATGGTGCCACCGTCCGACGGGAGGACTGCGGGTGGACAAAGACACCAAGGCAGCCCGACCCGCACCGCCATGGCCTACATGACGATGATGTCTGTCGCCGCGAGCACCGGCAGGTACTTCAGCGTGACAATGGCAACTGCCGCCTGCGTGCCGCTGCCGTCCGCGTCATAGAAAATCGTGCCGGTGGTGGTGTTGTAGATGATCCGGTCGTCGGCATCGTGCGCTTTGCCGCCGGCTATCGCATAGAATTCCTCGGCGTTCAGAACACCGCCGGTCTGATGAACCTCGGCGAAGCCGCTCTGGGTCAGTACAATGCGGTCGCCCTCGGCGTGGTTGAAATCCACGATCGTATCGCGCGCGACCGCCCCGGTCCCGGTGTCGAACACGAACCTGTCGCCGTTCTGGTCTCCGGTCAGCGTATCGACACCGCCATTGCCATAGAGGGTATCACTCCCCCACCCGCCTGAGAGACGATCATCACCATCACCTCCGCGCAGCACATCATCCCGTTCATGGCCAGTATGTTGATTTCCGCTGAGAGTTGACCCGGGATTTTCATCGAGAAGTGACCCGGGTGGATATGGTGCCCCGCGGTGCGGGGATGGGTCAAGTGGTGGCTTTTTCCTTTCGCGTTTTGGGTGCTCC
>Ga0164294_10003011_pt1 | contig 15074 bp, 9 predicted proteins | sample GEODES005metaG_FD_111479 | JGI IMG/M metagenome (GOLD analysis project Ga0164294, IMG submission 111479) | Oligotrophic lake water microbial communities from Sparkling Lake, Wisconsin, USA - GEODES005 metaG | ecosystem: Environmental > Aquatic > Freshwater > Lake | place: USA: Sparkling Lake...
GACGATGGCTGGCGGATCGACTTCGCGGTGCCCGATCTCGCCCCCGACGGCGGCTGGGTCACAGTGTCGCTGAACGGCCGCGAGGTGCAGGGCTGGGCAGTCGATCGCGACGAGACCGTGCGAGCCCCCGTCGAGATGGCGGGCCGCCCGCTCTTCGGCGGCTTTTCGCGCTGGGCGGAGGGACGCTTCACCGGCGTCGCGCTCGAACTCGCGCTCGCGCTGCAAAAGGCCGTCTTCGTCGCGCGCGGCCGCCGCTATCTGATCGAGCAAGACAGCGGCAATTCGCTGCGTGACGAGCCCGAGCGTATCGGCGCCTGCTTCACCTTTTCCGAACCGCAATTTTCAACCGCGACACCCTTCCCGGATTATGTGCGGGATTTCCCCGATGGGCTGCCGGACCGCCTGGAGACACTGACATGACGACCGGCCTCTCGACCATCGAGGACATCATCGAGGATGCCCGCAACGGCCTGCCCTACATCCTCGTCGACGCCGACGACCGCGAGAATGAAGGCGACGTGATCATCCCGGCGCAGTTCGCGACGCCGAACCTGATCAACTTCATGGCGATCCATGCGCGCGGCCTGATCTGCCTGTCGATCACGCGGGAACGGGCGAACGAGCTGAAGCTGCCGCCGATGACGACCAACAACCGCGCCGGCCACGGCACCGCCTTCACCGTCTCGATCGAGGCGCGCGAGGGGGTGACGACCGGCATCTCGGCGCACGACCGATCGCATACGATCGCGGTGGCGGTCGATCCGTCGAAGGATGCCGACGACCTCGTCTCGCCGGGCCACGTCTTCCCGCTGATCGCGCGGGATGGCGGCGTGCTGATCCGCGCCGGGCATACCGAGGCGGCGGTCGACATCTCGCGGCTCGCGGGCCTCTATCCGGCGGGCGTGATCTGCGAAGTGATGAACGACGACGGCACGATGGCGCGGCTGCCCGATCTGCTGCGCTTCGCCGAGAAGCATGACATGAAGGTCGGCACGATCGCCGATCTCATCGCCTTCCGCCGCCGCTCCGAACAGCTGGTCGAGAAGGTCACCGAGGCGCCGTTCGAAAGCCACTACGGCAACGATTTCCGGATCGCCGTCTATCGCAGCCGCGTCGATCAATCGGAGCATGTCGCGCTGGTCCGCGGCGTGATCCGGCCCGGCATCGAGACGCTGGTGCGCGTCCACCAGCTCGACCTGACCGCGGACCTGCTCGGCTGGCGCGCCGCCAAGCGCGATTATGTCGGGCGGGCGCTGCGGGCGCTGGCGCAGAACGACGGGCCGGGCGTGGCGGTGTTCGTGCAGGATCCGGATCCGGCCTCGATCTCGCGCCGCGTGGCGGGCATGCGGCGCGAATATAGCGATACGCATGGGCTGCGCGATTACGGGATCGGCGCGCAGATCCTCCAGGACCTCGGCGTCCACAACATGCGGCTGCTGACGAGCAGTTCGGGAAAGCTGGCGGCGCTCGAAGGCTTCGGGCTCTGCGTGACCGGGCGGGTCTCGATTCCCGACATCGGGGAGCCCGCGAAGGCGCCGCGTCAGCTGAACGTGGTGCGCTAGAAACGGCTATTTTCGCGCGCGCAATTTCCTACACAGGAAGTGAGCGAATTCAGAGGCTTGCAAGCGATTAAATTGAGGAAGTTGAGGCTTGTGAGCGACTCCGCTCATGGCTTCATTTTTGGGTCGTCCCGACGTTCGTCGAGATGACCTATGGAATGTTCGGCGAAGTCAAAAAGCCGGCCCGCGTCGGCGGGCCTCACGCTCGCCGACGTAGCAGAATAAAGAGAACAAGTCAGGTATATTGATTGCCGAACGCCCTCACGCGTCGTTGTGGACTCCGCGCCAGGCGAGCGTTCCACCGTCGATCACGTAGGATGCGCCGGTGATGAAGCTGCTGTCTTCCGAGGCGAGGAAACAGGCGAGTTTGGCGATCTCCTCGGGCTTGCCGAGGCGGCGGATCAGGTGTGCACCGGTCAGCACCGACATGATCGCCTTCTTGTCAGGCGCCGCCTCATAATATTTCTGCACCATCGGCGTGTCGATCGCGCCCGGGCAGTAGCAATTGCAGCGGATATCATAGTGCGCGAGGTCGACGGCCGCCGCCTTGGTCAGCATCAGCACGCCGCCCTTCGTGGCGCAGTAGGCGCCCGCCTGCGGATAGGAGACGAAGGAGCCGGTCGAGGCGACGTTGACGATCGATGCGCCCAGCTTCGATTGCTTGAGGTAGGGCAAGGCCGCCTTGATCGTCAGCCAGATCGCCTTGAGATTGATCTCGTAGACCATGTCCCAGATGTCGTCGGGAAGCTCCTCGATCGAGGTGTGGGGCGTAAGGTCGGTCTCGTGGACGGCGGCATTGTTGTGCAGCACGTCGATGCCGCCGAAGCGCTCCGCCGCAAAGGCCATCAGCGCGCGGATCTCGTCCGCCTTGCGCAGATTGCAGACGAAGAGATCGGCCTCGCCGCCCGCCGCCAATATGGCATCGGTGGTTTCGCGCGCCGCCGCCTCGTTGACGTCGGTCACGACGACGCGGCCGCCCTGCGCCGCCATCTCGATCGCGCTCGCGCGCCCCATTCCGCTGCCTGCGCCGGTGACGACGCAGACCTTCCCGTCCAGACGGTTGCCCATAATATCCTCGTTGGTTGAGTGTCAGCCTGCCGGCGCAAGCTCCGGATCGATCACAGCCTTGATCACCTCGCCACAGTGGACCATCTCCAGCGCGTGATCGGCCTCCTCGATCGCGAAGCGGTGGCTGATCAGCCCCGCCAGCGGCACTTTGTCCTGCAGCCGGGCGGCGAGGTGCATCGCGCCATAATAATTCTTCGGCTTGGGGAAGGAGGCACCGGCGACGGTGATGTTCTTGGTCGTCATGTCGCGCGGCGAGATCGGCTGGGTACCGATCGCGCCCCAGAGACCGAGGATGACGTAGCGGCCGTGATTGCCGGTCAGGTCGACGCCCTCGGGGAAGGCCTGGAGCACGCCCGCGGCCTCGACGATCAGCGACGGGCCGTTGGCGCCGGTGATGTCGTAGATCTTGCGGCGACGCTCCTCGGGACTGTCCTTGAGCGAGATGGTCGCGGTGGCGCCGAGCGATTTGGCGACTTCCAGCCGCTGATCGACGCCGTCGATCACGATCACGTCGCGCGCGCCGGCCTGCGCCGCGACCAGCACGGCCGAGAGCCCGACCGGCCCCGCACCCTGTACGACGACCGCCTCACCCATCCGCACCGGTCCGCAGCGGTCGAATCCGCGCAGCACGGTCGGCAGCGCGCAGCCTAGCGCCGCCACCGCCAGCGGATCGGCACCGTCGGGCAGCTTGTAGAAAGCCAGGCCGCGCGGCAGCCATGCGTAATCGGCATAAGTGCCCCAATTCGGCTTCTCGGCATGTTCGAAGAATTGCGAATTCTCGCACGGGCTCTCGTCGAGCACGGTGCAGGAATAGCAGCGATGGCAGGCCGCGATCGGCGCCCAGTAGACGAGATCGCCGGGCTTCACGGGCACGCCGGCATAGTCGGTGTCGATCCCGCCGAGCTTCTCGACCCGGCCGACGCCTTCGTGCCCCAGGATGATCGGGAAGGGCATGATCCCCGCCTCCCCGGTCTTGATGTGCACGTCGCTGCCGCAGACGCCGCCCAGGACGACGCGGACGAGCGCCCCGCCCTGTTCGGGATCGGCGATATTCACTTCCCAGGTCTCGACGCGGTTGGGCTCGACGAGAACGGTGGCACGACCCTTGGTCATCGCGGCTACTCCTCAGGCGTCTACGAGATCGGGCATGCGTACCTTCGGGCACACTTCGGTGGCGAAGCGGCGCAGCGACTCCTCCCAGGGCTTGGGATCGTCGAGGCTGTCGTGCTGGTTGTAGACGAGTTGGCCCCAGCCGCCGACCTTGTCGGCGAGCGCCTCGATCTTCTCGATCGCGGTTTCGGGCGATCCGCAGAGCACGACATGCTCGGCGAGGAAATCCTCGTCGATGCTCTCGGGCGTCACGTCGAGACCGGAATCGGCGATGATGCCGTCGAACAGCCGGAACTTGACGTAGATCTCCTTCAGATAATGCTTCCAGGTCTGCATCAGGCCGCTCTTGAGGAAGAGCCGCTTCGCCTCGGCATCGGTATCGGCGATGAAGATGTCGCGGCAGACACGGTAGCGCTTGCGATCGGGCGTGCGGCCCTTCGATTCCATCGCCTTGGCCCACGTCTCCCAATGCGCCTTCATCTGCGGCGTGCCGCCGAAGAAGGAGATCGGCGAATAATCGCGCTCGCCGGCGAACTGCATCGACGAGGATTTCTGCGAGAGGCCGGTGACGGCGATCTCCAGCCTGTCGCGCCCGCCGTACGGATTGTTGTCGGCGATGATCACGTCATATTCGGGCATGGTCTCGGGCCCGGGGAAACCGGCCTGGAAATATTTGCCGCGCTCCACGAAGGGCTTCTGCTCCCAGACGCGCTCCATCAGGTGCAGCGCCTCGAGCTGGCGGGGGGCGAGATCGAAGATGTTGTCGAAGCCGTGCAGGATGGCATCGGTGTGGTGGCCGCCGGGGGCGACGCCGAGGAAGTAACGCCCCTCCATCACCTGGCTCAGCCAGCCGATCCGGATCGCGAGCGTGGCCGGGTCATGATAGGGCAGCAGATGCGCCATCGGGGCGAAGCGGATGCGCTTCGTCGTCTGCGCGCAGGCCGCGATCACCGCCTCCGGCATCGGGATATTCTCCCAGCCGAGCGTATAATGCTCGCCGATCATGAAATCGGCATAGCCCGCCTCGTCGGCGATGCGCGCGATGTCGGTCGCCCAGTCGAAGACCTGGCGCGGCGTCCGTGACGGCGGGTTGTAGGGGGTCATGAAGATCCCGCACTGCATGCCCATGTTACTCTCTCCCGAATGCTTTTTTATGCGGTTTTAGATGAAGGTCCCGTGCTCGTCCTTCGTCGAGAAGCGGGGCGCCACCTTGGCGATGAAATTGTCGAGCTCCTCCTTGTTGGCCTCAGGCTCGAGATGCCCCTGCCCGAACATCAGGAACAGCTCGTCGAAGCCCAGCCGGTCGTGCGCCTCGCCGATCTTGTCGGCGATCTCGTCGGCCGAGCCAATCAGGACATTGGGCGGACGCTGGCCCATCGGGATGAACCATTCGTCCCAGAACCACATATGCTCTTCCATCAGCTGGCGCGCGCGATCCTTGTCGTCGGTCAGCATCAGGAAGCCGCCCCAGGCCGAGGCATCGGCGCCGGTGACGGTGCGGCCGTTCTTCTCGGCCACGCCGATGTAACGCTCGTTCAATTTCTCGCAGAAATCGAGATTGTCGGAGAGGACGATGAGCTTGCCGCCCTCTTCCGCCCAGAAATCGATCGTCCGGCCCGAGGCCGCGAAGCCGCCGTAGATCGGCGGATGCGGCCGCTGGTAGGGCAGCGGCGCGATACCGATCTGGCGGACGATGCCGTCGGCATCCTGGCCCTTGCCATATTTGGCGTAGGCGGGGTGGCCGGTCGATCCGCCCTCGGGCGGGAACTGCCAATTGTCGCCCTTGTGGCTGAAGACGTCGTTGGTCCACGCCTTCTTCACGACGCGCACGCCCTCTTCGAACAGCGAACGGTTGCGCGCGTCCTGCTCGTCGCGGGCCTTGACGTTGTCGGGCGTGGTCGCGCTGACGCCTTCCTTGGCGCCGTAGGCATCGACCCAGCGGGCATGGTAGCCGCGCGTGAAGCCGCAATAGAGCCGCCCCTGCAGCATGTGATCGAGCGTCGCGATCTCCTCGGCCACGCGCACCGGATTATGCGTGGTCATGGTGTAGCCCATGATGCCCGCGTGCATCCGCTTGCAATGCTGGCCGACGAACAGGCTGAACATGCCGGGGTGGTTGTTCGCCTCGAACCCCTCGATCTGGAGGTGATGTTCGGGCTGGCAATAGCCGTAGAAACCCAGGTCATCGCCGAGTTTCACATAGCCTTTCACTTCCTCGAGGAAGCGCTGGTAGAGCTCGGGCCGCTGCCCGGCCATGCCGGCTTCGATTTCCTTGCGACGTCCGACGACGCCGGTCTGCATCAGATGAAATTTCATGCCTCTCCGCCCCGATGCGCGGACCTTTCGCAGGCTCCGCTTTCCGGTTGATCCTTATCGACCCGCCAATCCAAACCCCTTTGCGGAGAGTTGTCAACTCTCGTGTTGACTGGCGGCGAATTTTTTCCGATTTTGATGGCGCGACAAGGATGACGGGCTCAAGCCGTCGAGCGTGGGAGAGGATGATATGAGCGACCCGAAGACGATCGTCCGGGAGTTTCTAGCGACATTTTCGACCGGCGATGTCGAGGCGATCCTCGCCGGCCTGACCGACGACGCGACCTGGTGGGTGTCGGGCCGGATCGAGGGCATGTCGGGGACGAGCACGAAGGCGCAACTGGGCGCGCTGCTGCAGGCGGTCCGCCCGCTCTACAAGGCCGGAGCGCTGCGCATCACGCCGTCAGCGATGATAGCGGAAGGAAATCAGGTCGCGGCGGAGGCGGATTCCTACGCCGAGCTGGTCGATGGCCGGGTCTACGCCAACAAATATCACTTCCTGTTCGAGATCGACGGCGATCGCATCCGGCGCGTGAAGGAATATTCCGACACCCACCACATGCTGGAGACCTTCTCGGCCTAGGCGGCGTCCAGCGGCGCGGTGAGGCAGCGCACGATCTGGTTGAGCGTGTCTTCCAGCGCCGTCTCGAACGGCTCGCTGTCCTTCGGCCGGGTGCCGGGGTGGCCATGTTCGACGAGGATGTGGAGGAACATCAGGCTGCAGCTCACCAGCCTGCGCTGCGCCGCCGCCTCGGGCAGGTGGCCGACCCGTTCGCGCAGGAGCGAAAGCGTGCGCGCCAGGTGCGGCGGCGTATCGGGCGAAAAGACGCCGAACTCCGTCGAGCTCGTCCGCAGCAGATATTGCGAGAGGAACGCTGCGTAACTGTGGCTGCTGCGCGAGCCTTCGAGTTCCAGCTGCGGGAGATAGACGACGTCGAGCAGGGTGCGGGCATCGTTCAGCAGGCCCGCCGACTCGGCCGCCTCCAGCATCCGGCCGCGCGCGGGCTCCATCTCCATCATCCGCGCGTCGAAGATCGCCTGGACGAGCCCCTCACGCGATCCGAAATGATATTGGACGGCGAAATGGTTCTTTTGCCCGGCCTTCGCGGCGATCTCCCGCAGCGAAACGCCGTTGATCCCGCCCTGGGCGAACAGCTTCTCGCCGACGCTGACCAGCTTTGCGCGGGCGGTATCGCGACCGACCGCGGCGCCCCGCGTGCGCCGCTTCATCTCTCCGTTGATCGCCTCTGCCGTCACGCCGCCTACCTAGCCACAACCCACCCGGTCCACAATCGAAAGCCCGACCAGATTTTACATTTGACTTAAGCGAAAACCCGGCTCATCAATCTGTCAACACCCGCGCTGACGGGCAAGAGGAGAGCGACGATGGCGATGCAGACCGGCCTGATTTTCCACCCCTACATGCGCCCGGGCCGTACCGCCCGGCAGACATTCGAATGGGGCGTGCAAAGCTCGATCGCGGCCGACAAGGCTGGGTTCGATTCGATGATGATCTCCGAACATGCGTCGCAGATCTGGGAGAATATCCCCAATCCCGAGCTGATCATGGCAGCCGCCGCGCTGCAGACCAAGACGATCAAGTTCGCCCCGATGGCGCACCTGCTGCCGCACCAGCATCCCACCAAGCTCGCGATGACGATCGGCTGGCTCTCGCAGATCCTCGAGGGCCGCTACTTCCTCGGCATCGGCGCCGGCGCCTACCCGCTTGCCTCCTACATGCACGGCATCCGTGGCGAGGCGCAGGAGACCGAGCGGCTCAACGACATGGTCCGCGAATCGCTGATGATCATGGAGAAGATCTGGAAGCGCGAGCCCTTCTTCCACGAAGGCAAATATTGGGATGCCGGCTTCCCCGAAGAGGAAGAGGCCGTCACCGAGGAGGACGAGCAGCACAAGCTCGCCAATTTCTCGCCCTGGGGCGGCGCGCTGCCGGAGATCGCGGTCACCGGCTTCAGCAAGAATTCGCCGTCGATGCGGCTTGCCGGCGAGCGCAATTTCAAGCCGGTCTCGATCTTCTCGGGCAAGGACGCGCTGAAGCGCCACTGGGAGATTTACAGCGAGGCCAACATCAAGGCGGGCTTCGTCCCCGATCGCTCGCGCCACGCCGTCTCGCAGACCGTGTTCGTCGGCGACACCGATGCCGAGGCGAAGCGCGAGGTGATGGAGGGCCCGATCGGCTATTGCTTCAACCGTTACCTGATTCCGATCTGGCGGCGCTTCGGGATGATGGACGGCTTCGCGATCGACGCGGGCATCGATCCGGCCGACGCCGATCTGGAATTCCTGGTCGACCGCGTCTTCGTCGTCGGATCGCCCGATACGGTGGTCGACAAGATCAACACGCTGTTCGAAGAGGTCGGCGGCTGGGGCACGCTCCAGATCGAGAGCCACGATTATTATGACGACCCGGCGCCGTGGTTCCACTCGCTGGAGCTCGCCGCCAAGGAAGTGGCGCCCCGCATCAAGCTGCCCGGCCAGCCGACGGCGGTGGCGGCATGAGCGGCGCCTCCGGGCGACTGGAGGGCAAGGTCGCCATCGTCACCGGCGCCGCGCGCGGGATGGGCGAATCCCACGCGATGCTCTTCGCCCGCCAGGGTGCCAAGGTCGTGCTGACCGACCGCAATGCCGAAGCCGGCCAGGCGGTGGCGGACAAGATCGGCGCCGCGGCGCACTTCGTCGCGCATGACGTCACCGATCCGGCCGGATGGGAAACCGTCGTCTCCGCCGCGGAAACGACGTTCGGCGGGGTCGATATCCTGGTCAACAACGCCGGCATCCTGGGGCCTGTCGCGGGCACGCTGGAACTGACCGAGGCGGACTATCACCACGTCTGCGCGATCAACCAGCATTCGGTGTTCCTCGGCATGAAGGTCGTCATCCCCGCGATGCTCCGTCGCGGCGGCGGCTCGATCGTCAACATCTCGTCGATCGCCGGCATCGCGGCCAACTACGGCTTCCCGAGCCTCGCTTATGTCGCCAGCAAATTCGCGGTGCGCGGGATGACCAAGGCGGTCGCGATCGAATATGGGCCCAAGGGCATCCGCGTGAATTCGGTGCACCCGGGCTTCATCCAGACGCCGATGATGGTCGAGGCGACCGACGAGAGCGGCGGCGATGCTTTGTCGCTGATCCCGCTCGGCCGCATCGCCGATCCGCTCGAAGTCTCGAACCTCGTGCTGTTTCTGGCGTCGGATGAATCGTCCTACATCACCGCCAGCGAACATCTCGTCGATGCGGGGATGATGGCGCAGTAACCTAGGTTCAGGACTCACTGATTGAGCCATAAGATGGAGGATGCTGCGAATGCGATGGCAGACAGGGAGGTGTGTGCACATCGATCGTAGCGGGTGTGGGTGCGCCGCGAGCCACAATCAATGCAGTCAAGTTAATAGTCTTGAACCTATGAAGACAGGGGCGATTTCAGTCCGACAGCACCAGCGGCGAAATTGCGAGTTCTCGGCGCAACAAAAGCAACGCCTAGAAAACACCACAACATAAGCGGAAGCAGCCGACCACGGCACTCAATCCTCGCCGCAGACAGGTCCAATTAACGCAGACCTGTTGTCGCGCTGGACTTTCCACAGATCTGGCTGTTGCGGCACGCAAGCGACCACGGCACCGTGGAGATCGAGGTAATATCCTCGCCGGGCTGACCGCTTACCGTTGCACCATCCTGACCGAGGCCGCTTTGGGATGCGAAGCTATCCCGAACCACGCCGCTTCCATTTGCGAACCGCACATTGGGGAGCGCGCTGACGACCGCAAAGGTACCAGGCACGTAGGCCACTGCGTAGCTCCCCGAAGCGGCAAGAGTGCCACGAGTGATCGGGTAGAGGCCGGGCACGCTGTCCGACGTCGCGCCCGTTGCGAGCGCTCCGGTCAATTGATCGCCGTTGACCAGTCCCAGTCCTCCGACGACGTAGGTGAGCGTCACATTGGGCTGGCCATATAATCGTGCAAAATCATTGGCCGTGATGGTCAAGGAGCGAGGGGTGACGCTGAGATTCGCCCCGACGTAGGTCAGCGAATAGTTCGGATTGGCGGAATCCGTTAGCGTACCGCGTGTGATTGCGTAGTTGCCGACACCGCTCGTCGAGGATGCGATCGTCGCGAGAGTGCCGACGATGGATGTCCCAGCACCGAGCGAGCCGTGCGCAAAGGTGAGCGCAGGATTGACGTCACCGTAGATCCGGGAAAGCGCATCAGCGGTGATCGCCACCGGGCGCTGTTTGATGGTCAGCCCGCCGATGCGGGTCGCGTAGCCGATCGTGTAGTTGCCGAGCCCCGTGCCTACGGCTCCCGAGCCGATGAGATCGTAGCTGCCGACGTTGCTCGTCGCGGTCGCCGGGGTCGCCAACGCGACCGAGGTGATCGTGTCGCCATTGACCAGATTGTTGCCGGTCGCGGTCCCGGTCGCATTGGTCGCATCGCCATAGAGCCGGGACAGCGCATCCGCCGTGATCGTCAGCGCCCGCGGCGTGATCGCCAGGTTCGCGCCGACATAGGTCAGGACGTAGTTGGGATTCGCGACATTGGTCAGCGAGCCCTGTGCGATGCCGTAGCTGCCGACAGCGCTGGCGCCCGTCGCAATCGTGGCGAGGCTTCCGACGAGGGCCGCGCCCGCGCCAAGGGAGCTGCTCGTGTAAGTGAGCGCCGGATTGGCATCGCCGTAGATGCGCGACAGGCCATCGGCAGTGATCGTTACCGGACGCTGAGCGATCATCAGGCCGCCGGTGCGGGTCGCATAGCTGATCGTGTAGTTCGAAAGGCCCGTACCAATGGCAGCCGAACCCGTCAGATCGTAGCTGCCGACGTTGCTGGTCGCGCTCGCAGGGGTCGAGAGACTGACGCTGGTGACGATGTCGCCATTGACCAGATTGTCGCCGGTCGCCGTGCCGGTGGCCGCCGTATTGTCGCCGTACAGCCGCGACAGGGCGTCCGCGGTGATGGTCAAAGCGCGCGGTGTAACCGCCAAGTTGGCGCCTACGTAGGTCAATGCATAGTTGGTGTTGGAAGCGCCCGTGAGGCTGCCCTGGGTGACGGCATAGCTGCCGACATTGCTTGCGCCGGTGGCAGCGGTTGCGAGACTTCCCACAAGAGCAGCGCCGAAGCCCAGCGAACTGTTCACGTAGGTCAGCGCGGGATTGGCATCGCCGTAGATCCGCGACAGCGCGTCGGCGGTGATAGTCACGGGACGCTTGTTGACGGTGAGCCCGCCGGTGCGGGTCGCGTAGCCGATCATGTAGTTCGAAAGGCCGCTGCCCACCGCAGCCGAGCCAGTCAGATCATAGGTGCCGACGTTACTCGTTGCAGTCGCCGGGGTGGAGAGACTGACGGCGGTGATAGTGTCGCCGTTGACCAAATTGTCGCCGGTCGCCGTGCCGGTGGCCGCCGTATTGTCGCCGTACAGCCGCGACAGCGCATCCGCCGTGATAGTCAAAGCCCGCGGCGTCACCGCCAGATTGGCGCCGATGTAAGTGAGGGCATAATTTGCGTTCGCTGCGCCAGTTAGTGAGCCCTGCGTGATCGCATAGCTGCCGACACCGCTCGCCCCCGTCGCGGTGGTTGCCAAGCTTCCCATGAGAGCCGCGCCGGCTCCCAGCGAGCTATTCGTGTACGTCAGTGTCGGATTGGCGTCACCGTAGATCCGGAAGAGCGCATCGGCAGTGATCGTCACCGGGCGCTGAGCGATCGTCAGGCCGCCCACCCGGGTCGCGTAAGTTATCGCGTAATTTGAAAGGCCCGTACCGATCGCAGCAGAGCTAAAGAGGTCATAAATGCCGACATTGCTGGTAGCGGTTGCCGGGGTGGCCAACGCGACCGAGGTGATCGCGTCGCCGTTTACGAGGTTATTGCCGGTCGCTGAACCGGTGGGGATGGTCCCATCGCCGTACGGTCGCGAAATGGCATCCGCCGTGATGGTGAGTGCTCGCGGCGTCACCGCCAGATTGGCGCCACCATAGGTCACCACGTAATTGGGGTTAGCGGCGCCCGTCAACGAGCCCTGTGTAATGGCGTAGCTGCCGACCGAGCTAGCGACGCTCGCAGCAGTGGCCAGGCTCCCGACGAGAGCCTTGCCGGCTCCCAGAGACGTATGTGAATAGGTGAGCGATGGATTGGCGTCGCCGTAGATGCGAACAAGCGCATCGGCCGTCACCGTGACCGGGCGTTGGGTGATCGTCAGCCCGTCGGTGCGGGTCGCATAGCTGATCGTGTAGTTTGCGAGGCCGGCGCCGGTGGCAGCTGAGCCGGTAAGATCGTAGCTGCCGACGTTGCTCGTCGCGGTCGCCGGCGCCGAAAGGCTGACGCCGGTAACGGTGTCGCCGTTGACCAGATTGTTGCCTGTCGCGGTTCCGGTCTCACCGGTTGCATCGCCATAGAGCCGCGACAACGCATCCGCCGTGATCGTCAAGGACCGGGGTGTCACCGCCAGATTGGCCCCCACATAGGTGAGCGCGTAGTTCGCGTTCGCCGCGTTGGTGAATGTGCCTTGGGTGATGGCATAACTTCCAACGGAGCTGGTTCCGGTCGCGCTCGTCGCCAAAGAGCCGACCAATGCCGTGCCCGCGCCGAGCGAGGTAGTCGTATAGGTCAGCGCGGGGTTGGCGTCGCCGTAGATACGGGACAAAGCGTCGGCGGAGATCGTCACGGGGCGTTGGGCGACGGCCAGCCCGCCAATTAAAGTAGCATAGCTGATCACGTAGTTCGAAAGGCCGGCGCCCACCGCTGCCGAGCCAGTGAGGTCGTAGCTGCCGACGTTGCTGCTCGCACTCGCAGGCGTAGATAGCGTCACCGAAGCGATGGTGTCGCCATTGACGAGGTTGTCGCCGGTCGCCGTGCCGCTGTTCGCGTTAGCATCGCCGTAAAACCGCGACAATGCAGCCGCCGTGATTGTCAGAGGGCGCGGCGTGACTGCCAAGTTGGCGCCAACATAGGTCAGCGCATAATTGCTGTTCGCAGCCCCGGTCAGCGAGCCCTGCGTAATCGCGTAGCTGCCGACGTTGCTCGCGCCGGTCGCACTTGTTCCCAGGCTGCCGACCAGCGCCGCGCCTGCTCCCAGCGAGCTGTTCGCGTACGTCAGCGCCGGATTGGCATCGCCGTAGATGCGCGACAGGCCATTGGCGGTGATCGTCACCGGGCGCTGTTTGATGGTCAGTCCGCCGATGCGGGTCGCGTAGCTGATCGTATAGTTGCCGAGCCCCGTGCCTACCGCTCCCGAGCCGGTGAGATTGTAGCTGCCGACGTTGCTGGTCGCGGTCGCCGGGGTTGCCAGCGCGACCGACGTGATCGTGTCGCCATTGACCAGATTGTTGCCGGCCGCGGTTCCGGTCGCATTGGTCGCATCGCCATAGAGCCGCGACAGGGCATCCGCCGTGACCGTCAGCGCCCGCGGGGTCACTACCAGGTTCGCGCCGACATAGGTCAGTACATAGTTCGCGTTGGCCGCGTTCGTGAAACTCCCTTGGGAGATAGCATAGTTGCCGATGCTGCTTGTGCCGGCGGCCGCGGTCGCAAGGCTGCCGACCAGTGCTACGCCTGCACCGAGTGAGGTGTTCGCATAAGTCAGCGCGGGATTGGCATCGCCGTAAATCCGGGAAAGCGCATCTGCGGTGATTGTGACCGGACGCTGAGTGATCGTCAGCCCGCCGGTGCGGGTCGCGTAGCTGATCACGTAGTTCGAAAGGCCGCTGCCCACCGCAGCCGAGCCGGTGAGGTCGTACCTGCCGACGTTGCTGCTCGCGCTCGCAGGGGTCGAGAGACTGACGCTGGTGATGGCGTCGCCATTGACCAGATTGTCGCCCGTGGCGCTGCCCGTGCTGACTGTCGTGTCGCCATAGAGGCGCGACAGCGCATCCGCCGTGATCGTCAGTGCCCGCGGCGTGATCGCCAGGTTCGCGCCGACATAGGTCAGGACGTAGTTGGGATTCGCGACATTAGTCAGCGAGCCTTGTGCGATGCCGTAGCTGCCAACGGCGCTGGCGCCCGTCGCAATCGTGGCAAGGCTTCCGACGAGGGCCGCGCCCGCGCCAAGGGAGCTGCTCGTGTAAGTGAGCGCGGGATTGGTATCGCCGTAGATGCGCGAAAGGGCGTCTGCCGTAACCGTGACCGGGCGCTGGGCGATTGTCAGTCCGCCGGTGCGGGTCACGTAGCTGATCACATAGTTACCGAGCCCGGTACCAACAGCAGCCGAACCCGTCAGAACGTAGCTGCCGACGTTGCTCGTCGCGGTCGCCGGCGTCGAAAGCCTGACGCTGGTGACGATGTCGCCATTGACCAGATTGTCGCCGGTCGCCGTACCGCTGGCCGCGGTGGTGTCTCCGTAGAGCCGGGACAGCGCATCCGCTGTGATCGTGAGCGCCCGCGGCGTCACCGCCAGATTGGCACCGACGTAAGTGAGGGCATAGTTTGCGTTCGCTGCCCCGGTGAGTGAGCCCTGCGTGATCGCATAGCTGCCGACATTGCTTGTGACAGTCGCAGCCGTCCCGAGAGCGCCGACCAACCCCGCACCCGATCCGAGCGAGGTAGTGGTATAAGTCAGCGCCGGATTGCCGTCGCCATAGATGCGCGACAAGGCATCGGCGGTGATGGTTACCGACCGCTTGTTGATGGTTAGGCCACCCACCCGGGTCGCATAGCTTATAGCGTAGTTCGAAAGGCCCGTGCCGATCGCGGCCGAACCCGTGAGATCGTAACTGCCAACGTTGCTCGTTGCCGTGGCGGGGGTCGTGAGCGTCACCGAGGTGATCGTGTCGCCGTTGACCAGATTATTGCCGGTCGCGGTACCGCTGGCGGCGGTCGCGTCTCCGTACAGTCTCGAAAGCGCGTCGGCCGTGATGGTGAGAGCGCGCTGTGTCACCGCCAGATTGGCCCCGACGTAAGTCAGCGCGTAGTTCGCGTTCGCCACGCCAGTTAGCGAGCCCTGCGTAATGGTGTAGGTTCCGACATTGCTTGTGACGGCGGCCGTGGTCGCGAGAGTCCCGACCAGCGCGATGCCCGCGCCAA
>Ga0164294_10003012_pt1 | contig 15070 bp, 13 predicted proteins | sample GEODES005metaG_FD_111479 | JGI IMG/M metagenome (GOLD analysis project Ga0164294, IMG submission 111479) | Oligotrophic lake water microbial communities from Sparkling Lake, Wisconsin, USA - GEODES005 metaG | ecosystem: Environmental > Aquatic > Freshwater > Lake | place: USA: Sparkling Lake...
CGGCGTCACCATCGACATGGCCGAGCTCAACAGCCGTCCGGCTGTCGACGCAAACCCCGATCTCACGGGCATGGGCCATCGATGCCACAAACAGGGCCGATGCCACCATACAAACAGTGAGGAGGGCCCAGAGTTGCCGCATTGCGTGCCGCCCTATCATTTCCGCGAAGCATTGCCAAGCATCAAATCGCTTCTGGTATTCCGGCTCAAATCCCGCTCCGAATGAAATAACATAACCTTGGGGATTTTCAATGTTCGATCCTCGAAGTCACATGCTATTCCGCTGAGAACTACGCAGCCGACGAACAGTAATACACAAAGAACAAAGATCTATTGCCTGCACATCCACTATAGCGACGCGACCATATAGCATATCCTGCGACAATACTGCCCGATCCTCACAAATTGTTCCAGTTGCCGTCTTCGGGCTCGCAAGTCGAATGATGGATGTCGCAGATGATCCGAGCGGGGAGCCCCTTCCCCATTGAAGGGCTTGGTCTCACGCCGCTTCAGATCGCGCAGCCGGGGCGCTCGCTTTCGTGGGCGGCAACTGCGGGGAGCCAGATCCGATCAGAAGCGTATTGGCAGGAACAAGATGGGGACGATGATGGCAGGCACTCCCGGAGCACAAGCGCACAGCCACGATCATACCGCGGGTGCCAACTCAAAAATGCTCGTCCTCGCGCTGGCGATGACGTCCACCTACCTCGTTGCAGAAGTGGTCGGCGGCTTCTGGTTCAACAGCCTGGCACTCCTGTCTGACGCGGCGCACATGCTGACCGATGTGGTCGCGCTGGCCATCGCCCTGCTCGCCATCAAGGTCGGCCGACGCGCCGCGGACGACCGCCGAAGCTTCGGGTATCGCCGCCTCGAGATTCTCGCGGCCGCGTTCAACGCGGTCCTGCTCTTCGGCGTGGCGATCTATGTCTTCGTCGAAGCCATCAAACGCTTCAACAATCCCGAGCCGATCCAGTCCTGGGGCATGCTCATCGTCGCAACGATCGGCCTGCTCGTAAATATCGTCTCGATGCGGATGCTCACCTCCGGCAAGGAGGCAAGCCTCAACGTCAAGGGCGCCTATCTCGAGGTCTGGGCCGACATGATCGGCTCTGTCGGCGTGATTGCTGGCGCGCTCGCCATCCGGTTCACCGGATGGACCTGGGTCGATCCGATTGTGGCGGTAGCGATTGGCGTTTGGGTGCTCCCCCGCACCTGGATCCTGCTGCGCGACACCACCAATATCCTGCTTGAGGGCGTGCCGGGCGGCATCTCCCTGCCGGACATCCGCAAAGCGATCGAAGCAGCCGACGGCGTGGCCGGAGTGCATGATCTGCATATCTGGTCGGTGAGCAGCGCGGACATCTCCTGCACCGCGCACATCAACATTCGGGACGGAGCGGATGCCGTCGAGGTACGTACACGCGTTACCGCCCTGCTCCAGGAGCAGTACGGGATCCTTCACACCACCATCCAGACCGAGGCCCCCGACGAGCAACATCCCGAGCACAGCGAGACGCACCCGTGAGCGGCGCTAAGCGGAGGCGGCGCCCCTGCCCGCTTCACCGATCCGCTCGAGACCAGGTCCCGGACGCGGTTCCCGCCGCCCGGGAATCAACCCGCTTCGCACCGGTCGTGGCTGCCAGCGCCCGCGCAAGAAAGTTTCGAGTCGGCAACGATCTGATGACCACGTTTGGCGACAAAATCCTCACCCGACATGGAGCTTCGTCATGACGGATATCAACGACGTCCTCGCCGCGCGGAACGCGATCATCCAGCAGAACGCCGCCCTCAGGGCGGCACCACAGGGGGTCACTAATAGCACCGCCTCGCGCGATGATATGTTCGCCGCCAGTTTCACCGAAGCGCGCGCGGCCGTGCTCCAAGCTGCACCGACGGCACAGCCCGGCGTGCCTGCCACCTCGACCGCATCCCAGCCCGAAGGATTCGGCGCGACGCTCTCGAACATGGTCTCACGCGTCAACGGCAACCTCGAGCAGGAGGACGCCGCGACCGAAGCCTATGAGCGCGGTGAGACCACCGACATCACAACGGTCGCGCTCATGCAGCAACGCGCATCGGTGTCGTTCGAGGCCACGCTGCAGATCCGCAACAAGCTCCTTTCGGCCTATAAGGACGTGATGAACATGCCGGTCTGATCCCTACCCATAAGCTGCATTCAGCACGTTGAACCGGATGCGAAAGGAACAGGCATGACGACATGGGAGATTGCGCTGCGGCTGGCGTGCGCGGTGCTGGTTGGCATGGCGCTGGGCCTGGATCGAGAGATCCGGGGAATACCGGCGGGGCTGCGCACGCACGCGCTCGTCGCCCTCAGCTCCGCCGCCATCACGCTTTCGGCACTCATCCTCCACGACACGCTCGACGCGGACGGCCGTACCAAGACCGATCCGCTGCGTGTCATCCAGGGCCTCGCCCAGGCGATCGGCTTCATCTCCGCCGGCGTGATCTTCGTGTCGCGCAACAGGGTAATGAACGTCACTTCGGCCGCCAATGTCTGGCTCGCCGCAGCGATGGGCATTATCGCAGGTGCTGGCCAATATGCCCTGCTCCTCGTTTCGACGGGCCTGGGACTATTCGTGCTGGTCGCGGTGCGCATCGCCGAGCGGATGCTGCCGGAACGTCAAAAACCCCCGCAACGCTGATCCGCGCGACACGCCAACCACCGCTGCCCAGCAGCTTTGAAGCAATTCCTACAAACTCTTGATATAAAGCCACATTAATTACCGCTGCAAAGCGTATTCCCCATCAGTTCAGGACCGCATCCGTAAAGGTCGAGTCATGGCAGCATTGCCTGGATCGATAAGGAAAGAGTGATGAAACGGATTTTGATCGCAGTCGCCGCCCTGTCCGCCTTCGCTGCCCCGGCAGCAATGGCCCAGTCGCACGGCGACGGAAATCGCGGCCATGGCCGCGGCTATAGCGAGCAGCGCTACAACGGTTATGGCAACGATGATCGCTGGCGTGGCGGGTATCGCCAGGCGCCGCGCTGGAACACGCCGCGCGGCTATGGCTATGATGCCGGCTATGGTGGCTACCGCGGCGGCGACCGCCACGCCCGGCGCGGCCATGGCCGTCCGATGCCGCGCCATCGCGGCTGGTAATTCCTCGGGTGCCGTACCGCCGCAGCGGTACGGCATTCCCCCTCGATACTATCCAAGCTCAGGAGTCGAGACATGACCGATCTTCCCGCCGTCCAACCCTCTCCCCGGAATGCCGGCATGCTCTGCCCAGTGTGCAAGGTCGGGCTGTTGCTGTCCGACCGGCAAGGCATCGAAATCGACTATTGCCCCCAGTGCCGCGGCGTCTGGCTCGACCGCGGAGAGCTCGACAAGATCATCGAGCGCAGCAACGCGTTCGAGGACGGACCCGCGAGGGAAACCGGCCCCGGCTATCCGCCCGCCTATGAAGAGCCGGGCTATGGCGGCGAACGCCATGGTTCGCATGGCCAGGCCGGACACCGCAGCGGCGGCCATGGCGGCGGTGGACATGGCGGCGGGCATGGCGGCAGCGGTCATGGTGGTAACCGCGGGGGTGGCCACGGCGGCGGCAGCTTCCTCGGGCGTCTCTTCGACCGCCACTGAGCGCCCCTTGCCACAGGAACAGGACCGCGCCGCCTTCTGGTGCACCCGTCAGGCGTCACGCGCTTCGGTAATTATCGACGCGGAGGATTATTTCTCCGCGTTACGGCAGGCGATGCTGAAGGCCCGCCGGCAGATTCTGCTTGTCGGCTGGGACTTCGATGCCCGTATCGATTTCGCCGGCGAGGCGCAGGATGGCGGTCCTCGCACGATCGGGAAGTTCATTTCCTGGCTGGTAAGGGAGCGCCCCGAGCTCGAAGTGCGTATCCTTCGCTGGGATACCGGCGCGTTCAAGACGCTCTTCCATGGCCGTACCCTGCTCACGCTCCTGCGCTGGGTCCGCGACCCACAGATCCACCTTAAGCTCGACGGACATCACCCTCTGGCCGGCTCGCACCATCAGAAAGTGGTAGTCATCGACGACGACGTCGCCTTTTGCGGCGGGATCGACATGACGCGCGGACGCTGGGACACACGGGCGCACAGCGACGAGGAGCCACGGCGTACCAATCCCGACGGCAAGCCGTACGGGCCGTGGCACGACGCCACCACCGCGCTCGAGGGGCCGGTGGCGCGAGCGCTTGGGGACATGTGCCGAACGCGCTGGCGCGAGGCCGGGGGCCGCGAGCTTCAACCCGTCCGCGACGGGAACAAATGCTGGCCGGCGGATCTCGCCGCCGACTTCACGAATGTTCCGATCGGTATATCGCGCACGCTGCCCGCAATGCGCGATCACGCGACCATCACCGAAATCGAAGAACTCTATGTCGCGCTTATCCGGCGGGCGAAGCGACTGATCTACGCGGAGAGCCAGTATTTTGCCTCGCGCCGCATCGCGGAGGCGATCGCGCATCGTTTGCATGAAGAGGACGGTCCGGAGATTGTAGTTGTGAATCCAGTCTCCGCGGAGGGCTGGCTCGAACCAATCGCTATGGATACAGCGCGTGCGCGTCTGGTCGCGGCGCTGCGCGACTGCGACAAGCATGGTCGCTTCCGCATCTTCCATCCGTACACCGCTGCGGGCACGCCGATCTATGTCCACGCCAAGATCACTGTGATCGACGACCAGGTGATCCGTGTCGGCTCCTCGAACTTCAATAATCGCTCGCTGCGTCTCGACAGCGAATGTGATGTCAGCATCGATGCCGCCGGCGACAGCGCGACGGCAGGCACCATTGCGGCCATTCGCAACGCGCTTTTAGCGGAGCATCTCGGCGTGTCCCCGGACCGCGTGGTGGCCAAGCTCGAGGAGACGGGTTCGCTCATCTCGACGATCGACGGCCTTCGGACCGCGGGCCGGTCGCTACGCGACTATACGCTGCCCGAGCTCGCGCCCATCCAGCAATGGCTGGTCGATACCAAGCTGCTCGACCCTGAGGGCCCCGAAGAGATGTTCGAGCCGCTGGCTCGACGCAAGGGCCTGATCGCCCGGCTTCGCCACGGCGAGAGAGCCCATCATGCGCCCGAGCATGGTAGCTAGCGGGCTATCAAGCCCACCGCGCCGGGGGGCATCAGTCCTGCTTTCCTCCATCCCTCGGAAGGGTCAGAACGGCGCGCAATCCGGGATTGGCATCCTCCAGCGTGAGCGAACCGCCATGGGCCTCCGCGATCGCCCGGACCAGGTTGAGGCCAAGGCCTTGTCCCGGTGAGGTGCGGGCCGGATCAAGGCGGGTGAACCGCTCCACGACCCTGGCACGTTCTTCCGGTGGAATGCCCGGGCCGCAGTCGGCGACGACGATCTCCACGCCCTCGCCAACCCTGCTCAGGCTCAGGGTTACCGGTCCCGCCCCGCCGGCATGGCGCAGCGCGTTCTCGAGCAGGTTGACCACAGCCTGCAGGATAAGCTCCTGATCGCCGACGATCTCAACGCGCAGGGGGATTTCGTAGCGCAGCTCGGCACCCGCATCCTCTGCAACCAGTGCGTAGCTCTCGCCCAGCAACGTGAGGCCCGCGCTGAGATCCAACGGCGCGAAGTAGCGGCGCAAGGCGCCGGACTCGACTTCCGAGATCCGCATCAGTGCCGCGAATATCGCGAGGATCCCATCGATATCGGCGATCGCCGCGTCGAGTTCATCGGCAAGTCCAGGCTCCTTGCCGGCAAGCGTGCGAAGCCGTTCGATCCGCTGGCGCAAGCGGTTGATCGGGGTACGAAGGTCATGGCCGATATCGCTCGAGACCCGCCGCAAATTACCGACAAGCGCGTCGATCCTGTCGAGCATAAGGTTCAGGGTCACGGCGAGATGGTCGAATTCGTCGCCGCGCTCGGTGACGGTGATGCGCGTATCGAGCTTGCCGTCGATGATTGCCCTCGCGCTGCTGTTCATCGTCTCGAGACGGCGCCTGATTCCCCGCGAGAACAGCGCGCCACCCAGGATGCCGAGTCCGAACATCAGCACCAGGCTGGTACCGAAGAGAATGAGCAAGGGAGGATGCAGCGCGTTGGTTGGCGCCGCGGCAAGCGCAACGGTCAGCCAGGCGGAAGACCGCAGCTTCGTCGTGGCTGTCCGCACGCCATGATCGGTTCCGTCGGATTCGATGACCCAGCTTGTGCCGACGCCCTCGCTGAGCGGCGGGACGCGCAGGCTGCCGATAATCGGTCGGCGGTCGGCGTCGCGAAGCAGATAGCCAAAGCCATTGACGCTGCGTTCCTCGCGCCGGCGGATCTCGTTTTCGAGGACCCCGAGACCTTCCTTTCTGTCGATGGTGACCAGTTCCTGCATCTCGCGTGCGATCTGCGCATCGATCTGGCGGTCGACGGCCTGGCTGCTGACGAAGTGCACGCCGAAGCCAAGGATGATGGTGATCAGCGCGAAACAGCCGATGAAGAATAGCGCCGCCCTTCGCGCGGTGCCGCTTTCGTTACGCATCTTCACGCAACTGATATCCCACACCGCGGATTGTCTGGATCGCATCCTTGGCGAAGCCGGCGTTCAGCTTCTGGCGCAGCCGGCTCATATGGGTATCAACCAGATTGGTCTGCGGATCGAAGCTGATGTGCCACACCCGCTCGATCAGCATGAGACGCGAGACGATGCGGCCCCCGTGGCTGACCAGCTGTTCGAGCAGCTCGAACTCGCGGGGCTGGAGAATGATGCGGCGCCCCTCGCGAAAGGCCTCCCGCCGCAGCCGGTCGATGTGGATCGTGCCGAAGCTGCACGTCTCCGGGCTGGCATTCCCCCGGCGCACGAGCGCATCGACGCGCGCAACCAGTTCGGCCATCGCGAACGGCTTGACCAGATAGTCGTCGGCCCCGGCGCGCAGGCCTTCCACCCGGTCGCTGATCGACGCCAGCGCGGTCAGCATTAGCGCCGGGCTGGTGTTGCCCGCCAGACGGGCGCGCTCGACAACCGCGATCCCGTCCAGATCCGGAAGCATCCGGTCGACGATCAATATGTCGAAGGGCTCGGTCCGAATGCGTGAGAGCGCGCGGTCGCCGCGTTCCTCGACATGGACTTCATGCCCCTCGCCACGCAGCGCGTCGCGGATCGACTCTGCGGTATCGGGGTCATCCTCGATCAACAACAGGCGCACTTGGTTCTCCAATCCCGAAACATCATAGGCCGCGCATCCCCGGCGGCAAAAATTGCGAATCCCCAAGGTTGGTGGAAACGCGCCGGCGCGCCACTGGCGCCCGACACGCCGCGCCGAAACTCACCAAATCCCAATGTTTCTTGTAAGCCCGGTGTCACACAAGTCGCGTCCAGAACCCCTCGCCAGATCCTGGCAGCCTTTCAATCGGGTCCACAAAGAGGGGGAACAATGCGTCCTGGCAGCACCTATATCCGCGCGATCCTGCGCGCCGGCTTTCTCGCCTCCACGATGCTGGCGGCGCCCGCATTCGCACAGGACCTTGCGGGTTCGGTGGTCGATGCGACCGGTACCCGCTCGCTTGCCGGTGCGGAAATCCGGATCGTCGAGCTTGACCGGGTCGCGCAGGCGGGTCGCGATGGCCGCTATCACTTCACCAATGTTCCGGCCGGGACCTACACCCTCGTCGCGCGCTATGTCGGCGCGGCGGAAGAGACGCGTAGCGTGACGGTCGAGAGCGCCAACGCGGTTGCCGATTTTACGCTGAGCGCCAGCGGCGATGCCGATGGTGACGCCCCTTCCGCGATCCTCGTCGTCGGCCTCGCCGCCAACCAGGCAAGCGCGCTCTCGCAGAAGCGTTCCGCCGACGGCGTCGAGAGCGTGCTGTCCCGCGACGCGATCGGCCAGAACCCCGATCAGAATGTCGCCGAGGCACTGCGTCGCGTTCCCGGCGTGTCGATCCAGGACGACCAGGGCGAAGGACGCTTCGTTGTCGTTCGCGGTCTATCTCCCGCGCTCAACAGCGTGTCGATCAATGGCGCGCGCATCCCCTCCCCCGAAGCCGACAACCGCGCGCTGGCGCTCGACACCGTCCCTTCCGAGCTGGTCGGGTCGATCGAGGTGAAGAAGACGCTCACCCCGGATATGGATGCCGACACGATCGGCGGCGCGATCGAGATCAAGACGACCAGAGCCTTCGACCGGAAGAAGGATCTGCTGTCGTTCACCGCAGAGGGCTCGCGCAACGATTTGCGCAAGAAGTGGAGCCCGAAGGGCGCGGTCGACTTCTCCAAGCTGCTTAGCGACAATTTCGGCATCTCGGGCGGCGCCTCCTATTATCGTCGCCGCTTCGGCACCGACGCCGTCGAGGCCAGCGGCTGGTCGAAGAGCGGCGCCGGCATCGCCTACCCCAACCAGCTCGACTATCGCGCGTATGACGTCACCCGTACGCGCATGGCGGGCTCGCTATCGCTCGATTGGCGCCCGAGCAGCACAACGACACTCTATGCCCGCGGCATCGTCAACGCGTTCAAGGACCAGGAATATCGGTCCCGCCTGCGCTTCACCCTGTCCCCCGCACCGACATCCGGCGATGCGAGCAGTGCCTCGTTCGTCTCAGGATCGGGCTCCGCCAATCGCGTCCGCGTACGCCGCGAGTTGAAGGACCGGCGCGAGGACCAGAATGTCTATTCCGGCACGGTCGGTGGCGTAAGCACGCTCGGTGCGTGGACGCTCGAATATTCCGGCAGCTATTCCTATTCGGAAGAGATCGAGCCGAACCGGCAGGATACGATCTTCGACCGCAGGTTCCAGACCGGCGCAACCCAGCTCGGCGTAACGCTCAACGGGCTGGACACGCAGTCGCCGAGCTATAGCGTTACCAACGCAGCCCTGTTCACCGATCGCAGCGACGTTCTCAGCGCGATCGAGACCACCGACGGCATCAGCGTCGACAAGGAATGGGCCGGCCGTCTCGACGTCTCGCGCGACATCGCCCTGTCCTCCGGCACGCTGCGCCTAAAGGCAGGCTTCAAGGGTCGCCTGCGCAACAAGAGCTACGACCTCGACTTCAACGCCTATGACGCGCTGAGCGCGGGAAGCTTCCCGACCCTGGCAAGTCTTTCGCGATCGATCGGCGACCGGGGCCTGGTCGACCAGAATCCGGCGGTCGATCCGATACTGGTGCGCGGCTGGTTCAATGCCAATCGCGGCTTGCTCATCCGCAACGCGGACGACAGCAACCTGTCGAGCCTGTCCGCGAGCTATGCGGTCAAGGAAGATATCTATGCCGGCTACGGCATGGCCCGGTACGACAATAGCCATTTGCGGGTGATTGCCGGCGTGCGCGTCGAGCACACCGCGAACCGCATGACCGGCAATTCGATCGACACCGACACGGTAGTCGCGACACCGCTGGCCTATACGCGCCGCTACACCAACTTCCTCCCCAGCGTGAACCTGCGCTACGCTGCCACCGACGCGCTTATCCTGCGCGGAGCGGTGACCAAGAGCCTTGTGCGGCCGAATGTCTCGGACCTGGCGCCGCGCTTCTCGTACAACACCACCGACGGGATCGGCGACTTCGGCAACCCGAACCTGCACCCGTATCGCTCCTGGAATCTCGACGCCGCCGCCGAATGGTATTTCGCGCCGAACTCGCTTGCCGAAGTGACCGTCTTCCACAAGCGGATCCAGGACTTCATTTTCGACGCGATCCGCAACAACTATGCCTATGGCAACACCGTCATCAATCGGGCGACGATCGCGCAGAACGGCAGCACCGCGACCGTGACGGGCGTCGAGCTCAACCTGCAGACCGCCCTCACCTTCCTTCCCGCGCCGTTCGATGGCCTGCTCGTCGGCGCGAACTACAGCTACATCGACACCAAGGCCGCCTTGTACGGCCGGGACCTGACGCTGCCGGGCAGCTCGCACAACATCTGGAACGCCTCGATCGGTTACGACAAGGGCCGGCTCCAGTTGCGCGCCAGCGGCACCTATCGCGGCCGATATCTCGATGAGGTGACCGAAGACGGCAATGGCGACATCTATGTCGAGGACCGCCTGCTGTTCGATGTCGGCGCGAAGTTCCGCGTCACCAAGGGGTTCCAGCTGAGCGCCGATTTCATCAACGTCGGCAACGAACCCTATAACCGCACCTTTGCCGGCACTCCCGCCGGCGGACGCCGCCTCGCCCAGCACGAACAATATGGCTGGACGGGCAAGTTCGGCTTCAAGCTCACCCTCTGAGTGCCTGCGGGCGGCGCGTGCAAGCGCGCCGCCCGCCTTTTTGTGCCCGCGCGCCGAGCGCTTGGCGCGAACCCTCAATAGGTCCCCCCGATCACCTGAATTGGGCCCAGCTCTCCTCCAATCGCGGCGAAATGGTCCCGGATGCTGCGTCAGGCACTGACCGACGGTCGCGCGGGGCAAGGGGGGCGCCCCCCGGGGCCGGGTCCCCGGATGCGCACGCGGCAGGCGAGGAAAGCAACCTGCGGCGCGCAAACAAAATCAGGTCGTCCCCGTTGCCCGCATGCGCCCTTCGGCGCGCCGCGACACAACGCCGCCGCACTCAGGCGCGCAGCATGTAGCCAAGGCCGCGCACCGTAACGATCGGGTCAGGCAACCCTGATGTCGCAAGGTGCTTGCGCAACCGTCCGACATGGACATCGACGATATTGGTGACCGGCGTCACGCCGTGCCCCCACACGCTCTCGATCAACAAGGGGCGAGTGAGCACGGTGTCCGCGCCGCGGATGAGCGCAGCCAGCAGGAGCATCTCCACTCTTGGCATGTCGATCGGCTGGCCCGCGCGGGTCACACGGTGCCTGGCAAGGCTCACGGTGATATCGCCGCAGGTCAGGATCGGGCCTTCCGCCTGCGCGGGGCTGTTGCGGCGCAGCAGCATGCGGATCCGCGCGTGCAATTCCTCGATCGCGAAGGGTTTGACGACATAGTCATCTGCCCCAGCCTCCAGGCCTTCGAGACGCTCCTCGAGCCGAGCGAGTGCCGTCAGCAGGATCACGGGTATCGTCACCGAATGGGTACGTAGCCAGCGCAACAAGTCGAGTCCGTCCCCATTGGGCAGAAGGCGGTCGAGCAGGATCAGCTTGAAGGACGTCGCCGCGATCGCTTGGATCGCCGTGCGCGCGTCGGCAACGCCCGAGACGAGATAGCCCCGCGCTTCCAACTCCGCGGTCAATGCCTTGCGCTGGTCCTCCTCGTCCTCGACGACAAGAATGCGGACCTCGCCCATGTCCGCCAGCGCGATCATGATACCGCCATGGCTGTGCATCGCACCATGTGGGTCGGACCGCCGCCAAGTCTCATAGGGGTGAAACCAGGCGCAACGCGGGATGGAATTTCGAGTGCGTCATCGTCCCATCCGGGTTGGATGCGAACACCGTCGGTACAGCAGGGCAGCGCTCCCGAAAGTGCTCGACATCAGCGATCCTGACGACCGGTTATGGGCGTACGGTTCGGCGGGCAAGCAGCTGCGGATAACCTTGGGAAATCGCAATGTTGCTGAGCGGACGGCCACTCTGACGACCCGAAATTCCGGCCCATTCAGATCGCCAGAACCTGCTCGACGTCGCGGCAAAATCGAGAGCGCCGCGATCATTGGGAGTTCCCAAGGTTGGGTCTAGCGGGCTCCCACGGTCCCACAAACACGCTAGATAGGGGGCAGCCGGCATCAGGTTCCCCCACTGAGCCATTGCCGGTCAAAGTGAAGACCAGCTGAGCTGTCGACACGTCGCTTTGCCCCTCGCATCGTGACGGCCGCTCATCCCTCGGCCGTCACCGCTCCCACGCGCCAGCCTCCTCGGCGCGTGGGAGTCCCTATCAACGGAGATCGTGATGGCAGGATACCAGTCTCCGGAACGCTCCGTTGGCTGAAGAGGATCGATCCGCGTCGCCGCGCGCGGACAACGGAACCTACTTCTACATGGACGCAATGCGGGCGATCCTCGCCACAGCCGTGGCCTTCTCGCATGCATGGCTACTACTGGTACGCGATTTTCTTCCCGGCGATCCCGCCATCGGCCAGCTTGGCTATTTCCTGGCCGGCTTCGCCCATTCGGCGGTCGTTCTTTTCTTCGTGCTGAGCGGCTACTGGGTCACGCGGACTGTCGTCCGCCGCGCCCAGGACGGCTGGTCCTGGCGAACCTATCTGATCGACCGACTGACCCGGCTCTGGCTCGTTCTGATCCCTGCACTGCTCCTGGGAGGCGCCCTCGACGCGCTCGGCGTGTTTGTCTTCAAGACACCCACGCATCTCGGCGAAACTGCCACCTGGGTCTTGCGCAAGGACGTGGCAGCGGACCTGTCGCCACTAATCTTCCTCGGCAATGCCTTCTTCCTGCAGTTCGACATCCACGCATTCGGCACCAACGGGCCGCTGTGGAGCGTCGCCTTCGAGTTCTGGTACTATCTCTGGTTTCCGGCGCTGTGGCTCGAACTGCGCTACCGCAAGTCCTCGCTCGCGCTGCTGACGCTGGTCCTTGGGCTCTATACGCCGGCGCTCGCCTTCTCCTTCCTGACCTGGCTCTGCGGATCGCTCCTCTATTCGGCGACGCGCATTTTCCCCGATCTTGGCCGGCGCCAGGCGCTTCCGATCCTGGCCGTCGCCACGCCCTTGCTCGGGATTAGCCTGCTCTGGTCGCGATCGAAGGGCTTTGGCGTCGAGGATCTCCTACTCGCCGGCGCCTTCGCGCTCTTCCTGCACGGGCTGATTTTGCTCGACCCACCCCGGAGCCGGTTGGCCGCTGCGCTCGCCCGGTTCGGTTCCAGGGCGAGCTTCTCGCTCTACGCGATCCACTTTCCCATCCTTGCGCTCCTTGCCGGTCTGCTTGTCGGGCACCAGCGCCTCGCACCCGGCTGGATCGCCATGGGAATTTCCCTGGCATTGGTCGCGATCGCGGTCGTGACCGCGACGTTGTTCGCTCGCGCCACCGAGGCACGCACCGAGAGTCTGCGGCGCTATCTGCTGCGCGGGCGTGCGCCGCGCAACACTCTTAGCGAAAGCACGGAGCGATGAGATTGATGGCCGGCAAACGGGCATTGGTACTGCGAAACCCGATGGCACGCCTCGGGCAGTTGCCCATAGAGTCCGTTCTCAGCCGCCTCGAAGGCGGCGGCCTCCAGATAAGCCTGGCCACGCTCGAAGCCCTGCCCGCGTTGGCCGGCGATCCGCACGAACTCACACGCTCCACCGATATCGTCATTGTCTGCGGCGGCGATGGCTCGCTTTCCTCCGCCGCATGCATGCTGATGGATAGCGGGCTGCCCCTTGGCATCCTGCCGATGGGAACCGCGAACGATCTGGCGCTGACGCTCGGCATTCCGCGCGACCTGCTCGCCGCGGCGGATGTCATCGTCCGGGGAGAGACGCGCCAGATCGATATCGGGACGGTCAACGACCATGCCTTTTTCAACGTCGCCAGCATCGGGCTCAGCAGCAAGCTGGCACAGTCGCTCGATCCGACGCTGAAGAAGCGCTTCGGCCGCCTCGGCTATGCCTGGGCCGCTGCCAAGGTGCTGCGCCGCGCGTCGCGGTTCACCGCAAGGATCATCGAGAAGGGCGAGGTCGTCGAAGCCGACACCTACCAGATCGCGATCGGCAATGGCCGGCTCTATGGCGGCGGCAATGTCATCGCCGAGGGCGCAGAGATCGATGACGGCCAGCTCGACCTGTACAGCCTCGAATTGCGCAACCTGTGGAAGCTGGCGCTCATGCTGCGCTCATTTCGCACCGGCACGCATGGCGCGTGGCGCGAGGTCCGTACCGCGCGGTGCGTGGAGTTCGATATCGAGACCAGCCAACCCATGCTGGTCAATGCCGATGGCGAGATCGTCACCATGACACCTGCGCATTTCAAAGTGCTGCCCAATGCGGTGACGGTGTTCGCGCCACCCAAACAGCATCTGCCCGACGCCGGTCCGGAAGCACGGCAATGATCGGGCACCCCTTCTGTGAGCGTGCGGGACGGGACAGGCTTGGGACGAGCGTTGGACTTGGGAAAGCCTGGCCGTGTTATGCGTTGCCGCAGCGCGGCCATCTGGGGCCCGTGATCAAGGGCGGACAATCACTTCATGCTAGTCGGAACTTCGGCACGCGCGCGCCAAGTCTTAATCGAGATCTGGAGGCCGCTCGCGCTTCTGTTCGTCTGGGATGTCGCGGTCACGGTCTTCCATTTCTACACCGCCTTCAAGGAGCCGGCACTGCCGACCGCCCTGTTCGGAACGGTACTTGCGCTCTTCCTGGGGTTCCGGACCAACGCCGCCTATGCTCGGTGGTGGGAAGCCCGCACCTTGTGGGGGAGCCTGATCAACACGTCCCGCAGCCTGGCGCGCGTTGCCCGAAGCCTTGTGGGTCCCCGGACCGATCTGGCCTCGCTGCGCGACGCGGTCGTGCTTCGACAGGCGGCGTTCGCCCAGGCCCTGCGATGCCAGTTGCGCGGCAAGGATCCGGCCAGCGAGATTGCCCGCCTGGCAGGCGAGCCGGCCGCAACAGCAGCCACCGCGCGCAAGAATCCGGCGAATGCGCTGCTCGAGCAGATATCCGAACTCTATGCCGAGGCGGTGGCTCAAGGGGCGATCGACACGATCCAGCAAGCAACCGTCGAGCGCCTGTTGATCGATCTTTCGAATGCGCAGGGCGGCATGGAGCGGATCCGGAACACACCGCTGCCCAATGGTTTCCGCTTCTTCCCGTCATTGTTCACCCGTATCTTCTGCATCCTGCTGCCGATCGCGCTCGTCGAATCGCTGGGCATCGCGACGCCGATTGGCTCGACCCTTGTCGGGCTGATCTTTCTTGTCGTGCTGAGCATCGGTTCGGACCTGGCCGACCCCTTTGCCAACACGGTCCACGACGTGCCCCTCGAAGCGATGTGCCGGACGATCGAGATCGACTTGCTCGAGGCACTCGGCCGCGAGGCCCCCGATCCTCTTCAGCCGGTTCGCGGCATCTTGTGGTGAGCAGCTTGCCGGGGCCGCGGGTTCCGGCAGCTGCCCGCAAGGACACCCGCCCCTTTCCTCGCCGCCTGCGGCCATTCCTTTTCGTGCTCGCGGTTCGCGAGCGCGCGGAAGCTCATGACATCGGAGAATGCGTATGAAGCGCTTGCTTGCCTTCGACCTGGACGGAACGCTGGCGGAGTCGAAGC
>Ga0164294_10003015_pt1 | contig 15062 bp, 15 predicted proteins | sample GEODES005metaG_FD_111479 | JGI IMG/M metagenome (GOLD analysis project Ga0164294, IMG submission 111479) | Oligotrophic lake water microbial communities from Sparkling Lake, Wisconsin, USA - GEODES005 metaG | ecosystem: Environmental > Aquatic > Freshwater > Lake | place: USA: Sparkling Lake...
GATCTGCAACGCCGTGCAGAGGAAGTGGCCGTTGAGGAATACCTCGCTTTGTGCGAGGCTTTGGGTCGTTCAGGCCAACCGTGACGCTGGCCGAGCAGTCAAAGCGCCAGCCGGTCTCAGGCGGCCGTCAACCACATCGAGGTATCAAAGGCACTGCTCATCAGCGGCATGTTGGTGCCGAAACTGGAGTTCGCTGCGCTTTTTGCCGCCGCCTTGGCTGGTTTTTCAGCCGTTTGGGGTGTTTCGGTAGCCCGCTCCCAAGAACCAAGTTCTTGTGAGCGGGCTACTGAAAAGAATAGAAGCACCTGAAAGGTATTTTTCGCTCAGCCCAGAAATCAGCGGCATCTCGAAAGACATCCAGCAGCGTCTCGCGCGCTTCCCTGTCGAACCGTGGGTTGTCGGGCAGTTGCTCAAGAACCACCACGAAGCCGGGCTGTGCTCCCGACTTGTGAACCAGGTCGGTCATGCAGTCATAAAGCGCATCGAGGTTTTTGCCAAAGTGCAAAGGGAACGTGAACGACTCGGCGATCGTGTCCAGCACATCCTGCTTGGATTGCGCAGAAGACAGACTCGCGTAAAGGAAGTGTTGGTTGGCATCTTTTGCCGCCAGCATCAAATCCTCAACGCGATAAGCGCGGATCGACTGCACGATATTTGATCGGACGGTCTGCAGTAGCATGGACTCGCTCCTCCTGGGGTCAAAAAAACCTGCGGCCGTCACGGGACGATTCGGCCAAAACTAGCGTAGTGGTCACCACTGTAGAAACACGTTTGCGGCATCTTAGGTTGACGCCCACCACAAACAATGCGTCGAGCTCCCCTGTCGGCCGCTGCCGGCGTCGGGACGGTGTACTCACGATAAAAACCCCTCGGCTTGACGGGTAGCAAACGCTCGCGGTTTGCGAAAACAGAACCATCCTTTGCGTAGGGAAAAGGCCCGCCCGCCACGATCAAACTATGAGTTTGCTGCGCTTCAAGCGGCAGCTGCCTCAACTCGAAAACAACTTCAGAACCTTGCGGGGCAGAGGCTCCTGTACTGCTGGAGAACAACGTGGCGCCAGCCAGAGCAAACACAAGGGCTGAAACCCACGCAAGCTTGACCATCGGCAGGCGCGCCCCAGAAGGGCCGGACAAGACCACGGAAAACCCTTGAAACGCAAACGCAGATGTTAGCCAATCCGGGGGAAAACCTCAAGCCGATGCCTTGGGTTGCTTAGGTAAAAAGCGCTTGATAGCGTGCGCTCACGCACAATTAGGCATCTGCCGTCACGATGTTTTTATGTGGCCAACTACCGAACAGTCGGCATCTGGCAAAGACCGAAGGCAGACATGGTTTCGTCATAAAACCCCGTGCGGGGCAGGGGCTGGGGCCGGGCGAGAGCGATGCTCAGCGCACGGCGTTGGCGTCTGCGACCGTGAGCGCGGTCATGTTGACGATTCGGCGCACGGTCGCCGAGGGGGTCAGGATGTGCACGGGCTTGGCTGCACCGAGCAGCACAGGTCCGATGGCGATGCCACCGCCCGCGGCCGTCTTGAGCAGGTTGTAAGAAATATTGGCGGCATCGATGTTGGGCAGCACCAGCAGATTGGCCTCGCCGCTCAGAGTGCACTCAGGCATCAGGCTGTGGCGGTAGTCGGCGTCCAGCGCCGTGTCGCCGTGCATCTCGCCATCGACTTCAAGCCAAGGCGCACGTTGCCTCAAAAGAGCCAGCGCTTCACGCATCTTGACCGCGGAAGGCTGGTTGCTCGAGCCGAAGTTGCTGTGAGACAGCAAGGCGGCCTTGGGGCGCAGACCCAGGCGCAGCATTTCCTCGGCAGCCATGACGGTGATCTCGGCCAGTTGCTCGGCCGTCGGGTCGTAGTTCACGTGGGTATCGACCAGCATCACCTGCCGCCCCGGCAGCAGCAGGTTGTTCATGCATGCGAACGTTTTGCTGCCCTCACGCAGGCCAATCACCTGCTCCACGTATTGCAGGTGAAGTGCCGTCGTGCCCCAGGTGCCGCAAAGCATGCCCTCGACCTCGCCCTTGTGAAGCAGCATCGACGCAATCAAGGTCAGTCGCCGTCGCATCTCGATCTTGGCGATTTGCTCGGTGACGCCACGGCGCGACATCAGTCGATGGTAGGTCTGCCAATAGTCGCGATAGCGCGCGTCGTTGTCGATGTTGACCAAGTCGTAGTCGCGGCCGGCCTCCAGCCGAAGGCCGAATTTGGCGATGCGAGCAGCGATCACCTCGGGCCGTCCGATGAGCGTAGGGCGCGCCAGACCTTCATCGATCACGATCTGTGCCGCGCGAAGCACGCGCTCTTCCTCGCCCTCGGCATAGGCCACCCGCTTTTTCTGAGCGCGCTTAGCCATGTTGAAGATGGGCTTCATCGTGTTGCCCGAGGCGTAGACGAAGCTTTGCAGTTTCTGGCGATAGGCTTCCAGATCTTGGATGGGGCGTGCGGCGACTCCCGAGTCGGCCGCGGCTTGGGCCACCGCCGGGGCGATCCTCATCATCAGCCGAGGGTCGAACGGCTTGGGAATGAGGTATTCCGGCCCGAAGCTCAGATTCGCGCCCTCGTAGGCCGCGGCCACCACCTCGTTTTGTTCGGCCTGAGCGAGCTCCGCGATGGCGATCACGGCGGCGATCTCCATCTCGGTGGTGATCGTCGTGGCACCAGAGTCAAGCGCCCCGCGAAAAATGTATGGAAAGCAAAGGACGTTGTTGACCTGATTCGGGTAATCGGTGCGGCCTGTGGCGATGATCGCGTCGCTGCGCACTTCCAGCACCTCTTCGGGCAGGATCTCCGGCGTGGGATTGGCCAAGGCAAAGATGATCGGGCTGGGCCCCATCGCGGCGACCATCTCCTTTTTCAGCACGCCGCCCGCACTGAGGCCCAGGAACACGTCCGCGCCCTGGATGACATCGGAAAGGCTGCGAGCCGACGTGTTCTGCGCGAAGACGATCTTGTCTTCGTCCATCAGCGCCGGACGGCCGCAGTAAACCACCCCAGCCAGATCGGTGACCCAGATGTTCTCGCGAGGCAGCCCGAGCTTCATCAGCAAGCTCAGGCAGGCCAGTGCTGCCGCGCCAGCGCCAGAGGTGACCAGCTTGATCTGCTTGATGTCCTTGCCAGAGACCTTGAGCGCATTGAGCGTGGCTGCGCCCACCACGATGGCCGTGCCGTGCTGGTCATCGTGAAACACCGGGATCTTCATGCGCTTGCGCAGCGCGCGCTCCACGTAGAAGCATTCCGGCGCCTTGATGTCTTCAAGGTTGATGCCGCCAAAGGTGGGCTCGAGCGCCGCAATGGTGTCGATGAGCTTGTCGATATTCCGTTCGGCCAGTTCGATGTCGAACACATCGATGCCGGCGAACTTCTTGAAGAGCACCGCCTTGCCCTCCATCACCGGCTTGGCTGCCAGCGGGCCGATATCGCCCAGGCCGAGCACCGCCGTGCCATTGGTGATCACGGCCACCAGATTGCCGCGCGAGGTGTACTTGAAGGCGTTGGCCGGGTCGGCCACGATTTCCTCGCAGGCCGCTGCCACGCCGGGTGAGTAAGCCAGGGCCAGATCGCGCTGGTTGACCAACTGCTTCGTCGCGGCGATGGCCACCTTGCCGGGGGTCGGAAACTCGTGGTAATCGAGCGCCGCCTTGCGCAGTTCGGCTTGCTTCACTTCATTGGGGGTCATCATGGCCTGATCTCGCTGTGTGGCGCACGGGGTGGCGCAAGGAGGCGCCTGAGTCTGCCGAAGAGGACGGCTCGAGCACCACTTCCCCCAATGGCGGCGTGCTGCAAACGGGATCGCATTGTAGGAGGCGCACCTTCGCGCAGCCTTGCCATCGCGTCGATTCAGGCGATCTGGGTCAGGCGAGGATCGAATGCCAGCGCGCCGATGCGGCGAGACAATGCGCCGATGTCACTTGGTGAATTCGATCTGATCACCCGCTACTTCGATCGCCCTGCACGCCGCGCGGTGCTGGGCATCGGGGATGACTGCGCGCTGTGGGCTCCCGAGCCTGGCATGCAGATCGCGATGTCTTGCGACATGCTGGTCGAGGGCCGCCATTTCCTGCCCACCGTGGCGCCCGATCGGCTCGGCCACAAGGCGCTGGCCGTCAACCTGAGCGATCTGGCGGCCTGCGGGGCCGAGCCCTTGGCCTTCACTCTTGCGCTGGCGCTGCCGCGAGCCGACGAGGCTTTTCTCGAAGGCTTCTCGCGTGGTTTGCTGGCGCTGGCCGATGCCCATGGTTGCGAGTTGATCGGAGGCGACACCACGTGCGGACCGCTCAACATTTGCATCAGCGCATTCGGCCAGGTGCCGCCGAACGATCCCGCCACCGGGGCCGGCGCGCTGCTGCGGTCCGGCGCCAGGCCTGGCGACGACCTTTACGTCAGCGGCGCGCTCGGCGATGCGCGGCTTGCGCTCGAAGTGTTTCGCGCAGCGGCCATGCTTGATGATGAGGCCTTTGATCTGGTGCGTCGCGCGATGGAGTTGCCGCAGCCCCGCGTCTCGCTGGGCATGGCCCTGCGAGGTGTGGCCAGCAGCGCCATCGACCTGTCTGACGGACTGCTCGGTGACCTGGGCCACGTGCTGCGGCGCTCCAGGGTGGGCGCGGTGGTCGAGGTCGATTTGCTGCCGCTCAGTGCGGTGCTCCGTGTGCAGCCTGTGCCTTTGCAGCGGCTGTGCGCGCTCAGCGGAGGCGACGACTACGAACTGCTGTTCACCGCGCCACCCGAGCGCGCACACGCTGTGGCCCGTGCCGGCAAGGCCGCTGGTGTTGCGGTGACCCGCATCGGCCGCATCACCGAAAGCCACCCTGTGCACGGCCTCACACCACAACTGATGGATGCGCGAGGCCAGGCGGTAGAGCACCATTCGGCTTCGTTCGACCACTTCCGACCATGACCGACGAACTCTCTCCTGCTTCCGCGACCGTTGTCGCGCCGCGCCGAGCGACGGTTCGGCTGCTCTTGAGCCATCCGGCGCATGCGATCGCACTCGGTTTTGGCAGCGGTCTGGCGCCGGTGGCCCCCGGCACTGTCGGCACCTTGTGGGCTTGGTTGGCTTATCTGGTGATTCAGCCCATGCTCAGCACGGCCGCCATGGGCTGGCTGTTGCTGTCGGGCTTTTTCGTGGGTTGGTGGGCCTGCACCGTGTGCGCCCGCGCGATGGCGGTGGCCGACCCGGGAGCGATCGTCTGGGACGAGGTGCTCGCGTTTTGGCTGATCCTGTGGCTGGTGATGCCCACCGGCTTGCTGGGGCAGGCGGTGGCCTTTGCGCTGTTTCGCTTTTTTGATGCAGCCAAGCCCGGCCCAGTGGCCTGGGCCGACCGGCTGTTCAAGAGCCAGCGGGGCCAGCCCATCGGTTGGGCGCAGGGCTTCGGCATCCTCTTCGACGATCTGGTGGCCGCGCTGTGCACGCTGCTGGTGATTGCCGGCTGGCGCTGGTTCTGGCCTTGAGTGCCAAAGTGAACGCGGCATGGGCGAGTTGACACCCGAGCAGCAAGCGCTGGTCGAGGCCTTGGCCGAGGCGCTGCGCGCGCGAGATCTGCGCGTGGTCAGCGCCGAATCCTGCACCGGCGGTCTGATTGCTGCCGCCTGCACCTCGGTGGCCGGATCGAGCCGCTGGTTCGAGCGAGGGTTCGTGACCTATTCGAACGAGGCCAAGACCGACTTGCTGGGTGTGCCGGCCGCACTGATTGCGATGCACGGTGCGGTCAGCGAGGCCGTCGCGCGCGCCATGGCAGAAGGTGCTTTGCGGCACTCCAGGGCCGATCTGTCGGTGGCCGTGACAGGCATTGCCGGGCCCGATGGCGCTGTCGAAGGCAAGCCCGTGGGCACCGTGTGGGTGGCGGTGAGCCAGAGTGACCGTCATGGCGACGCCACCGCGCCAGCCACCCGCGCCACATTGCTGCAGTTGAACGGTGACCGCGCAGCCGTTCGCCAACAGACGGTCACGCGCGCGCTTGAAGCGCTTTTGGGATCACTGGCCTGACTTGCCGAGCCAATTTCAGGCGTGAAGCGCCAGACGAGGCGGCACCACGACCGCTCGGCCGCGCGCCTGAGTCGATGTGGCCGAAGTGCTTTGCAGCGCCATCAGCACCAGACGCCGCAGGCCATCCCAAGGCTCCAGCGGCCAGTCCGGGTGCTTCAGGCCCTTGATCAGGCCGTCGCAGATCTGGGCTGCGTGCAGCATCTGCGCCAACGCGCTGTCTGTGAGCAAAGGCAGCGCTCGCTCGAACAGCCGCTCCTTGGTGCCCCACACGCGGGCTTCTCGCAGGGCCAGCGGCAGCGGCCGGCCGGCATGGAGGGCGTCCTGGGCGCGTTTGAGCGCTCGCAGATCTTCGGCCAGCGTCCAGTGCACCAGCACGGCGGCCTCGCCTTCCGCGCGCAGGCCGTCGAGCATGCGCAGTGCGCGCGCAACCTGTCCGGCCAAGACTGCTTCACCGAGCTTGAACACGTCGTAGCGCGCCACGTTGAGCACCGCCGCTTCGACTTGCTCGAAGCTCAGCTCGCCCGGTGGATACAGCAGGGCCAGCTTCTGGATTTCCTGATGCGCGGCCAGCAGGTTGCCCTCGACCCGATCGGCGAAAAACGCCAGCGTGTGCTGGCCCGCCTCGCCTGCTTGAACCCGTTGCCCCTGGGTGCCCAGTCGTTGCGCGATCCAGGGTGCAAGTGCGCGCCGTTCTATGGTGTCGATCCGCAACGCGACGCCGGCAGACTCGAGCGCGGTGAACCAGCCGCTTTGCTGCTGCGCCTTGTCGAGTCTGGGCAATTGAATGATGGTGACCACATCGTCGTTGAGCGTCTGGCAGTAGCGCTGCAGCGCTTCCGAGCCTTCCTTGCCGGGCTTGCCCGAAGGGATGCGGATCTCGATGATCTGCCGATCGGCAAAAAGGCTCATCGCCTGAGCGGCGCCGATCAGGCCGCTCCAGTTGAAGTGCGCTCCGCTCACGGTGTGCACCTGACGCTCGGTGTGCCCTGCGCTGCGCGCGGCGGCACGAATCGCATCACACGCCTCCTGAGTCAGCAGCGCATCGTCACCCCACACGATGTAAAGCGATCGCAGGTCCTTTTGCAGGTGCACTCCGAGCTGATCGTGGCGCAGTTGCATCGGGATCGTGCGTGTCGAGGCGCGCCGCTCAGGGCGCTGGTGAGGCGGCCAGCCGGCGCATCAGCTGTTTGATGATGTCGGTCTGGAGCGACTGGTAGATCGAGTCTTCCTCCTGCTCCTTGGCCAGGGCATCGCTTTCGCTGTAGGCCATGTCCCTGAGCAGCATCAGCTCGGTGGGCGCGATCAATTCGCGGCCTGCGATCGTGCGCAGGCTGAACTTGAAGCGAAGGCGAAGGTTGATGGTGTTGACCAGCCCATAGGTGGATGTGCCGACCACGCTGCGCTCGCGGCGGTCTGCCAAGACCATCAGCACCACCTGTGCTTGCGCTGCTGAGTCAACCACCACCGTGTTGACCGAGGCGTTGATGTTCCTGCGCAGCTCGAACTCGAACGGTGAGTTCGCTGCGAAGCCGTTGAGCTGGATGGCGCGAAAGGGCATTTCCGGGGTGCGCTTCAACGCGAAGCCGCAGCCGGTGAGAGGACCCACCAAGAGCGCGCACGCCAGCCGCAGACCATGGCGACGGCCCTCGTCAGCGGCGTGAGGATCCATTGCAGGGCGAATCTTGTGCAGGCTCATGGGTAAGTTGCTCTCAGCTCAAAGGACCACGTTGACCAGACGACCCGCAACCACCACCACCCGCTTGACGGGTGCGCCGGCGGCGAACTTGATCAGCTCCGGACTGGCCAGGGCGGCACGCTCGATGTCCGCCTTGTCGGCCGAGGCGGCCACGCTCACCGAGCCGCGAAGCTTGCCGTTGATCTGCAGCATCAGCTCGACCACCTCTTGCAACAGCGCCGACTCGTCGACCACGGGCCACGGCGCATCGAGCAGGTCACCGAGCACGGCGGCATAGCCGAGCTCTCGCCACAGCGTCCAGGCGGTGTGCGGGCATGCCGGATAGAGCGCACGCAGAAGAATGCCAAAGCCCTCGCGAACGACTGCGGTGGAGCTGTCGTCCTTGTGGGCTTCGAGGGCATTGAGCAACTTCATGCCACCAGACACCACGGTGTTGTATTGCATGCGCTCGTAGTCGTGGCTGATCTGACGCAGCAGTTGGTGAACCTCGCGGCGCAACTCCTTTGCCGCCGCCCCCGACTCGCACGGCAACGCCGACGCGGACCGCACGGCCTCGGCATTTTTTACCCCGAAGTTCCACAGCCGCTTGAGGAACCTGTGCGCACCTTCGACACCGGCCTCGTTCCATTCCAGCGTCTGCTCCGGTGGAGACGCGAACATCACGAAAAGCCGCGCCGTGTCTGCGCCGTACTGATCGATCAGCTGCTGCGGGTCGACCCCGTTGTTCTTGCTCTTGCTCATGGTGCCCACGCCTTCGTAGGTCACCTGCGAACCGTCCGACTTCAACTTGGCACCGCTGATGCGCGCGCTGCCTTCGAACTGGTTTTCAACCTCATGCGGCCAGAAGTACTCGATGCCGCCTTGCGCCGCCTTGCGCGAATAAATGTGGTTGAGCACCATGCCCTGGGTCAGCAGCTTGGTGAAGGGCTCATCCACCGAGACCAGCTTCAAGTCGCGCATGACCTTGGTCCAAAAGCGCGCATACAGCAAGTGCAAGATGGCGTGCTCGATGCCGCCGATGTACTGATCGACCGGCATCCAGTAAGCCGCCCCAGCACCCACCATCGCCTCGGTGTTGTGCGGGTCGCAGTAGCGCATGAAGTACCACGAGCTGTCCACAAAGGTGTCCATCGTGTCGGTCTCGCGGCGCGCTGGACGCCCACACGTCGGGCAAGGCACGTTGAAGAACGAGGCGTGTTTGGACAACGGGTTGCCCGATCCGTCCGGGATCAGGTCTTCAGGCAGCACCACCGGAAGGTCGCGCTCGGGCACCGGCACGGCTCCGTGCGTGTCGCAATGGATGATCGGGATCGGCGTGCCCCAGTAACGTTGGCGGCTGATGCCCCAGTCGCGCAGCCGCCAGGTGGTCTTCTTTTCGCCCAGGCCCTGTTCGGCCAGCGTGGCGGCCACCGCATCCACGGCCGCCTGGTGGGGCAGTCCGTTGAAGCGGTCCGAGTGGACACACACACCGCGTTGCTTGTCGGCGTACCAGTCCTGCCACTGGTCATGGCTGAAGGTTTCTCCGGCAACGCTCACCACCTGGTTGATGTCGATGCCGTACTGAAGCGCAAACTCGAAATCGCGCGCGTCGTGCGCCGGCACGCCCATGACCGCGCCGTCGCCGTAACTCATGAGCACATAGTTGCCCACCCACACGGCCACAGGCTGGCCGGTCAGCGGATGCAGCACTTGAAGCCCCGTGTCGACGCCCTTTTTCTCTTGCGTGGCGAGTTCCGCCTCGGTGGTGCCGCCGGCCTGACATTCGGCGATGAAGCGAGCCACGGCCGGGTTCGATGCGGCAGCATGCTGAGCCAGCGGATGCTCGGGCGCCACCGCGCAGAACGTCACGCCCATGATGGTGTCGGCGCGCGTGGTGAACACGTAGAGGCGCCCCGCGTTGATCAACGCGCCGCCGGCATCTTGTATGCCGTGCTTGAAGGCAAAGCGCACGCCCTCGCTCTTGCCGATCCAGTTCTCCTGCATCAGGCGCACGCGTTCAGGCCAGCCAGGCAGTTCTTGCTGCACCTGCTCGAGCAACTCGTCGGCGTATCGGGTGATGTTGAGGTAGTAGCCCGGAATCTCGCGCTTTTCGACGGGTGCGCCGCTGCGCCAGCCCTTGCCGTCGATGACCTGCTCGTTGGCCAGCACGGTCATGTCCACCGGATCCCAGTTGACGACTTGCGTGCGGCGCTCGGCGATGCCGGCGTCCAGCATCTTCAGGAACAGCCACTGGTTCCAGCGGTAGTAATCGGGCGAGCAGGTGGCCAGCTCACGGCTCCAGTCGATGGCCAGCCCCATCGACTGCATCTGCCGCTTCATGTAGGCGATGTTGTCGTAGGTCCAGCGCGCGGGCGGAACCTTGTTCTTCATGGCCGCGTTCTCGGCCGGCAGCCCGAAAGCGTCCCAGCCCATGGGCATGAGCACGTTGTAGCCCTTCATCCGAAGATGACGGGCCAGCATGTCATTGATGGTGTAGTTGCGCACATGACCCATGTGCAGCTTGCCGCTGGGGTACGGCAACATCGAGCAGGCGTAGAACTTGGGCTTGAGCTGCCCGTCGGCATCGCAGCTGCCCTCGCTCACGCGATAGGCATCGCGCTCGCTCCAGACGGCCTGCGCCGCGCGTTCAACCTCGGTCGGCTTGAATTCAGGATTCATGAGAGGGCGCCAAGCGCTCGAGGGGACCAACCGGAATTATAGGAACCGCGCCCTGCAGCCCGTGCCCTGAATCTGGGCCGCCAGTGCGATCGAGCAGCCCTTCAGCGCGGGGTGCCTGCGGCGGCGTTTTGTGCCACGAAGCCGATGCGCGTGAGACCGCCTTTTTGCACGATCCCGATCAATTCGGCCACGCGGCCATACGGCACAGCCTGGTCGGCGCTCAACTGCACTTCGGTTTGCGGATTGCTCCGAGCGGCCTCGGCCACGCGCTCGGCCAAGGCCGCAGCATCGAGCTCCTGGTCGGCCATGAAAAGCCGCCCTTGGGGATCGACCGAAACCGCAATGAACGCAGGCGTGTCGCTCGGCCTGGCCGCATCGGTCTTGGGCAGATCAAGCCGCAAGCTGCTGCTCATCAGCGGTGCGGTGATGATGAAGATCACCAGCAGCACCAGCATCACATCGATCAGCGGCGTCATGTTGATGTCGCTCATCGGCTGAGGGCTGCTGCCGCGCTCGAAGCGTCCGAAGGCCATGCGCTTCAATCCCGAGTGGTGGAGGGGTCCTGATCGGTCTGCATTTCGCGCAGATCGTGGGCAAAGCCCTCGAGCTCGGTCTCGCAAGCGGTCACCAGCTTGCCGAAGATGTTGTAGGCCAGCACGGCAGGAATCGCCACCGCCAGCCCGGCGGCGGTCATGACCAGCGCTTCGCCCACCGGTCCCGAGACCCGCTCGATGGTGATCGTCCCGGCCGTGGAAATGCTCACCAGCGCGTGATAGATGCCCCACACCGTGCCAAAGAGCCCGATGAAAGGTGCCGTGCTGCCGGTGGAGGCCAGAAGCACTTGACCGAACCGCAGTTGCGTGAGCACCGCATTGAGCGAGTCGCGCAGCCGGCGAGTCAGCTGAGACTCTCGGCGCCCCTGGGACTCGAGAGTCAGCGCCTCGGGTTGCGCCGTGGCGGCCAACAGCAAGGGCAGCAGCGCTCGCTCCCGGTCGAAGGCCAGCAATTGCTCGCGCGCCGCTTCGAGGTCGGCCGCAGCCCAGAAGGCAGGAATCGCACGGGCGATGTCCAGCCGAACGCGGCGCAACAGCCAGCCCTTCCACAAGATGAGCACCCAGGCGCTGACCGACATCGCCAGCAGCAGTGCAGCCACGCTGCGCGTGATGCCGTCGGCCTGATCCCAGAACTGTTGCAGGCCACCCATGGCGTTCTTGCTGTGCGCTCGATCAGTTCAAACCGAGCACGTCGCTCATGTCGAAAAGTCCGCATTCGCGCTCGGCCATGAACCGCGCTGCGCGCAGGCTGCCCTGAGCGTAGGTGGCGCGGCTCGAACTCTTGTGCGTGATCTCGATTCGCTCGCCGATGCCTGCGAACAGCACCGTGTGATCCCCGACCACGTCGCCGCCCCGGATGGTGGCAAAGCCTATGGTCGAAGGGTCGCGCTCGCCGGTGACCCCCTCGCGGCCATACACCGCGCACGTCTTGAGATCGCGACCGAGTGCTGCTGCCACCACCTCGCCCATCTTCAGTGCGGTGCCACTGGGCGCATCGACCTTGTGTCGATGGTGGGTCTCGATCACTTCGATGTCGTAGCCCTCGCTCAACAACCGTGCAGCGGTGTCGAGCAACTTCAACACCACATTGACGCCAACACTCATGTTCGGTGCCATCGTGATGGCGATGTGGCGGGAGTGCTCTGCGATGTCGATCTTTTGCTCGTCGGTGAAACCCGTGGTGCCGATGACGACCTTCACCCCCAGTTCGCGGCAGATGTCCAGATGCGCTAGGGTTCCTGAAGGGCGCGTGAAGTCGATGAGCACCTGCGCCTGCGCCAAGCCGAGCCGAAGGTCCGAGGTGATCGCCACACCGCTGGTGTGGCCGAGGAACAGCGCGGCATCCTGGCCCAAGCTGGCGCTGCCTTCCACGTCAAGTGCGCCGCACAGCAGCAAATCATCGGCCGCAACCACGGCCTCGATCAGCATGCGGCCCATGCGACCCGACGCACCTGCCACAGCCACCCTCAAGCCGCCTGAGCCGAGCGCAGCCGTTCTCGGCGAGGCCCCCATCACAGCGGCTCTAGCGGTGGATAGACGCGCGGTGCGGCTGGAGCCGCAGCCGTCGGCTCGGCTGCAGCCGCCGTGGCCGGCTTCTTCAAGCTCTTGAGCTGATCTTCGCTCATCGTCAGTGCGGGAATCTTGATATCGGGCTTTGTCGCATCAATGGACGCGACGAAGGCAAGTTCGCTAGGCAACTCACCGCCGGTGTCCAGACTCTTCAGCCGCTCGCCATCAAAAATGGCCACCACGTTCCGCCGTTGCGGCTCGGTGCCCTGACGGCGAATGGTGAACACATAGTCCCAGCGATCGGCGTGGAACACATCGGCCAGCAAAGGCGAGCCGAGGATGTCGCGAACCTGTGGGCGGGACATGCCGGTGCGGATCCTGTCCACCTGCTCTTGAGTCACCACATTGCCCTGAACGATCTCTACCTTGTAAGGCGTAATCAGGCCCGAAATCCTGTCAGCGGTGGGCATGAAGGGTACGGATTCGCAACCAGCCAAAGCCGCAATCGCACACACAAGAGCGAGGCCCGAACGGACTGAGGAATACAGGGTCATGGAAACTTGCGCAGCGCCGCAGGGGGCCACTCCGACTCGATATGATCGACCGATTCTAGCGGCAGGGTACGGCCCGAAATCCTGGCTGGGGAGCCCCATGACACAAGCGGATGAACTCAAAAGCAGCGGGCTCAAGGCGACTCTGCCGCGCATCAAGATTCTGGAAATGTTCCAGAAAACCGAACACCGCCACATGGCCGCCGAAGACGTCTTCAGGCTGCTGCTGGCCGAGGGCTCCGATGTGGGCCTGGCCACGGTCTATCGGGTCTTGATGCAGTTCGAGCAGGCCGGCATCCTTTCTCGCAATCACTTCGAGGCCGGCAAGGCGGTGTTCGAGCTCAATGAGGGCTCGCACCATGACCACATCGTGTGCATGGATTGCGGACGGGTCGAGGAGTTTTTCGATGCCGAAATCGAAAAACGCCAGAAGTCAGCCGCGCTGATCCGGGGCTTTGAGCTTCAGGACCATGCCCTGTCTCTGTACGCGGTGTGTACCAAGACAGATTGCCCGCATCGCACGGGATGCACGCCCTGAGGCGAAGATTCAATCCCCACCCTTTTCAAGGGCGCGCTGGTGGCGCTCGATGAATTCCTTGTAGGTGTCGATGCCGCGCAACTGCAAGATGGTGTTGCGCACGGCCGCCTCGACAAGCACGGCAAGGTTTCTGCCCGCATCGACCGCAATGACAGCCTTTCGAACGGGCACATCCAGGATGCGCTCATACAGCGGCTCGTAGGGCAGGCGCTCGAATTCGCGCTCCAGCGTTTCTTTGCGGACCAGGTGCACGATCAGCTTGACGCGCATCTTCCGGCGTACGGCGGTTTCTCCAAAGATCGCCTTGATGTCGAGCAGGCCGATGCCGCGCACCTCGAGCAAATTGAGCAGCAGTTCGGGGCAGCGCCCCTCAAGTGCCGTTTGAGACACGCGGTAGATGTCCACCGCATCGTCGGCGACCAATCCGTGGCCTCTGGAAATCAGCTCCAAGCCCAGCTCGCTTTTGCCCAGGCCCGATTCGCCCGTGAGCAAAACACCCAGCCCGAGAATGTCCATGAACACCCCGTGACGAGTGGTTCGCTCGGCAAACAACTGGCTGAGGTAGCCGCGTACCACGTCGATCACTTGGCCGGCGGACTCGGCGGTGACAAAAAGCGGGATGGACGCTCGCTCGCACATCGCCACCAGCCTGTCCGGCGGCGCCTCGCCATCGGCCACGATCACCACCGGCGGCTCCAGTGTGACGATGCGCTGGATGCGTCGCTCCTGATCTTCCGGCAGTGAATCCATCAGGTAGGCGACCTCGCGGCGACCGACCAGTTGCACACGGTAGGGGTGGATGTAGTTGAGATAGCCCACCAGATCGGCCGCCGACTGGGCGTTGCGCACCGCCGCCTCATCAAAGCGGCGCTCCGGATGCGCGTGGCCGGCGATCCACTCCCATCGCAGCACCGAGCGATGCTGTTCAAAGAGCGCTTCGGCGCTGATGAAGCTGGGCTTCATTGGATCCGCTTGCGTCTGGCGGGCAGGGGGCCGTTCATCACACCGAGGTCTTCATGCGGCTCATGCGGCGGACTTCACGGGTTCCCAGCTGGAGATCAACTCATGCACCTTGGCCGCATCGGCCTCGGTTTTCAGTCGTTCACGCAACTCCCGGTCGCTGAGCATTTCGGCGATTTCCGACAGGATCTCGAGGTGCCGCTGCGTGGCGGCTTCTGGCACCAGCAGGAAGATCAACAGCGAGACGGGCTCGTCATCAGGCGCGTCAAAGGCGATGGGCTGCTGAACCCGCGCCACAGCCGCCAAGGGATTCTTCAGCCCCTTGATGCGGCCATGGGGAATCGCTACGCCATGACCCAGCCCGGTGGAGCCCAGCCGTTCGCGGGCAAACAGGTTGTCCGACACCGTGGATCGTGCGATCGCATGCTGGTTTTCGAACAGCAGTCCCGCTTGCTCGAACACGCGCTTCTTGCTGCTGGCGTCCACATCGACCAGCACGTTGCTCACAGGAAGGATGGCGGCGAGACGATTCATCGGGAAGTGCAAGCGGCAACTTCGGCGTCAGCCTCGATGCCCACTTTCGTTAAGCCAAAACACAGGACGGATA
>Ga0164294_10003016_pt1 | contig 15055 bp, 26 predicted proteins | sample GEODES005metaG_FD_111479 | JGI IMG/M metagenome (GOLD analysis project Ga0164294, IMG submission 111479) | Oligotrophic lake water microbial communities from Sparkling Lake, Wisconsin, USA - GEODES005 metaG | ecosystem: Environmental > Aquatic > Freshwater > Lake | place: USA: Sparkling Lake...
AAAACTTGCAACTCTCGGCCTCACCGCCGATGAGGTTGCAGCTCTTCTAGGCTAAACATCCCCCACCGATCAAGGAGCCATGATGGGCATTTCCACCCGGCAAGTCACCGTCACCACAGCAGCAACGGCGCTCGTTGACGCGACCCAAGAAGCAGAGATGGTTTATCTCCACAGCTCAAGCGGCACGTGCTTTGTTGGAAATAGCGATGTAACCTCAAGCACCGGATACAAGATGGATAACGGCGACAAGATCACGATAGAAAACAAAGCAAACGGCATCTGGGCAATTACCAGCTCAGGAACCGTCACGATGCAAGTGATGGCGATCGGAAAATGACAGCGCAGGATTACGCAGCTCTGACCGTTTCGATCCTTACGATCGCCGGCGCATTTGCAGCGATCACCCGATGGCTTGTAAAGCACTATTTGGCAGAATTGAAGCCCAATGGCGGCAGCTCGGTAAGCGATAGAATTTCGAGAGTCGAAACCAGAGTCGACGAGATATACAGCCTGCTTCTAGAAAATAACAAGGTCAAAGGGGGAAGAAAATGAACCAAAGAGACAAGATGATCCAGATTGCAACAGCAGAGCTCGGATACATTGAAGGGCCAGCCGATAACCAGACGAAATACCAGAAGGCAAACGTCGCATGGTGCGGCGCCTTTGTTAACTGGGTGGCAAAGCAGGCAGGCGTACGGATTCCAAACTGTGTCTACACTCCGGCAGGGGCGGTCGCCTTTATGGACAAGAACAAATGGCAAGATGCAGCTACGGCAACGCCAGAGCCGGGCGATATCGTCTTCTTTGATTTCCCAGGCGACGCACTCGATCGGATCAGTCACGTAGGGATCGTGATCAAGGATAACGGCGACGGAACCGTGACCACAATTGAAGGCAACACCAGCCCGGATAAGAAGGGCGATCAACGCAATGGCGGCGAAGTGTGCCGTAAGATCAGGGCGTACCAGAACAAGAACCGGGGCAAACTCAAGCCATCATTGGCCGTAGCCATTGTCGGCTTTGGGAAACCAACCTACAAGGAGACAGAATGAACAAGGCAGCACTCGAAGCGATTATCAAGACATATCTACGAGCAGCAGCAGCTGCGGCCGTAGCTCTTTATTTAGCAGATCCAAACCAGCCAGCCAAGAATTACTTGGTGGCAGGCTTAGCAGCGATCGCAGGGCCAGTTCTCAAGGCGCTAGATAGCAAAGCAACCGAATTCGGACTCGGAGCAAAGTAGTCGATGAATCGGGGGGAAATTCTTGAAGAAGCAGCTCGACTCACAGCCAAAGATCGCCAGAAGACATACGGCGATCCAACCGTCAACCATTGCAGAATTGCAGACTTATGGACGACATATCTAGAGCAACAGATAACTCCACAGCAAGTGGCAATTTGCATGGCGCTCGTTAAAGTCGCACGATTGATGGAAACAGAGACAGAAGACTCCTTCGTGGATTTAGCCGCATACGCAGCAATCGCCGGCGAGATTGCAACAAACAAATGAAGGAAATGATTATCCTCGTTCCAACCAGAGGACGCCCGAGCAACGCGGTCGAATTGCTTGCAGAGCACGACAAACTTTCTACACATTCAGACATCCTCTTCATCATTGATGCAAACGACCCGGAGCACGACCAGTACGAATTTGAAGTCGGCGCTCACAAATGCATGACGATTGAGAACGAAACCCGGGGCATGGCCTACCCAATTAACAAGGCAGCAAACGCAATCGTCAAAGAAAACAAATACCAATACTTCGCCTTCTTAGGCGATGACCACCGCCCACGCACAGCCGGGTGGGATGGCATTCTCATCCAGGCAATGCAAGGGCGACCGTCAATGGCCTACAGCAACGACTTGCTACAGGGAGAACGACTTCCAACCATGATCACGATGACCTCGGACATCGTTGCAGCTCTTAACGGCATGGTTCCGCCAAAGATGAAGCATTTATACCTTGATAACTTCTGGAAAAAATTAGGCCAGGATTTAGGAGCGCTGACTTATCTCGATCACGTTATTGTTGAGCACATGCACCCGATCGCAGGCAAAGCCGAATGGGATGAAGGATACAAAGAAGTCAACGCAAACGAGATATACGCATTCGACGGCCTTGCCTACCAGAACTACATTCAGAGCGAAGCCTACGAATTGCTCAAGCGCAAATTGAGGCCATGAAGCAGCTCATCGCGTACTCCTTATACGGCAGCCAAGAGCGATACACGATCGGTGCGATCAAGAACGCAATTCTGGCCACCAGGCACTTCAAGGGATACACCCTGCGCTTCTACACCGGGGCCTCGGTTCCAGAATCCATCAAGCAAACCCTTCGCCTCTTCCCCCACGTGCAGCTCGTAGAGCAGGATGAACCAGAAGATCACAGGGCCAAACTCTGGAGATTTCAGGCTTTAACAGATCCAGAATTCGACGTTGTTCTTAGCCGCGATGCAGATGCCAGGCTGACGCATCGAGAACGGATCGCGCACGAAGAGTTTCTAGCAAGCGGCCTCAATTTCCACATTATGAAAGACCACCCCACAGGTCACGATTACCAGATCAGCGCCGGCATGTTTGCAGCTCGTACCAGGGCAATCCCGGCAGATTTAGAGACGCCAGAACCAGGCAATTACTACACAGCAGACCAGGACTGGCTTGCTTCCCACATTTGGCCGTTGATCAAGGACGCAAGCCTGATCCACGATGAGAGCTACCAAACCCCCACAGAAGGACGCAGCAAGCGCCGGCCATTTCCCATCGCAAAGAAGGCAACCCTGCACCACATCGGGGCGGCATTAGAAGCAGATGACAGCTTTCATTTCAGTAGCGACCAGGCAATGGCAAAGGGCGAATCAGGAAGCGACAAATACCTGGCAGAATGGCTCGTATGAAAATCCTTATCACAGGAGATGCCGGCTTCGTTGGCCGCGCTTTCCACAGAGCGCTCGATAACAAAGGCCATGAGATTACCGGCGTCGACATCGCAAACGGCCTCGATTGCAGAGATTTCTTCAAGAAGGACGACACTAGATACGACGTGGTTATTCACCTCGCCGCGATCGTCGGCGGCCGCGCCTTGATTGAAGGCAACCCTTTGGCCGTTGCCAGCGACCTCGCGATCGACAGCGACATGTTCCAATGGGCGGTAAGAACCAAACCAAAGCATCTCGTCTATTACAGCAGCTCGGCGGCTTACCCCATCTATTTACAAAGAGCCGCCTACAAGCAACGCCTTCGAGAAGGCGACATCAACCTCGATCACATTCGCACGCCAGACTTGAGCTACGGATGGTCAAAATTAACAGGCGAAACTTTAGCCGGATACGCCAGGGCAGAAGGCATCAACGTCACCGTCCTGCGGCCATTTAGCGGCTACGGATCCGATCAGGCCCTGGATTACCCATTCCCATCCTTGATCGCACGCGGCAAGGCCAAACTGGATCCGTTCGAAGTCTGGGGAACAGGCGAGCAAGTCCGCGACTTTATTCACATCGACGACGTGGTTGCAGCTACCTTCGAAGCGATCACAAATAAGGTTAAAACTTTGAACCTTTGCACCGGGCGAGCAACCTCATTCATCCAGCTCGCAGAGATGATCATGCTCGAGCAGGGATACCTCGCACCGATCAAGAAGCACCCTGGCAAGCCAAGCGGAGTCGAATACAGAGTCGGCGACCCCACCAAAATGTTGCAGATTTATGAACCAAAGATCAGCCTAGAAGAAGGCATCGCCAGAGCACTCGCAGAATAAGAAAACCCCCCATCGCCGTCTACAAAGCGATGGGGGGATTTCTGCATCCCTATTACAGATCGGACGGATCTCGAATCGGACGCATTATTCGAGCAATCTGCTGGTTGCCCCAAAATACAAGCAACCAGTTCGGCAAGGTTGGGATTTTCAATTCTTTCTTTGGGAGCAACACGATCAGGAAAGACCACAGGCCAAAGAAGAAGCCAAAGGCAAACCAGAACCAGATTCGGCGGCCATAGGCCAGCGCCAGGATCCCGGCAACAGGGGCAATGAGAAGGTTCCACCAGCTCATCGGACGTAGGCTTTCAGAGCATCCACGATGACCTCGCTGACCGATTTCTGATCAACAGCAGCCCGGGCCTTTACAGCAGCCCACAGCTGGTCGGACACCCGGACAGAACGCGCTTTCTTAACGGCCATCGGAGATCACCTCGTCAATCATGACAGAGCAGGATCCATAGCCAGAACCAGTCCAGCACAGATCGCGAGTGCCATAGGTCAAGGCCACCAGCGCAAGCAAGGCAAGGACAAGGGCGACGCGACGACGACGGACAAACTTGCGATCCATTCTCATGACTTCACCTGGCGCAAAACTTCTAGATACGAAGGAAGAGCAGACAAGACATTCACCATAACCGCCTCCATCAATTCAGGATCCTGCGAATCCGCTGCGTCGACAAGATTGCGACCAGCCAAAGTCATCGCAGCATCAATATCAATAAGCAAAGCTTTCATTGCACCCATTTATTTATCCTCACATGCTAATTGAGCCTCAAAGCAAGGCAGGCAGACGTTCATCTTCTCGACCGATCTAAATGTTTCTTTGCATCCGATACAGACGCATTCATGCATTTCATACCAGCTCATCACTTTGCCGCCGTTCTGTAATTGCAGCCCGGACATTCTTGGAAATGCATAAACTTGCCACGATCCCAAACATAGATCGAGCAGCCATGCATTTCAGTTTGGCACTTAGGACAGAGATTCTTTGTAGCCATTTGATTACCCCCACCGGCTGAGACATTCGCTCTTTGCCGATAAGAGAATCTTGGCATAGGTATGGACAAACAGCAATACGAAACAAGCAAAATCAAAGTGAACTCCTGCGGTGTTATTCCTGTGAAAGCCAGGCCTATAGGCGTGGAATAGCAACCAGGGACCAGCAAACGGCGTGTCGGCGACCGATCAGGGCCAGAGCAAGGCACAATAAGCCGACAAGGGCCAAAGGCCCACCAAACAAGGGGGAACCAATGCAAACGCAATATCTGATCTTCGCCGGGGCCATAGCCGCCTGCGGAATCCTTTATTTATTACTCAAGCTCGGAGACGATCCGATCGCCAAAGAGATCGAGGAAGCACAGCAGTACGAAGGCAAGCAGAAGCGGATCAAGAAGGCGCTCGAAAAATGACTTTAGATCGACGCCCACTCTTTTCAGTACACACCAACGATGAAGGACGGATCGCTTTATATTTAGAAGAACAGGATGCCGTTCTAGATCTGCTCGAAGAAGCAGGCAAGGAAGCCAACGGTGATTACATCGCAGCTCTGACAGAAGCCGGAGAAGGCATCAAATTATCAACCGATACCGGATGGTTGGATTATGAGAAGTTACGACAAGCACTTCCACCCACAGTTTTATTGATCGCATCGATGAGCGAAAACGAAGCGCTTGATTTAGCACAAGACATCGTGCGCAACGTTGCAGCTCGCAGAACCCCACGATTGGAGATCGTAAAGTAAAATGGCAAACCCAAACGGACGCAAAGGCGCACTCTTCGAAACAGATGTAATGCGATGGCTGCGATCCGTTGGAGCAATTGCAGAACGACTCACCAAAGCCGGCAGCAAAGACGAAGGCGACATCGTCGCGATCGTTGCAGGCAAGACATACATTCTCGAATTAAAGAATCGAAAGAACATCTCACTCCCGGCGTTCTGGGAAGAAGCAACCACAGAAGCAAACAATTATGCAAAGGCCAGAGGATTAGAACAAACTCCACCGGCATACGTCATAATTAAACGACGCAACGCAGGAATTGAAAAGGCCTGGGTTGTTGAGAATTTGGAGCAATGGGTAAAGCGCAATGATTAGAACCAAACACTTCCTACCATTTGTGCAGCTCTTCGAGAATGCAGCATGCGCCGAATTAGAGGATCTAGATTATTTCTTCCCGGAAGGGAATGCAGAAGAGGCAAAGCGCCTCCCCAAACTTCGCGCCATCTGCGGAGCTTGTATCGAAAGAAAGGAATGCTTGGCATACGCCATCAAAGAAGAGATCCCATTTGGCATCTGGGGCGGCAAGACGCCGACCGAGAGGGGCCATAACTTAAAGCGAAATGAGAAGTTAAAGCGACAGAAGCTCATCATCAAACTTCGCGATCAAGGAATCTCTACCGAAGAGATCGCCACGAAAGTAGGCATCAGGACGACTCAGGTATATCGAGTCTTTACTGAAGCAAACAAGGCGAGAAAGCGAGAAGACCAATCAAACCAGCAGACAAATACAGCGTGCGCAGATTTGCCGTCATCGTTGGAATCAGCGCAATGACCAGCACGATCGCAAGCACAGCCCTAAATCCAACCCCGGCAATCCCGGTGGTTTACACCGAGCGCACAGCGATCCAGAACATAGATCCAAAGCAGCTCGCCAAAGAATTGCTGGAACCACAGCAATACAAATGTTTCACTCAGCTCGTCGGCCGCGAGAGCGCCTGGCGATCAGTAAACAATCCAACATCAAGCGCAGCAGGCGTGGGCCAACTCCTCGCCGGCACATACAAGAATCTAGGAATGCGACACCCCGAGAGCCGGGTCACACAAACTATCGCAGCTCTAGCGTATATTGGACGAAAATACGGATCCGGTGGCCCCTGCGCAGCTTGGGAACATTGGGAACGCCAAAAGCAAAAGACCGGCTACGGCTGGTATTAAGGGGGATCATGAGCACAGAAGCAAGCATCGGCATCGTCGACTTTGACGATGGCATTGCGCAATGGCTACAGCAATACAAACATGCTAAAGAAGAGATCGCACGATGGGAAGAGATCGCTGACATAGCACGATCGCACATTGAAAATGCGATGGGCGATGCAGAGACAGCTCTCTACGAAAACAAACCCGTCGTGCGATGGACACGCGTCGAAAGCCGACGCTTTGATACAAAGAAGGCACGCGAGATATTGCCACAGCAAGTAATCGACGTGCTCGAAGTCGTCAGTATGAGCAGACGCTTCACACTTGTCGATCAGGATCAGACATGAGCCTGCCAACAATTTTGCCGTCGGTCGACGTTCCAGAGGTTCCAACTTGGCCCTACGAAGACGAAGAAGAGGACGACGAATAAATGTTCGTATCACCGCACGCACCAGGCAAAGCACTCGGCGATGAATTGGCAACGATCATCACGAAGGCAGGCACATGGACACCGAGATCAAAGCAGGTCTACATCGGCCCATCTGAGATCGGGCATTCATGCACCCGGCGCATCGCTTACAAACTCCTCGACTGGGATAAAGCAAACGAGATCCCCGGCGGCGGAAACTGGGCGGCGCAGGTCGGCACAGCGATCCATTCACACCTGGCAGATATATTCGCAAAACTTGAAGATTACGAAGTGGAACAAAAGGTAACCATTCGGGCCAATCTTTCAGGAACCGTGGATTTATTTGATAAGCGTCGCGGCATTGTTATGGACTGGAAAACCACAGGCAGCACAGGGCTAGAGAAGCGACGCAAAGAAGGAGCAACAGAACAGCAGCTCGTCCAAGTCCAGCTCTACGGCTACGGCAAGGCGCAAGAAGGCGCAGAGGTTAAGCAAGTCGCCCTGGTTTATTTACCGACGAGTGGCAGCCTTGATGACATGCATGTCGAGCTACACGATTACGACGAAGCCGTCGCGATCGCAGCACTTGGCAGACTCGACACGGTCTACGGATTATTATCAACCGTCGACGTCGAGAACAGCCCGGAACTTTGGCAATTGATTCCAGCAAGCCCCGATCGGCTCTGCAATTACTGCCCATACTTCCAACCTTTCAGTAAAGACTTAGCAAAGGCATGCAACGGAGATACCGAAGCAAAATGACAAAAGAATTCATCACAAAGGCTCACTATCCAAACGACGACATAGGCGAGATTCTTCGATCACACAGATTAAGCTACGGCTTATGCACCGAGTGCAGCACAACAGATAAATACGTGCCATATCCATGCGATCGCATCCAGGAACTTGCAATCCCTGAGAAGACGATCAATGACATCATCAAAGAGATTGATGAAACAGCGTTGGAAAACCAACAAACAAGCAACACCACGACAAAGGGGGAATGAGAATGAACTTCTCTGAACTAGCAACAGGCGGCGACCAGCCAAAGGTCGCAGATCTAGCAAACCAATTGTTGATCATTGAACCAACCGAATACAAAGCGAGCATCACCACGGTGCATGGCGATACAGATGCGATCGAAGTCAGCGTGACAAACCTGGACACAGGCGAGATCCACGAAGGGCTTCTCTTCTTCAACGTTGCACTCAAGAATGCGCTGAAGAACAAAGTCGGCCAGAAGGTTCTAGCACGCATCGGACAGGGAACGGCCAAACCCGGAAAGTCGGCCCCGTGGATCCTGATCGATGCAACAAGCAACCCGGCAGATTTAGCAAAGGCAAACGCCTTCGTTGGCAACGCCGGAGCGAAGCAAACGGCCGCGCCAGCTGCGGAGCCAAAGCAAGTGGTCACAGCCGAAGCATTGACGCCAGAAGTAATCGCGCTGCTGGCACAGCTCGGAGCCAAACCACAGTAGGCTAGGGATTTCCCGAGCAACACCTTCCACTCGGGGAAGGCGCGTGGGCGTGGAAGCCGTAGGGGAAACGGATCGGTTCAATTCCGATCACACGCACAAATAGATAACAAACAAGGGGGTATCAATGGAAGACCAGAACGCAACGCTGAATGCCATCATTGATGAAATTGATGTATGGCAACGACGGCCCACGCCAGAGTCATACAAAGACCTATGCTGCGCCATTGAAAGAGAGCGGGGATTTAAAGAAGGCCTTCGATTGAGCGGAGCAATTGTCCGGGGCCATTACATTCAAGTCGAAGAAGACCAGGGGGATGACGAATGAAATTTGCATATGCGGATCCGCCATATTTTAATCAAGGAAAAAAACGCTACGGAGAATTTCACCCCGAAGCAGCAAAATGGGATGACAAACAAGCACACATCGATCTGATTCAACAATTAACAGATGAATATCCAGATGGGTGGGCGCTGAGCTGCAATCCCAGAGATTTACAATGGCTACTTCAACATGCGCCGGAGACAGCAAGAGTGGCAGCATGGACGAAGACATTTCATCAAATAAGACCAACGACTGTGCAATTTGCATGGGAGCCGGTTATCTTCAACGGCGGCCGCAAAGATCATAAGAGGAAACCAATGGTTCGAGATTGGATGGCTTGCGCCGTAACAAGAAAGAAGGGGCTGCCAGGAGCAAAGCCTGAAGCATTCAATAACTGGGTTCTTCAAATATTAAATTATAAGGTCGGAGATGAACTCGTGGATTTATTTCCTGGAACAAATGGCATGCAGGAAGCGATCATCAAATGGATTGATCCGGAATGAGCGATGCGATCCTTACGACCGCGCTTCGCTTTGCAGCTGCTGGTATCAGCGCGGTACCAGTAGCAGCAGATGGATCCAAACGCCCCGGATTGCCATCATGGACGGCCTATCAAAAGAAGCGGCCTACACCCGAAGAATTGATGGGATGGTTTGGAAAGAAGCAAGACGGCGTCGGCATCATCTGCGGCGCAGTTTCTGGCAACCTTGAAATGCTTGAACTCGAAGGCAGGGCGGTAGCAAAGAAGCTGCACATCGAACTTCGTGAGATATTCGAGAGCAGCGAACATGGCCATCTCTGGACAAAACTCGTCAACGGATACATGGAGACGACGCCATCGGGCGGAATTCACTGGTTGTACCGAATCAGCGATGCCAAAGTGCCAGGCAACACAAAGATCGCGCAGGCAGCCGGTGAAGACGGCGGATGCCTAGCCGAAACACGCGGCGAAGGCGGCTTCGTGATCACAGCTCCATCTGGCGGCAAGTGCCACCCTTCAGGCAACCCCTGGCAGATTAGCGCAGGATCCATTGAGACAATTCCAAGCTTCACGATCGCAGAGCGCCAGATTATTCACCAATACTTCGCCCTTTACGATGAAGTACCAAAGGCCGAATGGATTGAAGAAGAGACAAAACCGCGCAAGGACGGCGTCGAGACACCAGGGGATGCTTATAACGACACCGTCACCTGGGAAAGCATTCTCGAACCACTTGGATGGAGCAAGGTCTACAGCAAAGGCGAATCGACCGCCTGGCGACGTCCAGGCAAGTCCGAAGGCATATCGGCGACGACAAACTTCAACGGCAACGGCAAACTCTTCGTCTTTAGCACCTCAACAATTTTCACAGCACAGAGCAGCTACTCGAAATTTGCCGCCTACACACAGATAGAGCACAAAGGCGACTTCAAAGCAGCTGCATCACATCTGCGATCGCAGGGCTTCGGGGCAAAGACAGAACTGCGCACCGATTGGCAACAGATCGAAGCCCATAATCCGAGCCATGTGCAACTACACGATGAAAATGAAGAGATTGCCACCAGCTCATGGATCCCACAGGACATCACCGACATGCAGCTCGAAGATGAACCAGGGCCATCGATTCTCAAGCGCGAAGACGGCAATCACATCCTTTATGCAAACAAGATAAACGCCATCTTTGGTGAAAGCGAAAGCGGCAAGACTTGGATCGCAATCGAAGCGGTGCGCCAGGAATTAGCCAAAGGCCACTGCGTCTTTTATTTAGACTTCGAAGACAGCGCTCGCGGAATCAGAGGACGCCTCAAGACGATGGGCGTGCCAGCAACAGGACTGCGACATTTCAGATATGCAAACCCGGACGAAGGAATCACCAGAGGCATCGTTGAAGTTATTCAAAGCGAGATCCAGATCCACAAACCGAGCCTGATCGTAATCGACGGCGTCAATGCAGCGATGAACCTCCTCGGCCTGGATTTGGAGAAGAACAAGGATGCCACCACCTTCTCGCAGCTCATCCTTCGCCCACTTCGCATGGAGAACGCGGCCATCTTGACCATTGACCACGTCACAAAGAGCAAGGACACCCGGGGCAATTACGCCATCGGAGCACAGGCAAAGAGAGCCGACATCGACGGCGTAGCGATCGCAGTCGACGTGGCGATGCCATTTGGCCGGGGCTTGGACGGCTGCCTGAATCTGAAAGTAACTAAAGACCGGCCAGGATTTGTCCGCGCCATCTGCCAAGACGCCAAAGACCTCGGCGTCGCAAACTTGAAGAGTAACAAGGACGGAACCATCACCGTCACGATTAGCGGCGGCACGATCGTGGTGACGACGAAGGAACAGAAGCTTCAAGAGATATCCAACTACTTCGAGCAGACAGGGGCAGAGATAGGCCAGAACGACATCCGCAAAGGCCTTCGACAAGAAGGAATCGAGATCGGCAACCAGGAACTAGGGCAGGCATTGGAGCAGCTCATCGCCGGCGGCTTCATTGATTTCAGGAAGCAAGGGCAGAAGTACCTCTACAAATTCAAGAACCAATTCATGATCGGCGACGTCAACGCATGGGAAGCGGAGTAAGCAGCCTGTGGATAACTCAACTGTTCCGCCGTTCCGCACCGTTCCGCACCGTTCCGCAGAACGGCAGGGCAAGAGCGACCAAACCGTTCCGCTGTTCCCCCCCTATAAGGGGGAACGCGGAACGGTGGAACAGCAGCCAAAGGAACAGAATAAATGAACAATTCAAACTTCAAAGCCATTTATTGCACAGCCTGTGGAAAACTTATCTGGCAAGGCTTAACCGTCGGATTTCAGATCAGACTCGACCCGGCAACCTTGACCATCGAGGAAGAGATCATCAAACGGATCGCAGGAAGCCGAACCTTCGAACTACATAAGACAGCCGTATCATTCGAAGCAGATCTGCGATCGCTCAACGCCATCCAAAGAAGCAAGGGGCAGAACCCCACCATTGTGGCCAGTCACAGCTGCGCCAGGAAGAAAGAGATATTCAGAACCAAAGGGCAAGAACCAGGTCACGATGAGATCCCCGATTATTGGAACCGAAGCAAGACACCATAGCTCGAGCAAGAAGGGATACCGTTCTGATGGATTGCACAATCTGCGGCAAGAAGGCCGAGCGACCAGGAGCATGCTCACGATGTGCATCCAAAGTCCGAAACCACATCGCAGAACTTCCACAGCTGCACAAAGAAGCCGCGCAATTCCTTCAGCCATCAAGGACAGGATCCGGAGCAGCCAGCACCGAGCGCAGCATTGGAATCAACATCGCAGCCTTAGATTTCACGATGGCCACCGAGCTACTCCGAACCCTTCACTCATGGGAAAGCATGATCCGTTTCGATCGCAAACTGACACCGCCGGCCTTGATCATGAAAGAGCAAACGACAGACGGCGAAGTCTTGGCAACGGTCACCTTCCACCTAACACATCTGGACTGGTCAATCCAGCAGACATGGGCAGCAGACTTCGCCCACGAAATCCAGATCATCCATGCCAAAGGAAGGGCAGCTGCAAAGCGCTTCTCAGAGCAGCCCCGGCGGATCCCATGTCCAACAGATGACTGCAAGAAGCACGTGGTCATTGACGCAGATAACTTAACGGTTGAAGTCTCCTGCTTCGGATGCAAGCAGCAATGGACGGTGTTGCGGTTGATAGCATTGGCAATGAGTAACCCGAGCAAAACCTTCTACCTCGATGTTGAAGCGATTGCAATGTGGCTAGGAATTACAGAGCGCGAAGTTTATAGAACCATCAAGAAGAATGACATCCAAAGAAAAGGAAGTCTTTATGACATCGCAGCAATCATCAAGGCACGATCATGATGAATGATTTGACAAAACTGTCAATCAAATCTGATACGCTTGCGCTCAGCAGATGCAACCATTCCTGGAACAACAAGGCAATGGCATGTTGAATATAACAATCAGCATCGGCGATGTTCACACAGACATGACGACAGACAATAACCTATCATTCGACGCAATCGAGTCCTTACTCAACCGAGCAGTTACAGCAACGCTTCAATCATATCTATCGCTGCCGGAGAAGGACAGGCTTGCACTTTATGGATCGGACTTCGAAGACGATGACGGAGAAGACGAATGAAAGAACGTGCAGTAGATGCAAAGAAACCAAACCACTAAACCTATTCTGCAAAGATAAAAGAAGAGCAGATGGAGTGCGTGAAAATTGCAAAACTTGTCGCAGTAACGATCGTCGCATTACGCATAAGGCAAATAAGAATCGCCAAGCGATACTCGAAGAACAGAACCATTCGTGCGCTATTTGTGGCGTCCACATTGAAGAGAGTGCAACGAGATTCGTAATGGATCACAATCACGAAACCAATCTGGTGCGTGGAATTCTTTGCAGCAACTGCAACGTCGGACTCGGCTACTTCAAAGACCAGCCGGGCAGACTTGGCCAAGCGATCAAGTACCTCATGGATTACGATGGCCTTACCTAGACCATGCAAGGACTGCGGAACCATTGCACGCGCAGCTCGATGCGACCAATGCGATCGCATTCATCGAAAGATTAAAGAAGCAACTAGGCCGACACGTGCGCAACGCGGATACGACTACCAATGGCGACAGATCAGCAAAGCACTTCGAGAAGAGCAACCCTGGTGCAGCACATGCGGTCGGACATCCGACCTCACCGTTGATCACATCAAATCGCTTGCCGAAGGCGGCCTGACAATCAGATCCAACCTTCAAGTTCTCTGTAGAAAATGCAATTCAAGCAAAGCACATAGATAACCACACGCACACCCCCCACCCGGCATATCCCGGTACGCCTGCAATTCTCAGGTGAACAGGGGGGAGTTCACCCCGACGCCCCCAGAACGCGCACCGTCGCAGTTCGCAGGTTTTGGGGGGTCGGCAAGATAGAATAAAAACAAGGGGGAAAAATGATCAATGAAAGCCTTCGGAGTTTGGCCGCGCCAATCGACGATTTACATACGCTGCCTGGCAATCCACGCAGGGGCGACATCGCCGCCGTTGCGCGATCGCTTGAGCGCTTCGGACAGCGCAAGCCGATTGTTGCAAAGCACAGCGACGGAACCATCATCGCCGGCAATCACACATGGCAAGCAGCCAAGCAGCTCGGCTGGACAGAGATCGCGGTCGTCTGGACAGACGACGATGACAACACCGCCCACGCATTCGCGCTGGCAGATAACAGAACCGCCGAACTTGGAACTTACGACGAAGACGCCCTGCGAGAGATGATCGCGCAGCTCGTCAATGTGGATCCAGAATTAGTAAGCGACGCCGGCTACAGCCAAGAAGCGATCGCAGAGATTCTAAAGATTCCAGTCGAAGAGATACCAATGGCCGGCGACTTAGATGCAGCTCCAGCGAAGTCAAGAACAGCGCACAGCATCGAAGGCGACACATGGATCCTCGGGCCGCACCGTCTCGTTGTTGGCGATTCAACAAACCCGGAGATTTTACGCAAGGCACTCAACGGCAAACTTGCAGATTGCATCTTCACCGATCCGCCATACAACGTCGCATACACCGGCGGAACAAATGAAAGCCTCACAATTCAAAATGACTCAATGAGTGATTTAGAATTTGAAGCGTTTCTCCTTGCAACTTACGGAGCGATGTACGCAAACGCAAAAGACGGATGCCCAATTTATGTCTGCCACGCAGATGGAAGCAGCGTCACATTTAGATCAGCGTTCAAGACTTCCGGATTCATGCTCAAGCAAATTCTTATCTGGGTGAAAGATAACTTCACACTTAGCCGCCAGGATTACAACTGGCAACATGAACCAATCATCTACGGATGGAAACCAGGAGCAGCACATCCCTGGTTCGGCCCATTCAACGACTCAACCGTTCTCGATTTCGCAACGAAAGACTTGGACACATTGAGCAAGACGGAACTTGTAAAGATGATCGAGACAGCAAGAGAGTCATCGACAATCATCCGCGAACCACGTCCACGCAGAAATTCAGAACATCCAACCATGAAGCCCATCAATCTCATCACTCGCATATTGAGCAACTCGGCAAATCGTGAATCGCTTGTTCTGGATCCATTTGGGGGATCAGGATCCACACTCGTCGCAGCTCACACACTCGGAATGACGGCAGCACTTGTCGAATTAGATCCGATATACGCAGACGTTATATGCAAGCGCTGGCAAGAACT
>Ga0164294_10003017_pt1 | contig 15055 bp, 15 predicted proteins | sample GEODES005metaG_FD_111479 | JGI IMG/M metagenome (GOLD analysis project Ga0164294, IMG submission 111479) | Oligotrophic lake water microbial communities from Sparkling Lake, Wisconsin, USA - GEODES005 metaG | ecosystem: Environmental > Aquatic > Freshwater > Lake | place: USA: Sparkling Lake...
ACAAAGATTACTCTCAGTAATTACTCTCAGTAATTACTTCGGAAATCGTTGTTCTAGCGAACAAAGATTACTCTCAGTAATTACTCTCAGTAATTACTTCGGAAATCTTTGTTCTAGTGAACAAAGATTACTCTCAGTAATTACTTCGGAAATGATTGTTCTAGCGAACAAAGATTACTCTCAGTAATTACTTCGGAAATGATTGTTCTGAAAGAAAAGTGAAGAACCATAACAAACCCAAGTGGTCAAAAACGACGCACGAAAACAGCAGTCGCAAGTTAGAGGATGTCAGACATCAGACTCACCTGCGACGAAACGCCCCTGGCCTGGCCCCAGTCCATTTCTCTCGATGATCTCAAAGTCTGCAGCACATGCGGTATTCGTATCCACTCACCGAGTCCCGGAACCCTACAGATCCTAACACGTCGTCAAGGCGGAGGCGACGGCGTGACCATCGACGAGAGCAACAGCGTCGGCGCCGACTATCGCGGCCAACGCTACACCATTGAAGAGGCCGTCTTCCATACTCCTGGTCTCCACATCTTCCCTGGCCAGAAGGAGGTCTATCCCGCCGAATACCACATCCACATGCGCACCATGACGGATCCTATCCGCTACATCACCATCGTGATCCCTGTCAGTCATCTTATCACTGGCACCGGTATCGACTACTTCAAGGCCATGCGGGCAAAGCCGGATCCCGCCGCATCCCGCCCCACACTGGATACGCTCCTAACGTCGTCGATAGGGGCCACTCTGCAGTATCAGGGCCCCGATATTCGCGGACGCACAGCCGATATCAGGGATACCAGCGCATGCAGCTCTTCCAACGAACGCCAATTTATTCTTGTTCTCACCCCCTGCCACATCCGCGCCACGGATCTGGAACGAATCCCGCGCGAAGGCTCCCTATCTACGGATCCCCGCGATCTCCCTGCACCCGGCGTAACACCAAAGTCCGCAGTTCCGAGTGACCGTCTCTTGCGCAGCGTCGTATATGCAGTACCGGGCATCCTCGACAAGAAGGTGACGCAGGCATCGACGACACCGGCATCGACAGAGCTCGAGTGTAAGCCAGTGAAGGTCGTGAATGGCCGCGATATCATCGATGTAGATGGCAAGGCGGTGGATGTAAAGGCGCTCCTGGGAATCGGCGAAGATGCGTCCGTCACGCACGATCAGTCCTACATTACCACGTTGGGAAAACCGGCCACTATGTTCATCGGAACACTCGCGGGACTTCTGTTAGCAGATTGGCTCATTTACACATTTATCTGGGCGTCCTTCTTTACAGAATCGGATCGGCTGGCACAATGGGAGCCCATAAAAATCTGGACGTTCCTGACAATTTCGCTGGCGGCGGCGGGCTTTTCCGGCGGAATCCTTGCGCTGTTCGGCCTCGAAAACATCACGAATAAGTAAGGGATGAGACTATTTGATGTCCTCGTTATGGGGCTCGTCGTAGCAGCCGTTGTAATTCTGATTCGCATCATCCTCGGGACACCATTGGTGAAACGCGTTGCCGCGGACATTGCAGAGAGTTTCGTGTCAGGAGGGCTGACAAATACAATGACCGAATGCCCTGGCTCCGCGACCATGTATATGCACGACGGTGCAGCATACTGCTGCTCTGGGAAAATCATGAGTGCAGATTCGGCCAAAGATACATGCCGGCCGCTGCCGAATCGCGATTCTACGCTCACATTCTGTACGCTCGGACCGGCCAAGGTCGATGTGCCGAACTGCCTGGAACTGCGTGCAGGGCTCATGCAGGCAGAGGGAGAGAAGGTATGTCCGCCGTCGCTTCCCAACTTTGTTAGAGGTCCGAAGGGTTCGGCAACAGAGGCGGGTCGATGCTGCTACGGCCCCGCAAATGAAACCTACGACGATTGCACGGGGGGCGAACACTGCAATGTTGGTGATGCAAATATCTTCAAGGACCCGACAAGCTGCGGTTTCTTAAAGGCCCAGCACGACGATGTGTGTCCGTCGGGATTTGGTCGCTTGCAGGCAAAGGGACAGGGGCCTCTGGCCGACCTAACACTCCATGGATGCACCAACAGTAGCCAGAACTGTTATTCGGTCGCGACGCTGAAACGGTTGGTGGAGCTCGGCTATGATGTGAATGGTCTGCCATCTTGCTCTTCGCACTGATCGAGGTAAAAGCGCCGTAGTAAGTAAGGGGATGCCGCGACTGGGTGTATTATTAATGCAGCCGTATCACGTTAAACCAACATATAGTTATATTAACGTGGCAGTGTTGCGATGGCTTCAGTCCTCTGGTCTCGAACTGGTGTTCATCCCCTCTACGATCTCGGCAGCAGAAGCCGCGGCCTATTTTGAGCATATACATGGTCTCTTCCTGCATCCTGGTTGGGCCGATGATCCGACATACATGAGTCTTACACAGGCATTCATACGCATGGGCGTCGAAGCAAACCGCCGCGACTATTTCCCAATCTGGGGAACCTGTATGGGCATGCAGATGCTGATGACGTATTTCGGAGGCAAGCTTGAGAGAATACACGGTATGAAGTTTCATGTAGGGAAACTGAAGCTCCGCGGCAAATCGAGGCTCCTTGCCGAGGCACCGCGCAGAGAATATGCGCCGTATTTCAACAATAACTATGGCATTACAAAGGAGGCCTTTGAGAGAACGGAGCCGCTCAATTCCGTATTCCGTATTCTCGGGACATCGGTTGATCGGAGGGGTGTCGAGTTCGTGTCAATGATTGAAGGCATCGATCTGCCCTTTTACGGTGTCCAATTCCACCCTGAATATACAGTGCCACAGATGAACTGGATGCTGGAATTCTTGGCAAAGGAGCTCCGACGATCGGGTCACAACGGATTCTCTCCTGCTGGCTGTCCAGTCTTCAAGAAGATGATTCGCGTCAATTACGAAGATAATTATCGGCTGGTCGATCAATCCTGCAGCAGTGTGGGCTCGTAGATCTCTCCGACGGGGACTGTTGGGAGTGTGCAGATCTCGCGACCGCGAACACGGCCGTCGCCGCAGCTACGCTTGGCGTCCATAAAGCCGGTGGCCGCTAGGGTATCCTGTCCCGCCGATTTCCGCGGCCGGTAGCGCCCTACAGCCGGTGTGGAGCTCCACTCCGGTCGGTTCTCATCAAGCGGATACTGTCCGGGTGGCACAGGGCTATACATGCTATGCGTCGAAGACCACATCTGCAGTGCGATGACTGCCATAATCATGAGGCCTCCGAGTATCCATACAGCTGAACGCATCGTCTCTACGTTAGGTTCAGCAATAAATTGTATAAACAAAAGTGAAACGCACGGGCAAACGCGAGACTTTACATTATTTGTTAAACAAATACTTGGTTAGTTTTTTAGTAATAAACGGGTTTTAGATGTTGGTTCAGGAGATATTAATGGGAATAATCGGTTTTTATTTGAAAATTGTGAATATGATGGGAATGATGTGATTCAAGCAAATAATTTCACAATTGTGTCAAAAACTAAAGATGTGCCTTTTACAGATAATACGTTGATACCATTATCAAATGTTACACATTTGGATGCCGAGTTTATAAGTTATAAATAATATATAAATATTATTTATAAAATGTCATATGGAAAATATACGTATGGAAAACCTATAGTATGTTGGGAAAGTAATAATGCTAAATTAAAAGTAGGTAATTTTTGTTCAATAGCAGGAAATGTAAAAATATATTTAGGTGGTAATCATAGAACCGATTGGGTTACGACATATCCGTTTGGTCATATACATACCAATATATTCACTAAGTTTAATGGTGTAGGTCACCCATCAACAAAAGGTGACGTAATTATCGGTAATGATGTGTGGATTGGAGATAATGTAACAATTATGTCAGGCGTTACTATTGGCGATGGTGTTGTAATCGCTAATAATTCCCATGTGGTTAAAAATGTAGAGCCATATAGTTTAATTGGAGGGAATCCAGCAAAAATAATTAAATACAGATTTACACCAGAACAAATAGAAAAATTATTAGAAATTAAATGGTGGTATTGGGATGAAGAAAAAATAAACAAATTTACGCCGTTATTATGTAATAATATTGAAGAATTTATAAATTCGGCGTTTTAAATGTCCAAAGGTGTAAAACAAGGTGGATTATTTTGTTTTACGTGTGCTTCAACTGGTCGGCCTTAGCACGGGGCAAGAAGAACAATTCCGACTCAGTCTTATGGGACAATTGGTAAATTAACGGATATGTCAGCTACAAACATATGTGAATGACTATGTTACAATTACTTCATCTAATATCCAACATTAAAGTCTATACACTCCGCATAAGCAATAATTTTGATCTATATAAGTTATAAACGTGACCGCCTCACGCGCGTGTTGCCATCATGGTAACGATGTTCCTATCCAACACATATACAGAAACCGACTCGCGTATCCTCAGTCACCGTGGATACGCGATTCGTAAAGATTCCCTCAACGCCGATCAGACTAAGGAACTCCGCAAAGCCCTAACAGTGAAGCCGCGGATCGCCGCCGACTATGCCTTTGGAGTCGAGGCCTTCCCTATCTTCTTTGAAAGTCCGAGCCGGTGGTACGTGCCGCGCTTCTGGGGACTCGAGCACTGCGGTACGCCCGGAGATGCACGGGGAGAGGGCCGGCCTCTGCGTGACGAGCTCCAGTTCAACAAGACGCTGCGCGCCGAACAGTTGCCGATTGTGGAGGCGTTCTTGGGGCCGGATCCGGCTGCGCTCGGAGCAGCGAATGGCCTCATCTGCGTGCCCTGCGGCTACGGCAAGACCTTCATGGCGATCTGGTTGGCCTGCAAACTTCGCCGCCGGTTCCTGGTCGTCGTCCATCAGGAGTTTCTCATGGAGCAGTGGCGCAAGGAGCTGGAGGGTGCAGTGCCTGGGATTCGCATAGGAGTCATCCAGCAGAGCAAGGTGCAGACAGGGGTTATGGAACAAAAAGAGCCTACTATCGCAGAGCTCAAAGAGCGCCTTAGGGCCCTCGGGCTCAAGGTGGGAGGGACGAAGCCGGAACTGCTGGCCCGTCTCCGTGCGGCCGAGCCGGCTCCTGAGCCGCTGGAATACGACTGCTGTATCTGCATGATCCAAACAGTGGCCAGCCGCAGCTGGCCACTGGATACCTTCGCCGGCTTCGGCTTCACCATCTTCGACGAATGCCATCATCTCGGCGCCGAGCACTTTAGTCGGGCCTTGATGTCCATTCAGACCAAACACATGCTCGGCCTCTCTGCGACACCGGAGCGCATTGACGGTCTCGAGAATGTGTTCCAGTGGTTCATTGGACCGATCCGCTACCAGATCAAGGTGCGCGAAGCCGACGACTCCGTGGAGGTCCGCGTTCTCAAATTCACCTCGGCCGATCCCGCGTACGCCGACGAGCCCACGGACTGCCGCGGCGAAGTGAATCGCTCCAGGCTCTGCAACCAACTGGCCGAATACGCGCCGCGCACCAAGGCCATCGCGGATGAACTGGAACCGGCGCTGAATGAGGGGCGGAAATTGTTAGTTCTGTCGGACCGCCGCGCACATCTGGAAGAGTTTGAGCAGATTTTCAGGGCCCGCGGTTTTAATTCGGTGGGGTACTATGTTGGTGGCATGACGGCCGATGCCCGCGATGAATCTGCTGAAAAACAAATTGTACTCGGTACAGGCGCACTTGCAAGTGAGGGGATGAATATTAAAACGCTTGATTGCATTGCTCTTGTTACACCCAAGTCACGAATTGAACAGGCTGTAGGTCGTATATTCCGGCAAAAGAAGGAGGATCGTAAATTTAATCCGGTAATCTTTGATATTCTGGATATTCATCCATGCTTGTTTGGACAATATAAGAAACGTCTGGCATTCTATAAACAGTGCGGTTACCGTATTCTGATAAAGGAGCCCGGCAGTATATATAAAGAGAAGAGAAATATTAAGTGTTCAGAAGTTGGGCTTCCTACAGGGCCATTATTTAAAAATTAATTATATTAATAATACAGGGTATGTCATTGTGCATATATGATTCATGTAAAAAACGTGCATCGTTTAATTTTGCTAATAATACCAACGCATTATATTGTGTAACTCATAAACTAATTAATATGATTAATATAAAAATAAATAAATGTATATTTATAGATTGTACAACTACAGCAAATTACAATATAGAAGGAAAGAATAAAGGTATTTATTGTGCTAACCACAAATCTCCTGACATGATATGTGTAACAGCAAAACGATGTAAGTATAAAGATTGCTATCATCGGCCTTCATTCAATATTAATGGAAAAATAAAAGGGCTATACTGCCATGCTCATAAATTGCCAAATATGATTAATGTTATAATTAAGAGGTGTAAATATTCTGATTGTAATATATACCCTACATTTAATACTCCTGATTTTAAAACTCCATTATATTGTAACTTACATAAGTTATCTAATATGATTAATGTAGTGGATAATAAATGTATAATAGAAGGATGTAATACAAGGCCAACGTATAATTTTTCTACTGAATCAAAAGCGTTATACTGTAAACTGCATAAACTTGTAGGAATGGAAGCTATGACAAAAAATGTTTGTATTCACGATGGGTGCAAAACTCGTCCTGTCTATAACATAGAGGGAGAGAAAGTAGGTTTATATTGTAACCTGCATAAGCTTGATGGTATGATAAATATAAAAGATAAAAAGTGTGTAGAAAATGGATGCACACTACTACCCTCATTTAATATGGTTGGTAGTCATAGAGGCATATATTGTGCAAAACATAGAAAAAATAATATGGTAAATGTTATAGAGAAAATATGTAGAACACCATTATGTGATACTCAGGTTAAATATAAATATGAAGGTTACTGCCTGAGATGTTTTATGCACCAATTTCCAGATAAACCAGTAGCAAGGAACTATAAAACAAAAGAGAAATATGTGATCGATTATTTGAGTGTTGAATTTCCATATCAAAAATTAATATGCGATAAAAGAATAACTGGAGGGGACTCATATAAACGTCCAGATATTTTATTAGATTTATCGTCTCACAGTATTATCGTAGAAATTGATGAGAATCAACATACTAATTATGATTGTAGTTGTGAAAATAAAAGAATAATGCAACTTTCATCTGATTTAAAATATAAACCAATTATATTTATACGTTTTAATCCAGATAAATATTTTGATGCTTCTAATAATTTAATTGAATCATGTTGGAAGATTGATGGGAATGGTATTAGTTGTATTAAAAATAAAATAGAATGGGGTAATAGATTATTAGTATTAAAACAACAAATAATATATTGGATTAATACTCCAACAGATAAAATGATAGAAATTATACAATTATATTACGATCAGAATTAATATATCCTATATTTATATAGTACACCTTATAATTTCTACAAATAGTATTCATATGCAACCAAAAATAGAAAGAAGAAAAAGAAAGAGGAGTTGCCGTCTGGGCCTCTCTTCCGAAGCTAACAGCTACCGTGAAGTCTAAAATTACGTACACAGCCGTGCACCGTTGCTTACCGACAGGCCTTACCCTCCTTACAGTCGGGTTTCCGTACCTTTTAGACTTCTAGCTATCGGCTTTCTATAATTACATACCTCCCTTTGGGATATAATTATAGTCAACACGGTATGCAGAATCTTCTGGTCAAACTCCACGTTGAGGGCGCGACGAATGGACTCTACATGTTCGGCCAGCAGATCCCATCTCTCTTTTGAAATAGTCTTTTCAATCGGGGGGCACCAGGATTTGTAGGTGCCGATGCTCTTGGAGCTGACCGAGATTGTATCCGAATTGAAGTGTGCGAAAAGGCTTGCCTTCCCCAACACAGTGTGAAACGCATGACTGTGATACAGGGATAGATCTGGTATCTGGCTGCAGGGGTCTGTCCATGTACAAAATCTGTTAGTTCTCGTCGGATCGATTGCTGCGACCCTACTTTAACCGCCGTGAATTACAATGCGTTCGGCACCCTCGACCTCTGTTAGAACCTCATTGGCCACAAGCCATACGCGGATATATTCGCGCTGATCTCCCTGAAGCTGGATGATCTCCTGTTCTTTGTTCATTGTAACACTGGCCGCGCAATGCAGAGTCTTCTTCATAGCACGGGCAATCCTTGCAAGATCCAGATCATCGTCGAGACCATCGATTGTCGTAATCCACTTCTTGCCCATTTGTTGAACACGAACATGGATTTTTGATTGTTCCTTTGCGGAGGCGAATACATCGTTTGTGAACGTTAGAAAGTCGTTCATTCTCGGAGAGACTGATGTGTAAGGGTCAGAACTCAAATATAAGTCAAGTTTACTTTCGGTTCACGTTTCGGTTTACGTTTCGGTTCACGTTTCGGTTCACGTTTCGGTTCACGTTTCGGTTCACGTTTCGGTTCTTACGAGTGCCGCCACCCATGCAATGGCGACCATAGCCAGTAGGGTCCAAGTAGTGGGCAGAAGACGTGCTTACAACACCATCTCGGCCGAACCCGTAGCCCGATGGGTAGCTCATAATTTCTCGGAGGGGAGCCTCTATGGGGCTACCGCCCAACTGATTCGCAACGGGCCTGGGAGGGCAAGCACCGACTGACAGATGATCGTAGACCTTGCCGTTTGTATTATCAAGAACAAATCCGTATCCGCCTGTGCCGCCGCCGCCACCAGCCTGAGTTAGGCCGCATCCACAGCCTCCGCGCTGGCTATGACGGAAACGTTTACCTCCAAGCTGGGGTGCAGGACGATACGTCCACCCACAATTGTAATCGTCGCCCGCCCGTGATTCAAACGGAACACCGGCAGCGGACACGCCTGCCGGACCCGTGAAGGAATAGGCTCCGTATCCGGAACCACGCTGCCGACTTTTGCGACTTTTGCCTTTGCCACTCTTGCCTTTGCCACTCTTGCGACTTTTGCAATCACGGACCATCCTCTCTATTTAGCACCCGCAAATTTTGTACTGTGGCTCGCGAGAGAATCCGATTTACCGAGCACCTCCCATTTTTTGAACACTTCATTCCAGATCACTTCTACACACAATGCAGCTTTCGCCGACCGCATCACCTCGCTTATCGCGAGTGTCCGGACCAGCGCCCTTCCTAAAGCAATGCCGTCCGCCGAACTGAGATCCCATTGTTCGGGGCCCGTTCCCCGTGTAGCAGAAGCAACCAGAGGCCCCACTTCCAGGACGGGCACGGATGCAGTCGCCATAGGCGACTCAATTGACCCTATCGTCTCTGCATGACGCGCAATCCACAGATATCGACGTTGACCGATTTCATCCGATTGCAGTTCCCAGACACGTTCGGGGCGCAGATTGTTCAGCGACTGCCATTTAGCCATTTCAATATCGATACCACCGAGCAGCCGGGGATCCAGAATACAATAATGTTCGATCCACTGAACGGCGATACTCCACCGTTTGCTAAACACCTCGTCTGTCAGCAGATTGCGTCCCTTCCACATCAAGGTGTCCTCGATCCAGAGACGTCGCGCCGTCGAAGATAGCGTGGCCGCAAATACGGTTAGACCGACACCTTCTGCAATCAACTGTGGGTCAATGCGAAGCCGGAGGAGGGCGACGCGGGGCTTGTAGTGCCCCTTCGCCATCACGTCTCCCGATATATAGATACAGCATTTCTGTGCAGGCCATATCACCAAGAGACCCGTTCGCGTCTTATCCACGGGCCGCATCAATACGTACCACTTATTCCGTTTCAGAGCAGGCAGGTGCTTACTCTGAAATGGTATCGACGGTCGGTGCAGATGTTCAAGCTCTGTAATGAGCCCTGCAGTCTCTGCTGGATTAATGAAACAAGGAAGACGGAGATCGTCGCCCCAGGTCTGCACCTTGATTGTGGGGCCCTGGGTGGTCATTCTCTCTTGATAAAGAGCGGGGCTTTTAGATCCGTGCTGCTTTTTCGTGTTTAGAACGCCGTGAAACCCGTCGGCTCCATTCCGTCGTACGCAAACACCGAGTTACCGAGGAAGGCACCTCCATTCTGCGCCATCTCGGGGCTGAATCCCTGTTGACCGGCACCTACCGGTACGGGGCCAAGAGGGGTGCTCGTCATGGAAGCACGGCCACTCGGTACATCCGTGACCTGCATAGTGGGGGACCCCTGGGGCTGATGGAAGAGCTGTTCGGGATGTCGGAGATGTTGGTCGAACTGTGCCGGCGCCTGACCGTCATTCAGTGCCGGCTGCTGCTGACTAGAGGGCTCGCGCCGTTGAATTGGTTCCTTCATCAGCGCCTCCTGCTGTGTCTGACCTGAAATTTGGGGAAACTGTTCCTCCTTTGGCGGGGCACTGGAGAGAGAGGCGGGCTCTGAGCCCCCTGCTGGCTGAGGGCGGGGTACCGCGCGACGCACCGGGCGTTTCGACATCCACTGATAGGCAAAAAAACCAACAACAAGGAGCACGATCAATGCAATAACCAGTGTGTAATCCATTAGCTCTAATCATTCGGGCGCATTTTGAGTTGGAGCCAACGCATTATTTTCTGACACCCTAACATAATGGACGTTAGTGCAAATGACTTTCTGGAGCATGTGTTCGCCGATTTGAGTGGCGTCGTCGTTGATATTGACAACGTGATGGACTTGGCAAAGTCTCTCGCACGCAAAGTAAAGGGTGTTAAGGACCTCAAGATGGATCAGAAGATCGAGCTAGTGCAGAAGACTCTCCGGGCTGCACTTCATGCACATAAGGATTTGGATCCCGCAGTCATCGCAGCGGTGACCTCTGTTATTGACAATGTTGTTCCACACACCGTGTCGGAGAAGGGGTGGGCCTCGTGTATGCATTCGTGGAGTCTATGTGGGGGTATTGGACCTCTTGGACCTCTTGGACCTCTTGGACCTGTGCCTCCGAGCAAGCCCGTCGTATCAGACGCCACGCCGAAGAAGGAAGAAGTATCCACTCCTGCCCCTGTGGACCCTGCCACTTCCGAGCAGGCGTAGTGTCGATGCCTATGCATGTAGTAGGCGGCGTGATAATATCGGGGCGAGGTATCCATGTTGTTGGGCCTGCTAATTCCCATGCATTAAACGTCAGAGCCATATGATCGAACTCACCAAGAACTCCTGTATCTCCGCTATTCCACAGATACGTGGTAATCGTGGTGTTTGTTGCAGTGGCCGGTACGGATACCGATGATTCACCATACATGACCTCCATTAATACATTTACTGATTAGAGTTCTTAGATCAAACCTGTAAATGTGACAGGTGTCGGTATATGTAACCGTGTAAGTAGGATGGTTCAAGTTGTAGTTCTTAGCGCCAATGGTGAAAAGCGTACTCTCAAGACGATGGTGTTTGCAGGGAGTGCAACGGGTGCTGCAGTAGCCAAGGCGCTTCGCAAGACGAAGCCGGCGGAGCTTATTGGAACTTACACATATAAGGATAAGCCTCTTACGGTGTGGGGATGGAAGGATGGCAAGGCCGGAACAGAGAACAAACATGAGTTGCCGCCGTTGGCAGATGGGGAGGAGTTGCCGCTGCTCTTTGGTGATGCGATTATCGTAGGTGTTGGCGATTTCGTCGAATCGGATTACGATGATTTCTATGAGGAGGCATTTGGGGGGTTCGCGGATCTAGAGTCGGAGGAAGAGGAGGAGGAAGAGGAAGAGGAAGAGGAGGAGGAAGAGGAAGAGGAAGAGGAGGAAGAGGAAGAGGAGGAAGAGGAAGAGGAGGAAGAGGAAGAGGAAGAGGAGGAAGAGGAAGAGGAAGAGGAAGAGGAAGACGAGGACGATGACTGTTACGATGATGGCGACGAGAATTGTGGAGGAAAACGTAGAGCGCCTAGAAGGAAAATGATATCATCGCCTGAATATCGCAGAATTGATATGGGTCTGCGATCAAAAGTAAAATTACCTACACCGGTAGGTAAAAGGGCTCCAAAATGGCATATGGCTTCCGAACTCGAAGAGGAGGATTATGAATAGATCAAAATCATGAAACTTGACTATTTTGCACAGATATACACACAGGTACAAGATGTCTCTCCGCACGCACATTGCCGGCATCATCGACGCGCATCTCACAATGCTTGATGACGAGCAACGAATCGATTTGGAGCGCGGGATTTACAATGCTGCGCTGAAAGATGCAACCCAGAAGGGAGTTAAGAAACACTGGGAAAATCCGGACTTTGCCGATATCTACAAAGTCGTGGCACGGCGCACAGTGGTGAATCTGGACCCCGCGGCCTATATTGGTAACGCCCGGCTCATCCAGAGGTTGCAGGAGGGAGAATTTCCTCCGCACAAGGTGCCGTTCATGACGGCGAAGGAGCTGTATCCGGAACATTGGCAGCCGCTGGCAGATGAACAGATGAAGCGGGAGAATACAATGTTGGAGGGCGACAAGGAGGGTGGCTCAGATATGTTCAAGTGCAAGCGCTGTGGCAAGTCGAAGACGAAGTACTGGGAAATGCAGACACGGTCGGCGGATGAACCCATGACTATCTTTATTCGGTGCCTGAATTGTAGCAAAGAGTGGCGCCAGTAATCGCATCCATCTACAATTTTTTGTAGATATGTGTACCATGCGGTGCATCCTCCAATTCTTCATCGATTGTTATGACGGGAAAGGCACTGGTGACACCTTGTGGAGAAGATATGCTGCGCGGCGATGTTAGCGGCATTGCAAGGTCAACAATTTGAATACCAAGACCAGCGGGTGCCTTTCCAGTTATACTATCAGACTCGGCCAATTTACGCTTCATTTCCGCAACAACACTTTTATCAAGAGCCTCAGGCGGTGTCGTTGCCTGTATCAGAGAATTCGGCGCAGACATGCGACGCCCCAATTTCTGCATCTCCTTCATCAATTCTTCACGCAGAGCCGGCATAGCCGAGTGTTCCAAAATGCGTGCAATGCGCGGCTCAAGATCATCCAGGACAATCTGTTTGAGTACTCCCTTCTTCTGAGAAAGTGTGAGCGCGGCCTCCTGTGCAAGTTTTTTGAGACGGGCGTTCTTGTCATCGTAGATAGACGTCGTATCAATATTACCGACTACCTCAGGAACATGCACACTGGGATATTGCTTGAACTCTTTCTTACATGCTTCGATGATCGTGTCAGGAATTGTAGGAGATCGTTCAATTAACCGATCCAGTTCTGTGCGACACATCTTCAGAAAAAACATGCATTCCGTGCGTTCATCGGGATTCAGCGAGAGTTCAATCGCAATGAGACGCTGAAATTTGCCCCATAGAATTGCCGCACCCTTGTGCGCTTCGGAGCCACTTGCATATGCAAGACGGTTTGCAATTGTCGAAATGATACCGGTCATAATCGAAAGTCCGCCCAGGCCCAGCTGAACATAGGCCTGCGTCATTTCATCCTTTACTACCGAATTGAGTGCGAAATTGGCCGCGCCTGTAACGGTACTCAGGATAATAATGGGAAACATGAGGGCCAGATCCTTATTATAAAACACGCGCTCCGTCCGTTCATGCATCCAGCGATAACAAACGGCCTTGTCGGCCCATTCGGCCATAAGCTTCTCAATCTCCTGTGTCCAGCCGTTCTTGAATTTCTTCTTCGATGCGACTTTCTCTTTCCCTGGAGTCATAGGCACGTCGTTTTTGGAAGGTGTAGGGATGCTCAGTTTCTATTTTTAGACATTCAAATTAACCGCAGAACAAGAGGAACTTTTTTATAATGATGTAATAGAGAAATGTCAAAGCGGACAGCAGTAGAAGCCGGTCTGCCAAACCAAAATGCATTGGCCGCCGCCTCTATAGGCCAAGGAATGGAACGCCCGGTAGGGAAGCGTCCGATTAAAATGCCGTCCGCCTTTGCGGAATACGCGTCAGGAAGCTATGATGCGCAGATTACGGCAGCGATAAACGAGGCATACGCCAGTGAGGAAAAGGAGATTAATGCCATGTTTGGATTGCAGAATGGAGGAGGGCGCGGCGAGTTCAACGAAGCGGGCAAGGCAATTACGGATGTCGCCACACTTCTCCTGAAAGGCATAGCAGGATCGCTTGCCGATACCACTGCCGTCGCCGGAGCCGCAGGAGCCGGATTTGCAATAGTAACGGAGGCCGCGGGCGCTATCAAGAGTGCGGCGAAGAGTGCCATCCCGGTTGCAGCGGCCGCCGGTAAAACGGTACGCACGGCGGCGGGTACGGCCGCACGTAAAACGCGCACTGCACTAAAAGTCGCCGCGAAAGCCACCGACGCGGACCAGGTGGGCCAGGCAATTGCGGAGAAAATCTCCGGCGCAGCCGGTACCGGGCTGGCCGCCGTTAAGAAAACAAATCAGGCTCTGGCGTTAGTTATTCGCAATGTAGATACTGTACTTGTTATTTCAGGTCTGCTGGCTGTATGCACACTCTACGGCATTGGCCCCCCGTTCGATGCCATGTTGCAGAGTGCCTTGCGTGCAACACTCACAGCGATGCCGGATTGCCAGACAATGGTCAAAGGTGTTTGGCAGAGTGGGTTATCGCTGGAATCCCTGAAATTGCTTGCACAACTCGGAGGGCGCGGTGCATGTGCGGTCGGTCTTATGTATGCAACACGTATCGCGTCGAAGGCTCTTTATTATATGGGCATGACAGGAGCAAAGGCAGCCCATAGCGTAGGGGCGGGGTCGGTATTCTTGGCGAACCTAATCGGCAGTTCAACAATGACTCTGGCCGACGCTGTTGGAAAACGTACAACGGACACGGCGGCGGCGATCGGTGCTGGTATAGAGGCGTATGTGAAAACGTATGTGGAGACATTGGCCGATAAAATTAAAGGGGCGAAGGCCGGTAGCCCTGAGGCGGCGGCGGCCGTAGAATCTGCGGGATATGCTGCCGCGGTTGCTGGTAACGAGGCACAGGCGGCGGCGGCGGAGGCGGCTCCTGTAGAAACGATGCCGGATGAATCGGGTGCACCGGATAATGATGTTCCTGATGCAACGTTGGAAAAGGCAGTAGCAGATGCAGGACTACCTTTGGCAAACGATGAATCCGCGGTGATTGAGAAAAAGGTGGATGAAATTGCTGTTGCATTAAATGTGGGTCGGAATGCAAATGCAAATGCAGCCGC
>Ga0164294_10003020_pt1 | contig 15049 bp, 11 predicted proteins | sample GEODES005metaG_FD_111479 | JGI IMG/M metagenome (GOLD analysis project Ga0164294, IMG submission 111479) | Oligotrophic lake water microbial communities from Sparkling Lake, Wisconsin, USA - GEODES005 metaG | ecosystem: Environmental > Aquatic > Freshwater > Lake | place: USA: Sparkling Lake...
ATTTGGGCGGTATCGACCAGTGCCGGCCTTCGGATGTGGGACAGCCGCAGCGGCGCAGTGGTGTTGACGACCAATTTCCTAGACGGGAAAGGCTTCGTCACGGTGGCCAGCGATGGCCGGTATGACACCAATCTCGGCCCGGACAGCGCGGCATTCCGCTGGTTCATGCTCGATGCTCCCTTCCAGTCGCTGGCACCGCAGACCTTCATGCGCGATTATTACGAGCCGAAACTCGTCACCAAGCTGATGGACTGCACCGCCGCCAGCAGTTGCGCGCGGGTGCTGAAACCGGTGCCGCCGGTGGCCGGGCTCAACCGGCTGCTGCCCGACGTACGCATCATCGATGTGCAGCCCGCCGACACGCCGGGGCAGGTGGTGGTGCGGGTGGAGGCCCGCGAAACCCGCGACGCGCAAAGCGGCCGGCGATCCGGCCTGTTCAACGTCAAGCTACTGCTCGACAATCGCCAGATCGATCAGCAACCACCGCATTTCCAGCAGCAGCCCAGCCCGACGCTGGCGCAATGGCGGGAACTGAACCAGATGGAAGGCGTGAATGCCGCCGGGGTCTGGACCAGCGAATTCCAGGTGTCGGTGCCAACCCACCACGATGGCAAGCCAATGGAATTTGCTGCCTATGCCTTCAACAGCGACCGCGTGAAGAGCGACACCGCGCGGCGCAGTTGGGACCCGCCGGCCACATCTGCGCCAAAACGGCCACGCCGCGCCTGGGTGCTGACCATCGGGGTGGATGACTATGTCGAACCCCGGCTCAAGCTGAATTTTGCCGTGGCCGATGCGCGGGTGATTGCAGAGCGGCTGGCCGCCATTCCCGGTTACGAAATGCGGCACATCAGCCTGACCAGCGCCCCTGCCGCTGATGGCCGGCCGGCACGGCAGGTGACGCGCGCCGATGTGCTGGGCGTGCTCAGTTTCCTGGCGGGCTTTCCGCCAGAAATGAACCAGATGATCCGGCTGGAGGATGTGCACAAGGTGCGCAATCTCGCGGAAACCTCGCCGGATGATATCGTCATCATCAGCTTTTCCGGCCACGGCTTTGCCACCGCTTCGGGCCAGTTTGCGCTGCTCCCGTCCAATGCACGCTGGCCGGCGACCGCGGCCGCGCCGGAAACAAGATCGGTAATCACGGCAGAGGATCTCACCATCCAGCTGGGCTTCATGAAGGCCGCCGAAATCGCCTTCATCATCGATGCCTGCCATTCCGGTGCGGCGGTGAACACGCCGGATTTCAAGCCCGGCCCGATGGGCGATGCCAGCCTGGGCCAACTGTCGTTCGACAAGGGGCTGCGCATCCTGGCCGCCACCCAGGCCGATGATGTGGCGCTGGAAAATGCCGCGCTCAAACAGGGCTTCCTCACTGCGGCACTTGGCGAGGGCCTCAGCGATACCGGCGGCCCGGCTGATCTGAACAACGACGGACGCATCGTGCTGGATGAATGGCTGCGCTATGCCGTGGCGCGGCTGCCCTCGCTCCACGAGGATCTGGCGCGCGGTGGCGGCACGATGGCGGCGCGCGGCGTGCGGCTGGTGATGCGCACGCCCACGGCGCCGCCCAAGGTTCAGGAACCCAGCCTGTTCGATTTCAACAGCGCACCATCGCCGGTGGTGCTGCGCGGGAGAGCGACACAATGAAGACGCTGATGCTGGCCACTGCCCTGCTGCTCGGCAGCGCCGCGCAGGCGGAGGTGCGAGCCGTGTTCGTGGGCATCGACAAATATGCCTATGGCGCCGTGCAGCCGCCTGCCTTGCGCTTTGCCGATCTGTCGGGCGCGGTGGGCGATACGCGCCGGATCAGGGATGCACTGGCGCGCAGCCATAGGCTGGCCGTGGGCACCATGCCGGAAGGCGACAATTGCCAGACCCAAGGCCCGGCAGCGCTGACGCTGATCAACGCGTGCGCCACCAAGGCCGCCATCCTGGCCGCGTGGCAGCAGCAGCTTGCCGCCAGCAAGGCGGGGGATACGCTGCTGCTCTATTTTGCCGGGCACGGTTCGCGCTTCATCAATGAAGATGGCAGCCAGGCCAGCGGCTTCAACAGCACGTTGATGCCTCATGATGCACGGCGGCCGCAGGCGACGGCGGTGACCGATATCCTCGATGCGGAAACGCGGAATTTCATCAATCTGGCGACATCGAGGGGCGTCAATGTTGTCACGTGGTTCGACAGTTGCAACAGCGGCACCGCCAGCCGCGATGGCAACAGCGCCAGCCGTTCCGCGCCCCCGCTGCCCGTTGCCTCCCCTGTGGAAAAGGCCAGAGATCCAAGCGTGTATGGCAATCTGGGCGCCTATCGCGTGCACATGGGCGGCGCGGCCGATGGCCAGGATGCCACCGAAGTCGGCCAGGTAGGCGCCCGCGCCGGCCGCTTCACCACGGCATTGGCAAAGGCCCTGACCGACACGCCGAATGCCAGCTTTGCCGATCTCGCTGCGCGGGTTGTGGGGGAAGTGACGCGCGATTCCGGCGCCCGCCAGGTGCCGCATGCCGAAGGCGCCTTGCGCGCCACGCTGGGCGGGCCGGAAGTGAAGGCGGCGACCTTTGATGTGGTGGTGGATGGCAACAAGCTGGTGATGGCCGGCGGCAGGCTGACCGGAGTCACCAGGGGATCGCGGTTTGCGCTGTTCACGACGACCGGCGAAGCGCTGGGCGGGGGCAGCGGCCTGAAAGCGCGGGTGGTGGAAACAACGCTTGGCGATGCCGTTCTCGCGCCGGAAACCCCGCTGCCACCGGGCTGGCCAACGACGCTGGTGGCGCGCGAGATCAGCCATGTCTTCGAAGGGCCGAAACTGCCGCTGGCCGTTGCTGATCCGGCGGCGTTGGCGGTGGTGAAGCGGCTGGACTTTGTCGCCGTTGATCCCGGCGGGCGCTTCCGGCTGCAACCGGCGGGTGGCGGCCTGCAGCTTTCGGGCCCAACGGGGATTCTGGCGCCGCTGCCGCCAGCCGGCGATCCGATGTTCGGAGTCAGGCTGGCATCGGCGCTGGAAAAAGTGGCGCGATACGAGCAGTGGCAAGCCCAGATCAGCCCACGCCCGGGCGTGATCCTGTGCGTCCGCAGCGAGGCCGGCGCCGCTGGCGACACCGATGCCGCCTGGTGCAAGAGTGATCCGCCGGCGGCGCTGGAACTGGCCACGACCAGCCAGATCAAGGTTTCGGTGGTCAACACCAGCCCTGCGCCGCGCCATATCTATGTGCTGGCGATTGGCGACAAATACAGCGTGACACTGGTGTTGCCCGGGTTCGGCGCCCGCGAAAAGGCGATCCCGCAAGGTGGGACCAATGCCATACCGGACGAACAATCACTGACGCCGGACGGGCCGGGCAAATTGCGCTTCGTGGCGCTGTCCAGCGACAGTCCACTCAATGCCAGCGCACTGGAACAGACGGATACGGACCAGATCGACAGCCATGCCTGCCTCAGCGCGGTGGCCGGCGCCTTTTGCCGCGGCGCTGATCAGGCCCGCAGCGGTGGCGGGAGCCAGGTCGGTGAATGGTCGATCGCAGTGGTTGATGCACAGGTGAAACCATGAGGAACAGTCTGCTGCTGCTGGGGGCCGGACTGCTGATCGCGGCCCAACCTGCACCGGAACCCGCGCCAAACCCTGGAACGGCCGCCGAAACGCCGCCCGCGCCTGAAGACGAAGGCTCCCGCGTGGTGCGCGGCACGCCGGCGCCGCCGGGCAGTTCGCCGTGGCAGATCCAGGTCTATTTCAAGGTGCCGATGACCAAAAAGGAAATCGCGGCCGCCATCCGCGACGCCGCCAGCGAGCCTGAACGGCAAGCCCTGCGCACGATGGAGGGTTGGGAACGCGATCATCTGTGCGGCGGCGCCCTGATCGACAAGGAATGGGCCCTGAGCGCCGCCCACTGCTTCGTTGCCGAGAAGGAGGTGCTGGTGAAACTGCCCAACCTGGGGGTGCGGCTGGGCAATATCGATCTGAAGGCGGCCACGCCAAAGCGGATCAATCGCATCATCGTGCACGGCGATTACCGCCGCTTTGGCCACAAGCAGCACGATATCGCGCTGCTGCACCTGGTGGACGATGCTGACACAAAGCCAGAGATCGCCGCCGCTGCCACCCCCGTCCGCCTGATCGGCGAACGCATGCGCCCGCTTTCGGCTGGAGATGATCTGAAGGTGACCGGCTGGGGCCATGTTTCGGAACGCAAGGCCGGCGCGACACGTTCGGTGAGCGGCGACGCGATGCGATCATCGCAGGTGCTGCTGGAAGGCCAGCTGGAACTGCTGGATGAATCCGAATGTGCGAAGGTGCCGGACTATCAGAAGACGCTCAATCCCGGCGTGCTCTGCGTGGGTGCCCGTACCAGCGCCCAGCAGGACAGCTGCCAGGGCGACAGCGGCGGGCCGCTCACCCGCCAACGCGTGCTGGTCGGGCTGGTTTCCACCGGGGTTGGCTGCGGCCGCAAGGGCGTGCCGGCGCTCTATACCAATGTCGCGCACTATGCCGATTGGATCGAAGCCGTGCAGCAAGAGGTGAAGACCAGCGGCGTCACGCGCTGCGTGGTGGCGCAATCCGGCCCGCGCAAACTGTCCTGTTCGGCCAAACTCAATCAGCCCCGAACAAGTCGCGGGTGAACAATTTGTCGGCTACGTCGGCCAGATCGTCACTCATGCGGTTGGCCAGGATCACGTCGGCCTCGGCCTTGAAGGCAGCAAGGTCGCGCACCACCCGTGATCCAAAGAACTGGTCTTCGGCCAGCGCCGGTTCGTAGATGATCACCGGGATGCCGCGCGCCTTGATGCGCTTCATGATGCCCTGGATCGAGGACTGGCGGAAATTGTCGCTGTTGGCCTTCATCACCAGCCGGTAGACGCCCACGGTGCGTGGGCGTCGATCGAAGATGCGCTGCGCCAGGAAGTCCTTGCGGGTGCGGTTGGCATCCACGATGGCGGCGATCAGATTCTGCGGCACCGCGCCATAATTGGCCAGCAACTGCTTGGTATCCTTGGGCAGGCAATAGCCGCCATAGCCGAACGACGGGTTGTTGTAATGCAGCCCGATGCGCGGATCGAGGCCGATGCCTTCGATGATCTGGCGCGTGTCCATGCCGGCGGCCATGGCATAGCTGTCCAGTTCGTTGAAGAAGGCGACGCGCATGGCGAGATAGGTGTTGGCAAACAGCTTGATGGCTTCGGCTTCGGCCGGATCGGTGAGCAGCACCGCCACGTCCTTCTTGGCCGCGCCTTCCAGCATCAGATCGGCAAACTGCCGCCCGCGCGGGCCGGTATCACCCACGATGATGCGCGACGGGTAGAGATTGTCGTTCAGCGCCCGGCCTTCGCGCAGGAATTCCGGCGAGAAAAACACATTGTCGCTGCCCAGATCGCGGCGCAGGCGGGTGATGAAACCCACCGGAATCGTCGATTTCACCACCACCGACGCCGCGGGATTGGCCGCCAGCACAGCGCGCGCCACATTTTCCACCGACGACGTGTCGAAATGATTGGTGTGCGGATCATAATCGGTTGGGGTCGCAATCACCACCAGTTCGGCATCGCGGGCGGCCGCCGCCAGATCGGTGGTTGCCGTCAGTTGCAGCGGCTTGTGGGCGAGGAAATCCTCCAGCTCGGCATCCACGATCGGGCTTTGGCGGCTGTTGACCAGATCGACCCGCGCCGCGCTCACGTCCACCGCCGTTACGTCGTGGTTCTGCGCCAGCAGCACGGCGTTCGACAAGCCGACATAGCCCAGACCGACAACGACAATCTTCATGATCTACTCCACTGCACCGACAGCAATACGCCGCCTATCTGGCGTGTTGCGCGCGGCCTTGCAATGCCGGTTCGCGTCTCAGTCGTCGCCGGGCGGCTGGTGCAACCAAGCCGCGTGCTCGGGCGCCTGCTTCGTCTGCGCCCATTCGGCCAGCATCGCCGGGGCCACTGCCTTCAACTCGGCATATTGTGCGGCGGTGCCGATGTTGCAGGCCAGTTCCAGCCGATGCCCGTTGGGATCGAAGAAATAGATCGACTTGAAGATGCCATGCCAGGTCGGCCCCAGCACATCGATGCCCTGCGCTTCCAGATGCGCCTTGGCAGCCAGCAGTGCGGCCTCATCTTCCACTTCAAAGGCCAGATGCTGCACCCAGGCCGGCGTATTGGGGTCCTTGCCCATCTCCGGCTGGTTCGGCAGCTCGAAAAACGCCAACACATTGCCGCCGCCGCAATCGAGGAAGACGTGCATGTAGGGGTCATAGGCGCCGGTGGACGGCACATGATCCTCGGCAAAGGCCGTGGTGTAGGTCATGCCCAGCGTCTTTTCATACCAGGCCACGGTTTCGGCCGCATCGCGGCAACGATAGGCGACATGGTGAATGCGCTTGAGGTTCGGAGTCATTGCGCCGGCTCCTCCACGTTCAGCACGCCGCGCCGCACCTGGTCGCGCTCCATGCTTTCAAACAGCGCCTTGAAATTGCCTTCGCCAAAGCCTTCGTCACCCTTGCGCTGGATGAATTCGAAGAACACCGGGCCGACCATCGTTTCGGAAAAGATCTGGAGCAGCAGGCGTTTTGAGCCATCCGTGGTGCCATCCAGCAGGATGCCGCGGCTCTGCAATTCCGCCACCGGCTCGCCATGGCCGGGCAGGCGTTCGGCCAGCATCTCATAGTAAGTCGCAGGCGGCGGCGTCATGAACGGGGTGCCGATGGCCTTCAGCCGGTCCCATACGCCGAGCAGATCATCACAGGCAAAGGCGATATGCTGGATGCCCTCGCCGTTATAGGCGCGCAAAAACTCCTCGATCTGGCCGCCGCCGCCCCTGCCCTCTTCGTTGAGTGGAATGCGGATCTTGCCGTCCGGCGCGGTCATCGCCTTGCTGGTCAGGCCGGTATATTCGCCCTTGATGTCGAACCAGCGGATCTCGCGAAAGCCGGCGATGCGCTCATAGAATGCCGCCCAGTGCGCCATGCGCCCGCCATAGACATTGTGGGTGAGGTGATCGATGACCTGCAGCCCGGCGCCAGCGGGGTTGCGCTCCACGCCCTCTTCATACACGAAATCAATGTCATAGATGGAAAGATCATCGCCATAGCGGTCGATGAGATAGATGATCGAACCGCCGATGCCGCGGAAACCCGGCAGCCGCAGTTCCATCGGCCCGGTGCGGCTTTCCACCGGCTCGGCACCGCGCTCCAAGGCTTCGGCATAGGCCTTCGCCGCATCCTTCACCCGCCACGCCATGCCGCAGGCCGATGCGCCATGCTCGGCGGCGAAATACCAGGCCGGACTGTGTTTCTCGTAATTGGCGATCAGGTTGATGCCGCCCTGCCGCCACAGCTGCACATCCTTGGAACGGTGGTGCGCAACCTGGGCAAAGCCCATCGCCGCGAACACCGGTTCCAGCACGCCCTTGGTGGGTGCGCAGAATTCGATGAACTCAAAGCCATCAAGCCCCAGCGGATTGTCTTGACTGTAGGCCATGTCGGATGCTCCCGCACGAAGATAGCGTGATGATAGCGGATCTCGCCCTCATTGTCCGTGCGAGTTGCCGGGCTGGGGTGCCATTAATCGCACAGTCCGTGCTCAATAAGGCAAATTCACGCAACAGCCGTGCAGATCACACCGGAACGGTGAAATGCTTGCCGGCAAACACCGCCTGCCAGCTTTCGATTTCCGATATCACCACGTCATCGGCGGCATGGGCCAGATCAGACAAGGCGCCATAATCCAGCGCATGATCGGGCGCGGCGCGCAGCAGGCAGGCCCTGCGGTGCACCCCGTCCAGTTTTTCGGCCGAAATCCGGCTGATCGCCGCGAACCGATCGAAATCACCGAGATAACGGATGCCCGCCACCGCTCCGCCCACCGTGGGGAACATCACGCCCAGAAAGGTGAACAGCTTGGCGGTCTTTTCTGCCAGCACCGCCGGCAGCAGGCCCAGCGCGCCGCCGGCCCACATCAGCAGCCAGAAGGCCACGGCCACCACGGCGAGCTGAAAGGCGACGATCGACACCCGGTCCAGCCGGTGATGCACGGTGTCCAGCCGCTTTGCCTTGGCGCGGTGATAGTCGCGCTGGCCGGCCAGATGCGGAATCAGCAGGCCATCCAGCACGGCGCGCAGCCAGGCCTGGCCGATGGTGGCCGGCGGCAGACCCACGTCGCGCAGGGCATGGCGGGCATGATATTCCGGCCAGCCGGCGCGATCGCCCGGCCCGCCAACGGGCCCACCGCCAGCACCGCCCTTTGGCCAGCGCCCCGGCGGCCGCGACACGCCCAGCGCCAGCAGGAACGGCGCGTGGCGCAGATATTCCGCCGCACGCCGGGTTTCGAACCAGTGATCATGCCAGTGATCGCGCTTGGCCATTGCCGTTGTCAGCACGATCGCGCCCAGCAGCAGGAATTCCACCAGCGCAAACAGATGTTTCCATTCCGGCCCGGCCGTGGGCAGATAGGCCATGCCGGCCATGACCGCGAGGCCCGACATCATGAAATTGGCGACCATGCCGCCGCGATATTGATCGGAAAAGCGCGTGGAAATGCCATCGGCCCAGGCAAAGCGTTGCAGCACGACGCGGCCGATGGCGCGCGGCCAGGCGGGATCGGCTCCGGGCAGGCTGGTGAGCGCCTGCAGCACCGGGGCGCCGCTGCCACTGGCGATGGCTTCGGGGGTTTCGTGCACCATCTTCAGCGATCGCCACGGCCGGCCGCCGCCGCCAAACAGTGCTTCTACCCGGCGATAGGCGTGAAACAGCGGGCTGCTGGTCGCCCGCCACGCCGAAGGGGCGAGCGCCAGCAGGGCTGCGCCTTCATCGGCCGGGTGCAGCGCCGCGGCAATCGCCGCCAACAACTGGGCATTACGGTCATCCGGATCGGGCGGCTGATCCACCGGCTGGTCCAGCGCTTCCAGATCGGACACCAGCCGCCAATGTTCGGGATGGCGGGCATCGATCAGCACCACGCTGGCGCCAGCAACCAGCGCGCTGGCCAGCGTGTGGCCGGTGCCGCCCACCGCATCGCGGCTGGCGCCATCCCACACCGCAATCATCAGATCGGATTGTTCGATCATCACCCGCCCGGCCAGCGCCACCCGGCGCGACGCGGCGCTGGCATAACGCTGGGCCGCCGCGACATCGGTGGGGGCATCGACCATCGCCAGATACAGCGCGGCGATGGCCGCATCGGCATCGGCCAGTTCGAACACGCGCGCCTGTGCCGCCAGCGCCGCGATGGCACCCGCCCGCGTGGCAGTTTCGGCGGCGCGGGCGGGCTTGCCAGCCAACAGCAGCCTTGCATCGGCCGGGCTGGCGGGATGGGCATTGATGGCCTGGTTCAAGGCCCGCCCGAACGGCAGCGGCGCCACCAGTTCCCAGCCCCGGCTCAACGCGCCATGGGCCGCCAGTTGATCGGTGCCATCGGCCAGCAGGCTGTGCAGCCGCACCTGCCCCGGGCCGGCGCCGGAGTCTGTTGCTGCGGCAATGGCGGTGAAGATCTGCGCCATCACCGCGGCGATGCGGTCTTCATGGGCAACGAAATCGCTGTTGTTGGCGCGGTGGCCCGTTACCCCCAGCGACAGGATCGGCACCGGCAGCGGCGGCACGACAAGGGGGGACGGTTCGGGCATCGCCGGCAAATTCTCCTGCTTCGTCGCCAAAGACAACCGGCAAAATGCGAACGCGACATTATTTGGCTTTCGCAATGCCGAAAAAATCCGGCAATAAGAACAGGCGATGGGGCGTAAAGGGTCGGAATACATGAGCGGCGCGGGTGAAGAACAGGGCAAGGGAGGCGCGCCGGCCGTTGCTGCGCCGCGCCTGCAACTGTTCTTCAGCTATTCGCGCACCGATCAGAAACAGGCGATGCCGCTCATCCGCGCACTGGAACAACAGGGCTTTGCCGTGTGGTGGGATGGCCTGCTGGAAGGCGGGGACAATTTCCTGCCCACCACCGAGGCCGCGCTGCACAAGGCCGATGCCGTTGTGGTGCTGTGGAGCAAGACCTCGATCGACAGCCACTGGGTGCGCGACGAGGCGACCGTGGGCCGGGATCGGCGAAGACTGGTGCCGCTGTCGATGGATGGCAGTCTGCCGCCGCTGGGCTTCCGCCAGTTCCAGGTGATCGATGTGACCAAGTGGAACGGCAAGGCCACTGCACCTGAACTCAAGCGCATCGCTAGCGCGATTGCAGCTGTTTCCGGCGCGCCAGCCGCCGGCAGCGCGCCGGCACAGATCGGCAACGCGCCGGCACAGATCGGCCACGGCCCGGCACAGGCCGGCAGCACAAATCGTCGCAACCTGTTGATTGCAATGGGACTGCTTGCCGGTGCCGGTGGAATTGGGGCGTGGCGCTGGTTCCGCCCGGAAGCAACCGCAGACGCCGCCAACAGCGTCGCCGTACTGCCGTTCCGCAACCTGTCTGGCCGCGCCGATCAGGATTATTTCGCCGAAGGCGTTGCCGAGGAACTGCGCACCACCCTCAGCCTCAACCGGCAATTGCTGGTCAGCGGTTCCGCCTCCGCCGGCGGCTTTCGCAATGCCGAGCCCGACACTCGCCAGGTGGCCAGGGCGCTGGGCGTGTCCAACCTGCTGATGGGTTCGGTGCGGCCCAGCCAGGATCGGGTGCGCATCACGGCACGGCTGGTCGATGGCAATACCGGCCTTGAACGCTGGAGCCAGGCCTTTGATCGCGGCATGGCCGATGTGCTTGCCGTACAAGCAGAAATTGCCACAACGGTTGCCGATGCGCTGATCTCCACGCTGGCCAAGGATGCCAATTGGCGCGCCGAACGGCCGGGCAGCACCCGCAATACCGCCGCCTTTGACGCCTATGCGAAGGGCGAAGCACTGTACCATATCGGGGGTGGCAGCAGCAGTGATGCACAGGCGCTGACCGCCTACAACAAAGCCATCGCGATCGACCCGGATTATGGTGTCGCCTATGCCTCCCGGGCCCGCACGCTGGCTGCCATCGCCAATCAGGAAGCCAGCGTGACGCGCGGCAGCCGCTTGCGCAGCGAGGCGCTGGCCAGCGCCCGCAAGGCGATCGCGCTGGCGCCCGACATGCCCGAAGGCCACTCGTCATTGGGCTTTCTGCTGATGACCCAACTCGATATCGGGTCGGCCAAATCGTCCTATCAACGCGCCTTCGAACTTGGCCTGGGCAATGCATCGATCCTGTCTGCATTTGCCGAATTCTCCAGCAATATTGGGGACTTCGACAATGCCAACGCTGCGATCAAGCGCGCCACCCGGCTGGATCCCTTAAGCCCGTCGGTGTTCCGCAATGCCGGCATGATCGCCTTTGCCGCCAAGGATTACAGTGCGGCCCGCGTCGCACTGGCAACCGCGCTGTCGTTAAACCCACGCCAGGGGATAGTGCACTATGTGCTTGGTGACATGGCGCTGATCGCGGGCGATGTGGCGGAAGCGCGCCGTCAGTATGCCGCCGAGCCCAGCCGGCTTTCGCAATTGCGCGGGCTGGCCATAGCCGATGCCCGGCTGTCGGGTCCCGCTGCCGGTGAGGCCCAGATGGCCAAACTGGTGGCCAAATATGGCGATGGCGGCCTCTACCAGCAGGCACAAGTCTTGGCGCAATGGGGCCGCATCGACTTGGCCCTGGACACGCTGGAACGGGCACTGGCCTTGCGCGATTCCGGGTTGGTGCTGGCATTGAATGATGCCTTGCTGGATCCGTTGCGGTCTCAAGCCCGATTCCAGGCCGTGCTGGCCCGCATCGGCTTCAGCAGCCCGGCTTGAGCGGCACAATCCGGGCTTGCCGGCTTACAACAGGCAGTGCAGAATTATTGTTCGCCCTTTGCTGGGCGAGCGTGATTAGTCTGTTCCAGCCACTTTTTGGGGGAAACACGATGAAGAAGATGATGACGCTGGCCGGCGCTGTGCTGGCCACCAGCCTACTGGCCGCCTGCGGCGAGAAAAAAGCCGAGGAAGCCCCGGCCGCTGAAGCATCGGCTGCAGAAGCCACCACCGAAGCCGCGCCGCCGGCTGATGCAATGGCGCCAGCTGCCGAAGCCGCACCAGCTGCTGACGCTATGGCCCCGGCTGCCGAAGCACCGCCCGCCGAAGGCGGCGATGATCGTGGCGGCAACGACGTTAGCCGCGGCGCCAAGTAAATTGCGGCGGCCATTTTGGCCGCTGCTCCTGCTCGCGCTGGCTGGCCCCGCCTAGGGCCAGCCAGCGCCGGTTCAAGTGAACGCAGAGCCGGCTGGCAGGCACGGGCCTTGCGCCAACAGGTTCAAACCCGCACTATCCATTCATGCTTGATGCCTTTGACCTCAAGATCCTCGCCCTTTGGCAGCAACGTGGCGACATTGGCCCGGTGGAAATGGGCGAAGCCATCCACCTGTCCGCCTCGCAATGCTCGCGCCGGATGGCTGCACTGAAAAAGGCTGGCCATGTGCGCGGTTTCCACGCCGTACTCGATCCGGCGGCGGTCGGCGTTGGCCTGATGGCCTATGTGCTGCTCACCATGAAAAGCCATTCGCCGGAAGCGGCCGAGGCTTTCCGTGCCCGCATCATGGAACTGGATGAAGTGATGGAGTGCCACAAGCTGACCGGGGAGGCCGACCTGATCCTGAAGGTCGCCACCCGCGATCTGGCCAGTTTCAACCAATTGCTGTCCCACCGCATCCTGGCCGCGCCGGAAGTGGCAACCGCGCGCTCCTCCATCATCCTCGATCAAGTGAAGAGCACGACGGCACTGCCGATCCGGGTTTAGAAAAACGCCTGCAGCCCCGTTTGCGCGCGACCGAGAATAAGCGCGTGGACGTCGTGCGTGCCTTCATAGGTGTTCACGGCTTCCAGGTTCATCACGTGGCGGATCACACCATATTCGTCGGAAACGCCGTTGCCGCCGTGCATGTCGCGCGCCACCCGGGCGATATCGAGCGCCTTGCCGCAGTTGTTGCGCTTCAGCAGCGAGATGGCTTCCGGTGCCAGGCGCTTTTCATCCATCAGCCGGCCACCGGCCAGCGCCGCACACAGGCCCAGCGTGATCTCGGTCTGCATGTCGGCCAGCTTCTTCTGGATTAGCTGCGTTGCTGCCAGCGGCCGGCCGAATTGCTTGCGATCCAGCGTGTACTGCCGGGCGGCATGCCAGCACCATTCCGCCGCGCCCATCGCACCCCAGGCAATGCCGAAGCGCGCGTTGTTGAGGCAACCGAACGGCCCGGCGAGGCCTTCGACGCCTTTCAGGATCCGCTCTTCGGGCAGATGCACATCGGCCAGCACGATTTCGCCGGTAACGCCGGCCCGCAGGGAAAACTTGCCTTCGATCTTGGGGGTCGAGAAGCCGGCATCGCCGCGTTCGACGATGAAGCCGCGGATCTTGTCGTCCTCGCACTTGGCCCACACCACCGCGACATCGGCGAGCGGGGAGTTGGTGATCCACATCTTGGCACCAGAAAGCAGCCAGCCGCCCTGCACCTTCCTGGCGCGGGTCTTCATGCCGGCCGGATCGGAACCGGCGTCAGGCTCGGTCAGGCCGAAGCAACCGATGAGTTCGCCACTGGCCAGGCCCGGCAGATAACGCTCACGCTGGGCTTCGGAACCATAAGAATAGATCGGATACATCACGAGAGACGACTGCACGCTCATCGCCGAACGATAGGCCGAATCCACCCGCTCCACCTCGCGCGCGATCAGGCCATAGGCCACGTACGATGTGCCAGCGCAGCCATAGCCCTTGATGGTGGGGCCGAGCAGGCCGGCAGCACCGAACTTCTTCATCAGCGCCGGATCGAACGTCTCGTTGCGGTTGGCGAGTTTCACCACGGGCATCAGCTCGGCATCGCAGAAAGCCCGCGAGGCATCGCGCACCATCGTCTCTTCTTCAGTCAACTGGCTGGCCAGCAGCAGCGGGTCTTCCCAATCGAACTTCGGCCACTTGGGCGCGAAATGCTGAACATCTGTCGTGGCGGCGGTGGCCATGATTGAAACTCCTCTTGTTGCCCTGCTTTAACCGCCAGTGGCCGCTCCGCCAAGGCTTGCCAGCCGCGACAAACGGGTTCAGCCTCGGGGTATGAAGCTTGCCTCCTTGAAATCCGGCCGCGATGGCCGCCTCGTCGTTGTCTCTGATGATCTGGCCTGGTGCGCCGCACCGCCGCCCATGTATCCCACGCTGCAATCGGTGCTGGATGATTGGGATCATGCGGCCCTGGTGCTGGAAGGGGTGGCGCTGTCACTGGCGCACGATGCCGTTCCGCATGCTCGATTCCACGAACGCGCCGCCGCGGCACCCTTGCCTCGCGCTTTCCAATGGGCCGATGGATCGGCCTATGTGAACCATGTCGAACTGGTCCGCCGGGCACGCGGTGCCGAACTGCCGGCGAGTTTCTGGCAGGATCCTTTGATGTATCAGGGCGGCAGCGACCAGTTCCTGTGCCCACGCGAACCCATCGCCTTCCACGATCCTGCTTGGGGCCTCGATCTCGAAGCCGAAGTCGTGGTCGTCACCGGTGACGTGCGCCAGGGCGCCAGCCGCGAGGAAGCGCTGGAGGCCATTCGCCTGGTCGGCCTGGTCAACGATATTTCGCTGCGTGGCCTGATCCCCGATGAACTGGCCAAGGGCTTCGGCTTCGTTCAGTCCAAGCCCGCTTCGGCCTTGTCGCCCGTGCTGGTGACGCCGGCGGCGCTGGGTGAACGCTGGCAGGATGGCAAGCTGATCGGCACGCTTAATGTTGATCTCAACGGCCAGCCGTTCGGCCGTGTCGAAACCCATATCGACATGACCTTCGATTTCGGCACGCTGATCGCCCACCTCGCCAAAGCCCGGACCATTGGTGCCGGCAGCATCATCGGTTCGGGCACGGTTTCCAACCGCGATGCCGATGGCGGCCCTGGCAAGCCCTGCGCGCACGGTGGCCATGGCTATGCCTGCATTGCCGAACAGCGCATGATCGAAACCATCCTGTCGGGCGCACCGACAACGCCCTGGCTCAGCCCCGGCGACCTGGTGCGCATCGAGATGCTGGACGAAAAGCACCACAGCATTTTTGGTGCCATCGAGCAGACGGTTGTGGCGGCCTGACCAGGCCGCCACCCGCGCTGCCCCGTTAGCCGAAGA